>TARA_R110000824_G_scaffold55186_2_pt1 | contig 15533 bp, 8 predicted proteins | sample TARA_R110000824 | Tara Oceans TARA_R110000824 (sample SAMEA4397747) | marine metagenome | biome: Polar Biome; feature: [MES] marine water layer (ENVO:01000295) within the mesopelagic zone...; material: water (ENVO:00002006), including particulate matter (ENVO:01000060) such as......
GGAATGCTTTGGGATCCCGTTCATCGGCGGTGGGTCAAACCAGGCCAAGACGCGCCGTACGACAAGCCAACACGACTTGGCCCCAACATGTTTAAACCGTGGCTTGAAATCGATCCTGAAGGGGACGTTTTTCCTTGGGTAGCGCCCATAAAACCAGAATACCAATTGCCCGGACAAGGCATTTTTTGGCATGACAGAACAAACCCAGAAGGTGGAGGATCGTTTTCGGAGTACCCTCACTCTCCTCCACAGGAGCCGCCAACTCCGGGATCAGGGGGCAGTGCTCCTTGGTTTGATCCTGGCATGATGCAGCAAACGGGCGGCGAATCTATAGATCCAATGACGCCCCAAAGTGCGGCAAAGGATTGGGCGGAACCACCTCCCATGCAAGGGCAGCAATCAGAGCCATTCCCTGTTTCGTCGCCTGATGAGTTGCATCATCTGTGGCCGTGGAATCCTGCGGACTATAAGCCATGGAGTCTTGGACCGTATTCGCCAGAGCCAAGGCCATATAGGCCACAACCGCAAGACCCGCGAGACCCCCGTTTTGTACACCCTCAACCGCCAACGTATCAGCCATACGATGATCCACATCCTGCCGGTGGCCCTGGACCCCAGCCAGTTGATCCCGATTACATGGGGCAGCAAGACGGGCACGGGGAATTTGAAGATCCTCAAAACCCTACGGTTTCGCCTAAGCCAGAACCGCTGGGGCCTACATTTGGCCAAAATCCGCCCAACTTCGTAGAAAGAGAAAACCCTAATTGGTCACCCTGGAATGTTCCTGGGTCTAATCCTAGTTTTACCTTTCCGGATTGGCCAACCGGGGATCACCCTGACCTTTGGCACTTGCGTGATCCAGAATTCTGGGGCCTGCCAGCACCGCCCGAAGCAACGCCATTTACGCCGCATGGGCCAATAAGCCCCTTGCAGCAAACAGGTGGGTCTATTGATCCTGCTACACCAAATAGTGCAGCGTCAGACTGGGCCGTAGCACCCGAGCAGACACAGCCTCAGGTAACAAACAAAAAGAAGATTAGTCGCAACAAGCCGACAGCTTCAGCTAAAGCTTCTCCAAAACGCAGCAAACGGGCGTCAGCTAAAGCTTCAAAGTCCGTTGGAAGTAAGAGGAAATAATGGCAAAGCGAAAAACCACGCAATCAAAAGAAGGCAGTTGGCCGCCGCCAATGCAAGCATCGCAAGAAAACCCAGGGTATATGGGTCCTGAATGGAATCCCAGCCTCCCAATTCCCGGCTCCAGTCGCCCATCTGGCCCACCTCCCCGCCCCGCCGGTCCTATCTGGGGACCACCGCCAATAGGTAGGCCCCCAGGCACATTTAGACCCGGTTCGAACCCTGGGGGAGGAGCGTGGCGAGATGGGCCGGGTTCTGGGTTTGATGTATTACAAAATCCTTTTTCCACTAATCCAACCAGGCCCTTTCCCTTTGATCCGTTTAACCCTTGGGGGCCAAGAATAAAAGACGTTGGTGATTTCCCGTTTGATCCCGATCGATGGGTAGCTTCACAGGAAGGGCCACCATCTTCGGGTCGGAAAAAAACACCGGCAGTTAAAAACAAGAAACAAAACAAAGGATCCAAAAAATCCGGGCGTTCAAAATCTCAAAAGTCTGGGTCAAGAAGGGGGAATAAAAGCAAGTAATAACTATGAACTATCGGGGGAAAAATGTATTATTGCCCACCACCGCTTGAAAGTATTATTGTTCACTGTATTACCGAAGATGAAATGACGTACACTACTGGCGATTATGAGTCAGCAACAAGAAAAGTTTCTTTTGAGTACGCGGACAATCGGTATTTTGCTACTCACGAATTGAGCATGTTTGGAACCGCCTGCATAAAAAACAATAGCCAGGAAACACGGGCTGTCCGTTACAGGCAAGCGGTGCCAATTAAGTTTGGCTATGTCGGACCAAACAATTCAGATAATCATGTATGCGTTGAAAATAATGAAGCTGTAGTTGTTTGGGAAGTAATTTTAGAGCCTGCTGAAATTGTCGATTTTGAATTAAGCTGGTCTTTGCCGATTTACGCAATAAGCGACTACAATCAAGATGGATTTGTAGACGGCGGAGACCTAGGCACGTTTTTATCGGACTGGAACACGACCAAAGAACGAAGCGACTTTAATTACGACGGGACCGTTAACGGAATAGACCTGGGATTTTTGTTGGGTCAATGGTCATCTTAATATGCCTACATACTGTTTCAAACATCCAGATTACGGCCATCTCACTGAGCTAACAATGTCTATTAAAGAAATGGAAGCTAAGTGCCAAGACGATTGGATCGAGCTGGATGGCGAAATGTACCAGAGAGACTATGAAACAGAAATAAGCGGCAGCCCTTCAGGCGGGTGCGCTGCCTGGCCTATGAAAAGTGACTCCGCCGGTGTGCATCCGTCGCAAGTCAGAGAGTTTACAGAGAAGTCGGACAACATGGGCGTTAGAACGGAATTTGACAAGACTACCGGGCAAGCTGTTTTTACAAGCAGAGGGCACCGGGCTAAGTATTTAAAAGCAATGGGAATGTACGACCGCAACGGCGGTTATGGAGATTAAAATGGGCGAAGAAGCAGATCCACTTAATTTTGAAGAACCTCAAGACGGCGGAATGGTCCCAGATGTTGCGTCGGAAGAAGTTCACGAAGTTGAAGAAAAAACAGTTGAAACACCCGATAACCAGGGAGCTGTAGCAGCACAGTTGCCACTTGATGTTATCGAAGAGGCTGTCGGTTACGGCCTGACCTCGAAAGAGATCGAACAATTAGGGTCCGAAGATAATATTGCTGCCGTTTTGCAAATCCTAGACAGAAGGCATGACGATTCCATCGGAAAACCAAATGGCGAGGTTGTATCCGTTGATGAAATTATTGACCCATTCGCCGATCCCGATGAACAAAGTACCGGGGTGAACTCGGAGGTTGCCGAACTCCGAAAGCAGGTGCAGGATCTTTCTGCGATGGTTAAATCCAACAAGAAAGACACCCACAATTCTGAAGAACTGTTTGGTTTGGTTGGCGAAGAATACTCCGAGCTATTTGGAGCAAACGACGACAACACAACCAAGACGCAGCAGCGAAACCGCGATAAGGCTGTTGAAGAATTCAACACTTTAAAAGCGGGTTATTCGGCCAGGAAAAGAAATGTTCCTAGCAGCAGGCGTTTGTTCAAACAAGCTGTCCAAAGCGTCTTTGGCGACTTTGAAGGCAAGGTTGTTAGAAAGCAGTTCACCGACTCAGTTAGCAAGCGTAACTCGCAATTTATCAGCAGGGTAAATTCGCGAGATAATAAGAAACCCCAAGATGGGCGTAGCGTAGCGATAGATAACGTAAAACGTTTTCTAGCTGATCGCGGATACGCCGATCTTTCACCTACAGAAACTTTTGATTGAGGTCTATTTAAATGGCTACTCTACAAGCAGATGACATTGCTGATCTGATTACGATCACGCAAAAGGATCTGGGCCGTTTGCGTTGGACCGACCTCTCGTACGATCTTCAAGAATACATTGCGCTGCCTTCCCTTCTCCAGAAGGAAAAGGTTGCCTTTGGTTCCGGTTACGGAATGCAGTGGAACGTGATGACCGGCACCTCTGGCGCAGCCAAGGATGTTGGACTGTACGAAGTCGATAACGTGAATGTCTCAGATGTGATGCAAACGGCGACAATTCCGTGGCGTCATATGACTACTAACTACGCGATTGAACGTCGCGAAGTTTCCATGAACAGTGGTGCAGCCCAGATCGTGGATCTGGTTAAGATTCGCCGTCACGACGCGATGGTTGATCTTGCAAAGCACGTTGAAACCCGCTTTTGGTCTCGCCCTGCAACCAGCAGTGACAACAAGGCGATTTATGGCGTTCCATATTGGATTGTCTATAATTCATCCGAAGGCTTTAACGGCGGTATTCCCGGCGGCTCAGACTTTTCTGACGTTGCTGGCTTGAACCCTTCTACTTATGACCAGTGGAAGAACTACACCGCTAACTACACAACTGTCAGTTCTACTGACCTGATTCGTAAGTGGCGTAAGGCTGCGACGTTTACTAAGTTTATGACGCCGCACCCAGGCAGCCCTTATGGTGGCGATCGTGCTGGTTACTACACCAACTACGACGTTATTGGGCCATTGGAAGAAGTTCTGGAAGCCCAGAATGACAACCTTGGCAACGACATTGCATCCAAGGACGGGCAGCTCTTGTTTAGGGGCATTCCGGTTACTTGGGCACCGCATCTTGAATCGTTCTCGGGCGATCCGGTTTACGGCATCAACTGGGGCGTATTTAAGCCTGCATTCCTTAGCGGTGAATATCTCCGCGAGGAAGGCCCAAACAAGGCCAGCAACCAGCACACGGTTTTCCAAACCCACGTTGACATGACTATGAACGTCATGTGCTACGATCGCCGTCGTAACTTCGTCCTCGCAACCGCAGAACCGGATTCACTTACCTGATCCGTAGAAAGGACTAATTACAATGGCTAATGGAACAGTTTCATATCGAGGCCAAGAACTCACCCGTGGTGATATGGGGCCCTCGAACGACACATTTGAATACTTTGAAGACTTTATTGGTTGCTTGGAATTGCGATCAGTTGCCGTTGGTGTTGACGCTGCTAGCGTGAGTCAGTACCCCGGTACTCTTGTTTCAACTGTTGGCACAGACGCTACTATTACAGCGGTTGCCAATGGTGCAACTTCGGGCGGGTCAATCAGTTTTGATGCAGCAAGCACCACACTTGAAGCACTTTCAATTCCGAATTGCTCCATCGACGTTGACGCTGGCGACTGGTTTATTGAAGCCCGCGTGAGTGTGGAGACGCTCGGGGCTGTAGTTTTCGCGTTCGGTCTTCAGGAAAACGTTAGTTTCACTGCATCTTTGGCGCAAACCGTTGGTGCCGCTGGCGATGATGTCGTAATGATGTTCTACGACTCGGGCAGTACCACTGCTGGCTTGCTTGAATCAAGTGTTACTAAGAACACCGATCACACTGCTAACACCAATGCTGCCGCAGGCATGACCGGCGCGCAGTTGGTTGCCGGTACTTTCCACCGTCTTGCCATAAGGCACGACAAAGGTCTGGGCAAGGTTTACTTCTACTTTGATGGAAGTTTGGTTGACGAGGTTGCCAACACAAACATGAGCGACCAAATTCTCCACCCGTTCATTGGATCGGGCGGTAGTGCTTTGGCGTCAATCGTGGTGGACTACGTTTACGTCCTTGCTGATCGTTAATAGAGAAGCATCTCTCTTCTCCCCAGCGCCGGGGGGTGGTCTTCGGGCCACCTCTCGGTCTTTTATTCGTCAACTATAGTTTACGCCTGGAATGCCAATAGGCGAATCGCTTAAGCCCCTTTTTAGAAAGGGCCTCAATCATGTCGTCTATCGATCCCAAAGGAGTTTTAGGCAAGTACCCTCTTGCTCGCAGCTGCTTTTCTTTGGAGCCGTCTTCGGAGCCCTCGTTTTTTCGCCAAGCTTTAGCTGATTCGTACAAAGCAGATCGCGCTCTTCCAAATATTCCAGCCATTTCAGTCCAAGACATAGGCTGGGTACTAGACGGTTTAAGGCCATATTTATCTTGCATTACTACGCAAATGGCACGTCTAGCTACAGATCCAGGAGTGTTTCGAGGGTCACTTAGTATTTCTTCTGTAGGAATACGACGGTGCCTAGACACGTCACAAACCATTCCCCAAACTTCTTGTTCCATCTTGCTCAATTTTTGTCCTCAAAATAGGCTGATACTTTTTTGTGAATTCTTTCTTTGGCAAGTTCGCTTCTTGTGGTGTTTTGCCTGCTTTGCTGGCCTTCTATACGGCTCGTTAAATCGCCAATCATAATTGAAAGCAATGGGTACGCAGTGTTCCATTGGCTCATCATTTGCATTCCCTTAAGCTTATCTTGCCTGTAAACAGAAGCTATTTCATGCAGCTTTTCTGTATACACCTCTTGCAACAAAAATCCCGTGTTGTGATTAAGTTGATCGGCAGATTCGCCTAGCGATCTAAACCCAAGAGTGTTTTTAAGCTTGCCCCAAACATCTAAGCGGTTTTGTAGTTCGCCAGTGGCAGAAGAAAACTTGTCGGCAGACAGGACGCCTACAGGAGTGTTTATAAAACGCTTTTCATATTCGTTACCAAATGCGTCCCAATAAAGGGCGAGTTCTACAAGCGACTTAAGCCCGCGAGTAGCAGCGCCACTATTAATAACAGACTCCAGCAATCGCGTAAGTACGGGCCGAGCGTCAACATCTCTTCTAGACAAATCCGTGGCCGTTCGTGTGAACATGTTGATTGTTGGCCCCAAGAGCCAATTGGCCGTTGCATCAAATCTTGTCTTACCGTAGCCAAATTGCATTAAATTGAATGTTCCTGAAGTATCGACCCCGAACAACGCGCCGGGACCATACATAATCAAATCGCTCAAATCTTGCCCAGCAGCAGAGGTAAGCCACTTGTTCATTTCCGCTTCGGTATTAAACACGGGCAGATCCGGCGTGTACTTGTCGTCAAGGGATTTGCGAATCGCGTTGTACGCTTCTAGAGTTAAGTCGGCTCCGCCCAATAGAGCTGCACCGGCTAATCCGCCGCGTACTCCGCCCAGGGCCAGGTTAACCAGCATCCATCGAGCAAACGCTGTTTTGGGCGAAGCAACGCCTGGTATATTACCCGACAAAAGACTAGCGCCGAGTCCAAAGGATTGAATTGGGAATCGTTTAAATTGACCAAGCGTCTTCCCTAGTTCGGACCGGAGCAGAGGAGCATCGTTAGCCCTAAGAAAACGGTATTGCGTTTGTACTTGCCCGTAAACAATGGCGTAATTATTAGCATCCGCATCGGTCATTTTCAACTTTTCTTTGCCGTGCATAAACAAAGCTACCTTGGCAAAGTTTTGATTTCTTGTTTCAGAAGAAGCGTTCCAAAACTTACCGGTAACTTTGTTAATAATACGGTGTGTGGATTCTAAAAGGCTTCCTTTCGAGGAATCTATTGCGTCTCCATACTTTCCTGAGTTGTAACCGTTATGGTCAAACGATCCCCAATCTTCGAGTATCTTTTTGCCCCCACGCGAATTATAAAGCTTGACTGCTTTAGCAAAGCCAGTAAATCCAATAACCGGAATCACTTGCAAAGCTTGGGTTGTATTAATTGGGTGTTGGGCAACGCGATACAACTGGCGATAAAACTGAATTTTCCGCGCGTAATTGTTAGTGCTGCGCCAAAATCTTTCGGCGGTTGGGTTCTCAAACGCCCGCTCTGACCCAAACACAAAATGCTTCGCTAGCTTGCGTGAGTATTCGGCTTGCCATCCGCTGAGTTCGGGCAGTATTGGGTCAATTGACTTCTGCACTTCCTTGCTCATCTTATGACGGTAATGATTGTTTATTGAAAGCCGCAGCACTTTCGGAAGATCCTTGCTGTACCCCGTAGCGTTTTTCTCTCTTTTAAGAAGGCTGGCAAAGAAAGCAGTGCGAACTGGCTGCGAGGTAATTTTACCCGCCAGCGCAGAGTTAATAACAGAGCTGTGTTCCCCTGCGGCCTTTGACAGAGTGTTAACTAGCTGTCTCCTGGTTTTCTTATCAAGGTGAACGGCTTCTGTGGGAATTACTTTTTCAGGGTTGGTAACGACAACATCAAACGAAATGTCGGAAGGTACTTCGCCCGTTTTTGGATCTCGGTATTCCTCTTGTATTCGGTCAACAATTTCACTGGCTTCTTTTATGCCCTGTTCTCTTGTGTTTTGTATTTGTGTGCCGCGAAAAACACCCGGACTTTTCTCGCCCTGGCCAGCATACTCTTGCTTAAGAACCTTACCGCCCCGTGTCACAGTTACAGCAATTTTGTAGTCGCCGAAAAACATGTGCGGCATGTAGGAGTATTCTTTGCCCCAGTCCTTAGGAACAACATGATTTTCCGCCATATACTTAGGGAAGTCTGCAAGAGCTATTTCTTGTTCCCCAACGCGAAAGAACTTTTTGCGGTTTTTAGTTACAACTTCGACGTTGAGATCAAAACCTTGATTGGCCTTTTTAGCCATGCGGCCAGCGCTGCCTTGTGACCTGTATGCAAGCTGGGCTTCTTCTCGCAGCATGGCCATGTTTTCAAGACGCTGCTCTTGAAACATAGTCTTTAGATGCTTAACTAACTCCGTTTCGGGTTTTGTTAGGTTTGCAGTTAAAGGGTGCTGCTTAAGGTTGGAATCGGTAGGACGGATTTCGGCGTCTAAAATATCAACCAATAGATCCCACGATTTTATCTTTTTGTTGTAAATCGTTGAATTTGGGTCTTTCTCGACAGCCCTCATCATCGCGTCAGCTTCGAGCTGCGTCCGATCCTTTTGGTCATTGATTTTGGCGTTGATAGTAATTAGCGATTCCATGACTTCTCGAAAAGCCTGGCTGCCGCTAACTATGGATGTAGTCAAAGGATCTGTCAGACTTTGCAAGATCGCTGCAAGCTTGTGCCGACCCATAGGAGGGTCAATTACACTGTCTTGGATAGAAAAAGTCTTCTGGGGGCCACCAGCCTCGCCTCCAAGGCCCTCAGGTGGCGGTGTAGATGGCGGCCTCCCAGAAGGGGGCTCAGAGCCAACACTAGCAGGAATCGCTTCAGGAGCCGCTGAGGCGGTCTTGGCCCCCTTGATTGGAGCTTCAACGGAGTCTTGTATGAAAGACTCCATGTTCTCGCGAATCATGGTCTCGGTCCGCTCCTTGAGCAAGGCCGCCGTTGCATCTAAGTAAACTTCCTTAGAAAGCCCCTTGTCGCCCACAAAACGAGGGTCTTCGGCAGATATCTGAGAGAAATACTTCTTATTATTCTTGGTGACTGTATGAACCGTAAATGCGGTTCCTTCGTGTTCAAATTGCAAAACCTCTTGGGTAGGGTTCTTTCTTTTCTCGGCGTTCATGCGGGCGCGAAGGTCGGGGTAGGCGGCTTTGAAAGCGTCAACGTTTGCCCGGTTGTATCGTATACCATCGAACAGGTCAAAGATCGGCGTGTCTTCTCTTATTTTTTCAATAACCTGTTGAACGGCCAAAACATGTTGGTCATGCGTCAGCTTCGGCTCCTTGGAGCCCACACTTACGCTTCCCTTTGTTTCCGAAAGCCCCTCTTCTTCTCTTTTGGTTTGCAAGTCGCGTTGAGCTAACTTGAGTTTTGTGCTGTTATCTAAAGCAATTTTTTTAGGATCGCCTTGGATTTTCAGCTTCTTGTCTGGCATTTTAGAGATTGCCCGGATTGCAGCTCGCATACTGGAAGAGGCTGCCTCGGCAACGCTAATGTGTTCTTGTTTGGCAAGATTTTTAATGTAAGCAGTATTTTTCCGTTCCGTAAAAACGTCTCTTGTTTTGTTTTTGTTTGTCGCTCCCATCTTTTCAAAGAAGCGTATGTTTTCTTCAAACCAAATTGACATTAGCCGAGGGTTGTCTCGTGCAAGCTGGGCTACTGTTTTTTCTGGCAACACTGACAAAATCTGGTCAAAAATCTTTGCTCTAGCAACATTGGTAGAAATGTCGTGATCGAACAATCTTTCGTCTGTGCGGAAAAGCGTACCTAATGCCCATTCCGCCATTTCGGACTTTTCTTGTTGTCTCATCACGCCAGTTGCTTCCCAAAGAACTCCCTTTTCTACAAACAACTGATGAATCGGTTCAAAAGCCTCGGGCTTTTCTATGATGTCCCGAAAGATATGCAGCGGGTTAGAAAAGCTAGGATCAATATTGCTCCACTTGGTAGCCCAGTGCTGTTGCGCAAGATGCTCTGCAACGTGAAGCAACGCTGTAGTTTCTTTGGAGTTTTCGGGTATGGCCAAAACATCTGAAAACTTAGAAAAAGCAGTAAACCCACGAGTAGAGTCTTTTTCTGTCTTTACGCCTTCTATAGGATACGCATCAAGAAATTTGTAGAACGCTACAGATACACCGTTCTCCCTGGCAGTGTTAAAGACTCGTTCTTGGCTAAAAGAATTAACGGTGCTTGGTCTGTCCAAAAAAACGTGCAATTTGGAGTCATTAGGCTTTAATGCAGTGCTATGCAGCAGGCTACCCAAACTACTCAACGTGTCTTCCAGCCTTGCTTCAAGGGTCGGTTCACTTGCGGATAGGATTGCTCCGCCCTTTGCGCTGTCGTTTGGGTTTGGAAGCGCGGAGCCGCCAGGCTTTCGGACCTCTCCTGCATTAGGGTCAAACTCGCGTTTTACTTCTTGAAAGAACGGCGACTTCTTGTCAATCGCCTTTACCGGCTCAAGATTAAGAGGCTCAGAGTCGGCCTTTTCTTGCAGCTCAGTAATTTTCTTGGCGGTTGCCGCCGCGTCGTGCCGTATTTCCCGTGGCGCGTCTTGCGTTTTAGCAACCGGAAGCCCTTCGCGTCTTCCCTGGCCAACTTCGCGAACAGTAGTTTCTGCTGGCAACTCGGTAGTTGGCGCTCTAGATGGAGCTTCGATACCAACCTGTTCCTCGACTGGAATTGGACTTTTACGACCGGGTTCCTGGCCCAGCCTCGGTTCTGAAGCTGTGGCTCTGCCAGTTTCTTGGGCTGGGTTGTTTACTCGTGCGTTTACTTCGCGATAAATTATTTGTCCAAGTTTGTGCCGAAAACTTGCAGTGTTAATTCCCTCTGGAAGACTACGGGCTTCTTTTGGGCCAATCATATTCTCAAAAGCAATCCGCGAAATAACGGGTTTTGTTTTCGTGTTTTTGCCGCGCTTGGCTAAGTAAGCGTAATGAGCCGCGTGTTGGGGGTTGTTATCAATAAACCTTCCAATGGCTTCGGCAAATTGCCGATCGCGGAATTTTTGAAAGCTTGGCCCATGCCCCGTTTCGGTCATTACGCTATAAAGATTTTTCTTTAGCGCAGGAGACTTCCTAATAGACCTTGGCATATACCCCTTAAGGGCTGCATCGCTCTTTTTGTGAACCCTGGCGCGTTCCTTCTCAACAGTCGTCAAAGTTTTTTGATCGCCCTGTATGGAAGCGTAAAGCTTAGTTGTATGAACTGCTTGATTGTAAATTGCCCTTTGCTCTTTTATGCTTAGGGCACTAAACAGCTCAAGAGTACCTCGTCCTCGCGGCTCTGTAACGATGGGCTGCGTTTCTTTTTTGCCGAAAGTGACAATGCCTGGGGTGGGCACAATGTCTTGGTTTCTTGGAGACTCGTGCTTGGGAATTAGCCCCTTTTTACTTTCTTGCCTTGTTTTTTGGCGCAATTGGAACTCTTTGTGCGATAGGTAAAGCCCGTTTATGCCTTCTGGCGACATGGTTATTTGCGAAGTTCCGCGCCTGGCAAGCTCTGCCCTTGCCATCGCTGTTGTAATTCCAACTTGCCCGTTTTCGTTTAGCAACGCGCGTATTGGAGCAACGGAAACAGCCCCGTCTTTCCTAGTAGCAAGCTTACCGAAGTGCCTGTGGACTAGCACGTCGTTGCTTGACAGGGCCTTTAAGGGCCCGCCTACGGTGTCTCCAAAAGACAGTATGTCAATTAGCTGTTCGTCAGTCAGGTCTATTTTAACTCGCCCGTCAGTCACCGCCTTAACTTCTTCGTTAATGCGGGCTTTCATTCCCTCTAGATAAGCTTCAGAAAAGGTGCCAATAATTTTACGTTGCTTTGCTTTGCTTTCTTTTGCAAACGGTGTAATACCTTCAATATTTTCACCAGCAAAATACTTGTACAAGAGGTCTGCACGGCCCTCTCCTGTTTGTTGGTATCCCTTAAATTGCTGGGTTTGCTTGTTCCATTCTGCGCGGGCCTTGCCTGGCATAGAAGGAACTGCAAGCATGAAGCCCCTGACGGCATTTCCAAAATACCGCCCCGCAAGTTCTCCGCTAAAAATGGAATTGATTATGCGGTCTTTTTCATTTACATCAGTGGCCATTTGGTAGCCATCAAGCAGGCTGTCAAACAGAAGAAAGGAACCTGACCCCTTAGCGCCGTAAGCAAAGATGCGAGAAGCCGTTCGTGCCGCAGCTAAAGGCATGCTCTTTGGAGCGTTAGCAATTTGGCTTAAGGGCTTTGCAGCCGAAGAAACGCCGAATTTGTTTTTGGCAATGCCCGGTATCCAATGGCTAATAAGCTTGGCTACCGACCCTGCATAAACCATGTCTATGCCAGCTTTTACAAAATCGTACTCGTTTAATGACCGGCCTTCTTGGTTTGCAAAGTCCTTTTGTTTCTCAATGGCAGCGCCAGCAGCGCCAATTGCAAATCTTGTAACAAACAGGTTAAAGCCCTGCCCCTTGGCAATTCCTTTAAGTGGCATCCCTGCTGCACGAGTAAAAACTTCAGCAAGTTCTTTACTTGCTTTGTGGCCCAATAAGGGCCTTGCTGCGGTGGAAGTAATAGACTTAGAAGCAGTTCCAATTTCGCCCGCAATTGTACCTAAAGACTTTGCAAATTTGGCCGAGGAAAGAATGCCGCCCGTAGCCAACGACGTAGCCGCATCAAACGATATCATTCCAGCCATCTCAGCTGTATGCGCCCAAAACGCATGGTTCCCGCCCTTGGCTTCTTGATAAGTATCTGTAATCGCCGCACGGGCCATTGCGTCAATGCCCTGGGTTTGGCTTACAAATTGCGTATTGTAATAATTAACAAAATCGTCGTTTGAAACTAACCCAAGAGTGTTGCCCGCTGCTGCGCCTACCCACTTAACGGTGTCAATTGTGTCAGCGCCAGTTTGTCGAAATGCCTGCCAATATGTGGAAAGATGCCCTTCGTAATCATATTCAGCTAGGTCAATTTCGTATTCGGTTCCAAGCCTAGATTTTCCAGGCTTAAACTTCGACATGTCCCTAGGCTTTTTGGTTTTAGGGTCTAGTCTGTGTTCCTCTTTATATTTGAGAAATTGATCTTGCCGCACTTCCATTTGCGCTTCGAAATGGTCGATGCTTACCGAGTTTTTTCGTAACCTCGCAAGGTCGCGCTCGTCATAAAACTGTCTTTTGTTTTGGTCAACAAGATAAGTTTCGGGAAGAATAGATTCAAGAACACTGTCTCCTACGAGACTTGCGTTAAAAGACACAATTTCATTAGATTGGTCTGTAAGAAATTGTTTCCCGGCTTCTTCTATTCTGCTTGGTGTTGCAGAGCGCCGAGGCTGATATTCGCGAACTTCTTCTGGAAGATTGTAGCCCTTGTTTCCGTACCAGTCTCGGCGAAGAGAATCCTCGTCTAAGCCTATGTCGCCATAAGACTTGGCCCCGCTTGCTGCTAGTAATTCTTTATGGCGTTGGTCATACTCTCTTGCAAGTTGGGCGGCTTCGGTAACAGAAGCGATTTTGAGATTGTTTTTAAAACCATGTTTTAATGCAATCTCTCCTTCTGTAGGCGCGGTCATTTCTTTAGCAGGCGATTCGGGAACAGGGGCCTTGTCTACAAGCCCAAACCTTTTGTTCACGCCGCTAAACTTAGACTTGAAGCCCTCAAAAGGCGCTGGAGGAGCACCAGAAAAGGTATCGGTCTCAACCACTCCGACCTGCCTGTCTGGTCCAGAAGCTATGCCTAGGCCCGGAGGCAGCTGCTCCTCTAGGTTCTCAACCCGGCGAGGAGTCATATTAGGATCGATAGCGTCGGGGTCGTTTTGAAGCGTGCTCATGATTCGGTAAATCCGTGGTGTTCAAGAATTTTTTCTGTCATTTTCGCCCGATCAGATTCAGACAAGCCAGAATATTTTTCATCAATGTAATCTGCGGCTTTGTCTGTAATATTTTTCATTTGTTCGGGCTCTAGATTTTTTAGATTTTTCTCTTCAGCGTTTGCCAAATCAGTATTTAGTTTTCCTAACCTGTCAGTTCTTGATTCGCCCGTAATTGAAGAAAGGTCCGATGTTGGGTGGGCTGTCCAAATATGGCCCCTGGCCGAGCCTGATTCGTCAAACTCCATTGCCATCGCGTGATTAAAAGTTTCTGGCATTGGAATGTGAATTTTGTCCACAAGCATTGTGGGAATGCGTTCTTCCCCAACTTTGTAAAAAACACCGTCGGGCGATTGCACGGCTGTAAAATCTTCGCCCATTAAGTCATACAAACGCTTGTTAACAACTGCGGGCACGCCACGATCAAAGTTTATATCGTCAACGGCTTTTTTTGCCCGTTTTTCTTTGTCTCGTTCTTCCCGGAAATAAGCCCTTATGTCCTCATCCGTAGCTTCTGGAGCCAGTTGATTTTTTATGTTTTCATGAAGCTTATTCTGTTCTTCAAATTTGGCTTCAAGTTCTTTAAGTATCTCTTTTTCTTCCTTTAAGTTTTCTGGGTAGCCTGTGTTCTTGGGGTTTTCCTTAATGTTGGCTTCTATTTCTTCAATGTAGATTTTTTTATTTTCAACCGCTGCGGCTGCTGTGTCTACTTCCCTTTTACGTACATCTAAGTTTTCTTCAAACTTGTCCAGGTTTTCTTGTTTTAGCTTATCGCCTGCGGCCATATATTCTTCGGCTGTTAATACGTTGTTGCTTGTGTCGGTCGTAGTCGCGGAAGCAGATCCCCCTCTTTTGCTTATCAAGCGTCCGTCCTGTACATATTCTTGTCCGGGAGGAAGCCCTTGAATGTCTTCTGGGCTTGTAACCACCGGCACAACAATTGTTCCGTGCGTAGATTCAATTGCCGTAGCTTCCATTGGCAATTGCTGAGGGTTTTCTGGATTTACATAAATTAACTCGCCATTTTTCCCAAAAGAAAACCCGGGTTCCATAGCGCCCAAGGGGATGCCGCCTGTTGCTGGTACAACTTGCGCTGGAGCCTCGCCAGTGTCGCGATCAAAAGGAACGCCCTCTCTTTTGTATCTTTCTCTCTGCCCGACATGCTGACTTGCAGCGTCCCAGATTTCACTAGAAGGGACGCCTTGATTTTCTGGCGCTTTAAGCCGCTTTTCGTATTCCTGTAAGATCAGCCCGCGTCTGTTTTCTTGCTCCTTTTCTTCCTTTATTCGAATTTCTTCTTGCTCGTCGTATTCCCTTTTTCGCTGCTTAGCAAGGCGGCCAGATTCAGACGCAATGCCTCCAGCCCTGTCGCGGGCATGCCTTTGCAAGAGACCGGCCATTTCGCCCTGTAGTTCATCTTCGATCTCTTGCCTTTGCGCAGAAGTTAGTGGTGTTCCTCCTGAAGCCCCAACGTTTTTCAATATCTTCCGTGCATAATTTCCCTGCGTGCCATCTTCTTGCGCCATGCCGCGTATTGCATCGACCATAGACTTTCCAGGATTCATCTGCTTAAAGGCGCTAGCAAAATCCTCACCGGTCATCCCGGAGGCGTCGGGCAAGCTTATTCCGCCAGGTAAAGCGTAAACTCCAGTTGACGTTTGCCCTCCGGGTAGGGCCTGGTCAAAGTTAAATGTTGAGCCAGTTACCAAGCCGCCAGAAGGATCGCCCCCTAGTCCCGCAATTGACGGTAGTTGCTGAACGGGAGATTGCCCTCCTGGTGCTGAGATAGGCTGTCCCCCTGGCCCTGTAATCGACGGTAGTTGTTGACCCCACCCACGGGGTTGAACGCGCCCTGAATTGTCTACGGTGTATTCTTCGCCTGTTTCTG
>TARA_R110000824_G_scaffold294356_1_pt1 | contig 15532 bp, 26 predicted proteins | sample TARA_R110000824 | Tara Oceans TARA_R110000824 (sample SAMEA4397747) | marine metagenome | biome: Polar Biome; feature: [MES] marine water layer (ENVO:01000295) within the mesopelagic zone...; material: water (ENVO:00002006), including particulate matter (ENVO:01000060) such...
GGATCGTCTGTATAGGTAGTGCCTTCAAATTCCAGTACTTCTTGAAACCATTCTTGAAAATCGCTCATGTGTTACTCCTTATTTATTCGGGTAGTTGACGGTTGGTCATGGGGAAATACTTTAGTTTTCGGACTTGAGGAGGCCAGCGTTTCACTTCTTTCACCATTTTCATTGGCGGTTTCCGTTTACGTAACCGGCGTTGATATTTTTCGATCAACCCTTCCTCTTTCATATACTTGTAAGTTTCGTGATAACTGAAATGGCATTTATCAGCAATTTCTTGGATAGTAGCGTTATTTCTCAACATGATTTCAATGAAATCCTTGAAATCCCGTATAGGATATTTCCGGTACCTGGTGACCATTATAGTGTCGTATATTCCGTTACCCATGTCAGAACAGTAGCTGTTCCTATCCCGGCAAGGATCATAATGATTAAAAGTACTATTAAGGTGGCAACCCACCATCCAAGACCGTTCACCGTTTGCCACCAAAGTATTCTACGGCATGACCTTCATCCACCAGCATCTGGTTAATGCTGCGGATACTGAAATCATCTGTTTGGTAGAGAACACCCAGGACACGGCCAAACTTGCCTTTATCATGGGATTCAAGGTAGAACTCGCCAGTATCCAACAGTTCAGTTAACCGCCATTTAGCCTCCAGCCCACGTTTCTTTTCTTCTTTATCACGAGTACGTGATTCTGGGGTGTTGATCCCGTATAACCGTATCTTTTGCGCTTTGAGTTCCACTTCAAATCCCAAGTCAACATCAGCCACAACGGTATCGCCATCGATGATCCTCACTATTTTGCATTTGTATTTGTAAACGTTACTCATTCATCTAGTCCCTTCAAGTTGGCGAGGGAGCGTGTTTTACCTGCCCTACCAAGAATGCCCGTTCTTTTAAGGTTTCGCTCCCCCATAAGTCAAAATAAATCTAATTGTCGTTTTTTCCGTTTAGTTGATACCGATTTCGGTCTAGGTTTAGGTATCTCGAACCGTGTATCAGGATCAGCTTCGATCAAGGTGATTTCCAAGGACGGGGCATCAACGCCAAAGTTAAATTGATGGTGTAGTTCGGCCACGTTATAAGTGCCGTCATTATCAATAATCTTTGCTTGTTGCAAAGCGTCAAGAATAATCTTCTGTCCCGCACTCGCCTGGTTATCAGGATCGATCCTACGTGTCCGATTTTGCCACTGAAACCAGATTTGTAGGGGATAATACTCTATAGGCTGTAAACTACGCTTAAACAGCGTTGTCAGCGCCAGTTGCACCCCTTGCTTGATCTTGTTACGGGCATAATGATGTTGACCAAACAACTGGTTTAGGTTCGGCATTTTGTAAGTCTCGTGGTTGAAGCTGATAACTTGTTTATGCATTAGTTCCAAGAAGTATTAACTAAAGCGATTTGAGTTTCCGAATAGCTTTCTTCACGCATGTAGTTTCGTAACGAGTCCCGGTCAATCCGGTAATAACTTCTTCCTTCTTCGCGAACATTCTTTAATCTTCCTTCCGTGCAAAGCGCATAAATATCCTCCTTTTTAGGGGCATTCAAAATGCTCATTGCCGATCTGGTTGATAACGGTCCTGTCTTCAAGTATTTGTTAAATGAGGATTGCGAAACATATTCACCCAGTTTCTTTTTTCGCGTCTTTAATTCCCCTTTATCAACAAGGTCCCGAACAAAAGTTGTTCCCATTCGGAGTTCTACTGCCGTTTGGCTTATGGTGATGGTGTAATCGTCAACTTCAACCTCGTCAGAAGTCCCGGAGAAAATCTTTTTTATGGAGTTTATCCCTGATCGGATGGGATTGGAGGTAGCTACTGAAGAATCGGTAAATGGTACATGTTGAGGTGTTAACGGTTCCTCTTCTATACCCAGATCCAGTTCCAGTTCCGGTTCCAGTTCCGGTTCCAGTTCCGGTTCCTCTTCTTCACCCAGTTCCTCTTTTTCCGGGGGTTCATCTTCATTAATAGTTGGCAGTGGAACAATATCTCCGTATTGAATCAAGCCTTGATAAACTTGGTCCCGGACTTCACGGCACAGGTTAGTGATTAAACCTCCCACACGATCAATAGGACATTCTTCTTCTTTTTCAAGTTCCTGGATAAACTCTTTTATGAAGAAGGCCGCATGAAGTTTTGAGATGTTATAAGTTTTCTCGAATGCAGAGATGATTTCGTCATCAAACCGTTTGGCTACCGAATGAAAGATCCCTGGCATGGGGGTGACTTCACCCTCGTTTTCCGGTCGAAACTTGAACCAGGCGTGAGCGCAGGATCGAGCGGCTTCTGATGGTTCCTTTTCAGGTGTAAGCTGTATACTGCCGTTAGTATTAGTTTGAGGTTTTTGTTGCACAAACTTTTCGTGCAGGTATTCGTTATGCTCTATCTCAGCTAAGATCTTGTTCAATAACAAACTGCTGGCATGGTTAATCTTGTTACGTCCTTCCCCGCCACGTAAATATGCTTGATGACGATGTGAAAGTGTTGCTAAAGGATGACAAGATTCGCATAAGGAGATCAAATCGGTATCAGATTCCTGGCCTGAACCGAAAGCCTGGTAACTTTTATGATGTACTTGCAACCCCATCAATGAACCGCAAAGACGGCATTCGTAGTTGTCTCGTGTAAGGATTTCTTTTCGACGGTTGTTCCAAGCATCAGATTGATAATAGTTTTCAGCGACTTCGGGCATCTTAAATCCTCTCTGTTTATTTTTGGATATCAGGAGCAAACCATTTTTTGGCGAAATATCCTTTGATCATGGTTACGTTAGGATGTTCAGGAACTTTATCCAATATATCTATGACACCGTTTTCTTCCAGTTGGTGATCGATCTGTTGGATTTCCAGTTCCAGTTCCCGTTTCTTGTCAATTAATCCTTGCAAGTTCCCTACGGTTTCCGCGTTACGTGCCATTATTATTCCCTTTCATGTTCAATGATGAGTTTTGTTAACATGCCTAAATTAGTGTTAGTGATGAACTTAATTAAAGCTTGGTAATCATCTTCTTTAATAATGTGGCAAAGCTGGTTAAGCTGGTCCTCATTCAGTTGCCATTTCTTGATCAAGTCGTCACTGATGAAGTTCAGTAACGCTGCCATCCTCAAATTCACTGATCAAGTTTTGCCAGTAACTGATCAAGTTTCCTTGTCGATTCAAAATATTTGTCAGGAGAACTGCTGTTCCGTAACTGGCAAATCGGGATTAGATCGTGTTCCTCGACCCCTGACGAAATAGCGTTATCAACCTCTTTCAACCATTCCGTATCAGTTTCGTTTTCTAATAATTCTTTCAACTCAATTTTCCTGTTAGTCTCAGGATCATGGGGGTTAACGGGTAGTAAGGCATAAATCTTTGCTCGTGCGCGTTGACCCGGTGAAGTGATTTTAAATCCTTCAAAGATTCGACCTTCCTTTTCCCTTAATAATCGTCCCAGCCCAATTTTTCGGGAATGTTCAGTGCGAAACTTGATCAACTGTTCATCCAGCAACCCTTTACCGTTACCATCTTCATCCGTAGCGGCTAACCCAAATAAGGTTTTGACTGAAACGTCATGTACCCCATATTCCAGGTTCCATTCTTCAATAAACGCTGACCAAGCTTGCCGTTCATCATCAAGCCGATCATAAAGCACATCTTGGTTTTCCATGAAACTGCGGATTCCGCAAACTTCCAATATGCCTGAAGTGGTTTCAGCCCATGCTTCAAACGATCCTATACTCAACTTTCCTTTGGGTCGGCCAGCATCAATCCATAACTTTATCATCGACATTAATGCCGACAAAATCCGAGGTTGATTATCGATAACGTATTTCCGCAGGTTGGCGTGTTTGAACCCGGTACGGCTCCACGGTCTTTCGACATTGCTATCAAGCCGAATATAAATAGATCTTCTGGTTATCTCATCAGCTAACAGGCAGTTGTTTCCTGTCACGATCCAGGTAGCAAGGTTAGGTAACCGTAACATCTTGGTGCTGCCCAACAATCTGTCGGACCACAAGGGATTGGTTAAAACGGAGGCTAAAGATTGGGATCGGATTGTACGGGAAACATTATCGAAAATGACGAACGTGGGACTGCTCATTAGTAATGAAGAGATACTCTTTTTCAGTTCTTCTTCTCGTTCAGGAAGAACCTGCATCGCGGATTCGGAAATGAAGCTGGTGCAAACATGTGCCAGTAACCCTTTTCCTGTACCGGGACTGGAACTGTCAATACAAAATAAAGGTGTACAAGCGTCATTGGGTAACATGGGTCGTATTAAAGCGTTTATCATCAAAGCTATAGCGTTAGTTTTTGAGCTTTCTTCTGTGAACGGGAAATCGATCAAGAGTTCCTCAAAGAGTAGTTTCTTGCATTCTTTAAGCGGCATATCCAAGACGGGTTTTTGTCGTGAGGCGCAAAAGTATCCGGTACCTTCGTCATAACCAGCAGCTTGTAATTCTGATCCTCGAAAACAGGGGAAGTTAATGATACTTTTTAGTGAAGGTAAACTTTGTTTTTGCGCTAGGAACGCTTGACAGATTTCTAAGGAAGGGAAAAGGTTGGTTACCACTTCCATGTCATCTTTAACACTTCTGCGACAAAATATTGCCGCTTGACTCAAAAAGATTTTGGCATCGCTATTAGATAACGGTTCAGAATAGAACATCCCGTCTTCACTTCGTCTTAACCATGTGGGGTGACCGCCACGAGAAAACAATGTGGCAGGATTGTTGTACTTTATCACGGCAGCATTAATATCTGCCAGCACTTCCGTAAGTTGTCGGTTATTAACAATAATGATAGGCCGATCATCCTCAACTTCCACCTCCGATCTAGTTGACCCGATATCTTGCTGGATATGCTGGTCCAAGCCGGATAAAAACGGTTTAAGATCTTCGCCTACATGAGTCCTGAAAGCTTTCCAATCGTTACCACTACACCCGTTATGGAAACATTTAAACCCCAGCTTACCTTCGTTACCCTTGAACACGGCAGCGTCTTTACCATGGGCAACATCAAAGGGACAAACTTCAAGCTTATATTTCTGTCCAGAACCATCTTCAGTCTTTTCAAAGGCGAGATGATGATGGTTAAGGTAAGCTTCAAGATCGAACTCGATGTTATCGTTAACGGGAGCTTTTAGCGTTTCACGGCTAATGGTTTTGGGGACTTCAAGTTTCACCAGAGCATCATAAATCTCGTTAAGATCATGTTCAACAATTACCTTATCAGAGAACTTGGACCTACGCCAGGGAGCATCTTCGGTAGCTTCACCTTTACATGCTATAGTCCCATAAAGTTTCACAATACGGCTGGGGTTCCACACGATTTGGTCTACCTTACACAAATCGGTATCGTAACGTTTAGCCAGTTCGTTAAGGATTTTCTTAATCTTATCGGACGTTTCCTTGGTAGGGTTCTGAGAACCTATCTTGATTAAGCCGTGTGCGCCATTACCGGACAGGCCACGCAACACTTCTATGCCTAACGGATCAAAAAACTTTATTATCATCTTGTTAAGAAGATCGATACTGGCTTGTAATTCAAAATCTGAGGATGAGGTGTTAGCTGGTCGATCAGGATCGATATCGATTAAGATCCATTCGTAACTCAGGACATCTTTATCGCCCACGGTTTGAATCGTGTTATAGGTAAGCTTGTTTTCGCCCCGTCTAAGAAGTTTGGGATCAAGGGATTGAAGGCTACAATAAATCTCGGCTTTACCGTCCCAATGAAAGATGTCACGAGCAGCTTGTTCAAACGAGGTGTAGTAACCGTTGACGCACTTCCCCACATTAATACGCCTGTTATCGATCACCATCTGCCGTTCTTTGGGAAAGATCCTGATCTCCACGCAAGGTGAGCCTAACCGGGTAAGGAACTCCGATACCGCAACTTCACTATAGTCACTATCAAAGTGATCTTGAAAAGTTTTTACTTTCAACATAATTAGTAATTAGGTGACACGAAACCGAATTCGTCTTCTTAGCACACGTGGATGAGTTAAAATTAGTTCCGGTTTCGCATCATAAGTTCTTTAAACCTCTTCAAGTTATCGTACCAAAACGACATGGCTAAGATCCAATACCTGTTGCGCTGGAGACTCATCACAAAACCCGAATTCAAGCTGTTGATGGTCATTTCCGGTAAGAGACTGCTTTCCAGCACGTAAGTTTTCATAGCGGTTATCGTGATGATCCTGGTTGATATGGTCCAAGACTTTGGGAACGGCACTGTAAACGGATGTTGCCGGGTCTTTCCATAACCACACTAAACGGTGAATAAGGAACTCCTTACCATCCACACTCGTGGTGTAATTATCGTTTCTTCGACAAAAACTACCTGCTGGCTCCGCACATGGTGCGGTTTTCCAGTTTTGAGGCGTATCGTGCCTGTAGACCAAAGGCCGCGATTTGTCGATTGGTACGTAATCAAACCTTTGTCGAACGTCACGTTTAGATAGTTCCATCATTTCTTTCACTACTTAATCTCTCAATCCCCCGTTAATAAGGCCTCTGGTCTTGGCGATCAATTTCTTTTGTTTTTTACCAGTAGCAACCTTTTCCGGGTGAGGAAGATAATTTTCTATGAACGACTTACCATCAACAGCGGTGATAAACCCTTGAGGCGTTATCATCCTCTTGTTCCGGTCGTCACCTAGCATGGCCTCTAATCTTTCGTAGAGTTGGTCTGTACTACACAGCTTATGTTCTAAAGCGTATTTTATAACCTCGTCAATTCCTTTTTCGTGATGTTCCTTTGACAAAATCGGTTTTCCCAGTCGGTTTCGGTTGGGTTGCCAGACGTTTTTAAAAAGTTCTTTTGCCATCTCCTCGCTTTTGGCATTCGTCATGCTATAAGACTCCAAGTCTATAAGAGAGTTATTTAAATATATACTTTGAGATTGTAAATATCGCGGATGAGATTTTTCTTCGGGAATGCAGTCGTCATCTACGTTTGAAGCCTCTTTTTCGGCCTCAGAAATTCCAGTGTTTACTGGAATTAATTCCAGTGTTTGCTGGGAATTATTCGAGTCTTGATCATCTTCCAAACTCCTCTTAAGAGCCTCAATTTCATCATGGATTTCTTCCTCGTCAACTTGGGTAAAATGAGGACTAATCACATTGCCCATGACTTTCACCACGATAGGTTTCCCTTTCCGTTCCAAGCCAAGCTCGATAAAAGAATGGAAGTAATAGATCCATACTCCACACCTGGCATGCCCGGATGTCGATTTGGCACGTTCAAAAGTGAGCAGCTTACCCTTAACAGCATTACGGTATGTTGATACCGTGGAAGGTTTACACTTTACCTTTTCTGCTACAGTCTCATCTGTTAAACCTACCGTTTCACCTAAAGCTATCTGAGGACTTAAATGATCTTTAGTGATGAAAGTGAAGTTAACACGTTTCATCAGGTAAGCCGTGATCCGGTGAAAAGCACCGGAACTGATCCCGGCATGTTGACACAAAAGGTTTTGCTGATGCAACAGATCACTGGTGCTAAATGGGAAGGTTGCGGTAGAAGTTTTTTCTTGAGGTTTAATTTGGAGTGTGTTAAGATTCTTCATGTTCGGGATCTCCTTTGGGATTTCGGATTATCTCTCTCCTCTTGGGTCATCAGCCTAAAGGGTTTAAAGGGTGCGATTAAACCTCGCACCTTTTTTTTATGAGTTCATTTCCATATTAACATATCGGAAAAACCAATTCAACAACTATTTTTCCGTATCGGTGAACAACAATACCTGTTGAGGATCTAATCCAATAGCACCGCAGACTCTGTTAATATCTTTAACACGCCACGATTTTGGGTTCCTCAACCTTTCCCTTAAGGTTTCGACATGCATATCAATGTCGGCACAGATTTGTTTGTGAGAAAGATTCCGATCATTTGAAATGATCCCAGAGATCCTAACATTATCAACGCTCATTTCTTTCATTTGAAAATCTCCTTCCTTTAAAGTACTGGAACATTAGTCTACTTAGTTCCATGTATAATGTCAAGCGAAACCCAAATAAAGTTGGTTTAATTCGTAGTAAGTACGAAAAAAACCTTGACAACGGTTTTGATATGGAGTACAATACTGTCACGATTTAGAGTTGATGGAGAGAGAAAATGATGAACTTAGTAGCGGTATCGAGTAGAAGAAACGCCAAGATGTTGAGAGATTGGCGTAAACTTCAAACGAGAAATAGTCCTAGAAGGAAATTATCACGATTTATTATGATATCCATATTAGTAATAGCAATCTTCACGGCTGTTATTACCGCCCTTGGGGGGTTGTAGAGATGTCAGTAAACATTAAGGGTAGTGATTACACTACGGTAGCTGAAAGGCTCAATGCGATACACCAGAAAGAAAGCTCCAAGTTAACTATTCTAACGGAGATTCTTTCTGAAGATGATCTTGGCATCACTATGAAAGCTACTGTCAAGATATCCGGTGATGATCCTCAACAGTTTGAAGGTCATGCCAGAGAACTTTACAGTAGTAACAGGAAGGATGTTAACTTTGCTTTTTCCCTCGAAAATTGCGAAACCAGTGCCATTGGCAGAGCATTGGCGAGTGCTGGGTACGCTGGAAAGAAATTTTCTTCTGCTGAAGAAATGCAGAGCATTGACAGAAAAAATGATGCGAGGGAAGAGCAAATTGAAGCTAAGAAGAAGAACCCTGGTATGAAAGCTATTTGGGAGTTGGCACAGGAAAAAAACGTCAACGCTAACGGATTGCAAGCTTTGATGGCAGAAACTTTGGACACTGAGGTGAAAGATTCTTCTTCACTTTCAACTGCGCAGTTGAAGAAGGTGTATGATGCCTTGAAAGCTAAAGAAGTTGAGGTAGCTTTGTGAGGTTCTTAAGAGATGCCTCAGAATTGCCAACACGTCCCAGCCTCGAACAGTTTTGGGACGTGTTGTGTCGTCACGATTGGTACTTCCAGTTCAGTGACGATTTCAGCGTTTGGAAACGTGGTGCTGAGATAGAAAAAGCGGTTTTGGAAATGGCAAAACAGACTGAAATTCACCAGCAGCTTTATGATACATTTCACATTCATAGTTTCAGCGGTGGAGCATTTGGAACGAAACAAACCGCTGCACCGCTAAAGAGCGATTTCAATATTAATTAACACCTCAAGGAGAGATGAATATGCAACGTTTTGGATGGACACAAGAACGGATCGAACAGTGGGAAAAATCTGCCAACCTTTATCCGGTGGCAAATACTATTGGTACTAAACCTGTGATAACCATCACGCCTCACGGACAGATGAATTTTTCCAAGTTCTTCAACGTATTGCTGGAGAAGACTAAAGATAATCCGAATGGAACCTATAACTTTCTGGATTTTAAGTTGGGGGTTGAAGATGCTGATGACAACCCAACCCATATTATTTATGTGGGGTTCCATAGCGAAAAGAAGGATTTCCTGACCTTGGAAATGGGGTCAAAGTTTCCCAAAAGCGTAGTGGGGATCAAGCCAGTTCTTTGGGCCTTAAGCGCAGAAGGGTTGCGTTCACTGCCATTGCTTGCTGGGCGCAAATATGTTTGGGAAGACGAGGCACTTGAAATTGATATTGAGAAGAAACTTTGCGCTTTGAGAGTGATCCCCGAAATGATCATCAGGGATATTAAGCGTAAAGTGTGATTATTAATCCTAACACCTTAAGGAGAAGAAATGAACTTAAGAGAAGCCATACACGGCTGTCTCAGTGAAGAAAAATTATCACCCCAAGAATTAAAATCTTGGATCAACGAAATGTCGGAATCGGGCCACCCCTTTTTCCGGCATTTTCTATTTTATCTTGGAGATATGAAACCTGATCACGATGATTTGCCAAAGATGATGCTGCAATTTTACCTCGACTTTTCGGAAGGAAAAGCACCTTTACAAAAGGTTGTGAATTTCAGCATGGAAGAGCTTGACAGAGCGTATGCCAATGAGAAGAAAAGAGATGACATCCTCTGATGATCACCAGATCCTGAACCATCCACCCCAATACCTTGAAAATCTTGCACCTCGCCTATTTGATCGGAGCCAAATTTCAGCCGACGATCAAGAAGAATGGGATGACGAATACCATCATGCCACGCAACCCCACGACCCACCACCTGAGAAACACTTTTTTCAGGTTTCAGATCACGGGGACTACAATAGGTTGATACGCTTGAAACTTAAGAGGGAGCGTCAAGGGAAGAGCAGCCGGGATTATCCGGTTCGTAGAATAAGTGATATCATTAAGCCTGATGTTAAAAAAGGGTTGCCTAAGACACGTCTTGATCGGTTTTTAAAGCTGTTAAATCGGCAAGAAATAGATTATAAACTAATTTCACGACCGGAGTTGTTTAATTTAATGGTAAAAAAATATCAGCAGCTTAATCGTATCGATACTATCAAAATCGAGGAACTGCAAAGGAAGGTTAAGGAACGAGAAGACCTGATTAAGGATCTCAATAGAAAGTTTGAGACTTATGAAAATGCTCCCATACTGGTGGAAACCATTATTAAAAATAACGGTAATGGTAAGATAGTGATTCCTGATCACGATTCACCTGTGGAGTTTAAGCAAGCTGCACGGGAAGCTGACCAAATTATGCAGAAAGCCTTGTCCCTATACGAAACTTTAAACAGGTCTTAAGCCTTGGTTTTGGGGCATAAAACAACCCCATACCAAGTTTCAGTATGGGGTGTTGAGGGTTAGGCTTTAGCGATTGCCGACTTGATGATCTCATCAGCAACCATTTTAAAGGTTTGAGCATCTTGATGGTTCATCCTGTCAATTCCAAGGATGCCTTTAAGCTCCTTTCGATCTCGCAGTTCATCCAGAACCGGACGTAGGAACGCTTCCATCATCTGAACATCAGAGACTTCCATCTGCGCCACTTGATCGTTGGTACAGATCAGCTTAAACTGCTCTTCGGTAGGATATGCCCCCCATTGGCCTTCATTTTGATAGACCCAGAGACAAAATTCCTCCCACTCGGCTTGCGTGCCATCACCAAAGATTTCGTTCAGATCTTGCGCCTCTACCTCAATAAACTCATCGAACGTTAAATACTCGATATCGTTTTTACTTCCTTCGGGCCGAAAGGTTTTCAGTCCATCGGCAAATAAAGTTGCGTAATTCATCATCTCTCTCCTGTTGGTGTTAAGGGTTATAGGGTTTTTAAGGTTTCGATATGCTTATCAGGAATAAGGTAATAGCTGGAACCACGAGGGTTGGCATTCATCCTCTTCTGGAGCCGTTTAAGCTCGTTCCGAGTCCAGCTAGGTAAGGCCAGCTTCCCATCTTGGTCAAGGGAATATGTGTAATGTTTCACGAGACCACGTTCCACCAAGCCACTGATGCTGGTAGCATCCAACATCTGTTGGTTCCTACCGCCAAGCTTCACATGGCTTGCCAAATGGCATCGAAACGGTACGCCCATCAAGCGTGCCACGATCTCATTTTGACGAGTTCCTAAATTCATCATCTCTCTCCTATTTTAAGGGTTATAACATCAATTTAGGCTTCGTCCTCTAATTCGCCTTCGTAGAGTATTTCTCCCAATTTATCGCATGGGATAGCACCTTTTGATATTCTTTTTCGCTTGATAGTAGGTTCCACCATCAGTTTTTTCTTATAATAGCTTCTCAGGTTATCATTTCCGTAGGTGATATCATCACCCTCAAGGTAACTTTTAATATGGCCCTGAGTGGGTTCCACGGATTTTATTGGAGTGCAACAGGCAATATTATCCCAATTGGCCCCACCGTAATCATCAAGATCATTATATTCGATATGTTCCCACGCCTCATCGTAGGAAAGGGTTTCTTTAGGTGACACTAATATGAGGTCTGCCTCATATGTTATTATCCGTTGTAATTTCACTTTAAATTCGTTCATTTCTCGCTCTTCTTTAATCCCCACTATTTCTCCGGTGACATCTCCACCATGATCTTCCGGTTCATAGTCGTCGTAAGGGATCATTTCATCAACTTGAGAACGAGCAGATTCTTCATTCTCAGCTTCGATTTCAACATTAGCAGTGCGTTCCTCTGTGACGAGGAGTTCAACCGTGTATTTCTTCATCTTAGCTCTCCTTTAAGTTCTCCATCTTCGACACGGAGAAGTATTTTTGTCATAATATTTTCGAGGGGTTCCGGCATAGAAGAAAACCCTTCTGGGTATATTTCATAGATAGCATCAATCAATTCCTCGAACAACCCTACAGCTTTGGCAGTAAGCCGTTCAATCTCTTCCTGAGAATCCATATCATGCGAATTTTCAGCAAGATAGGATTCGACGAATGTGGCTTGTTGCTCAGGCATTATCATCATCTCCTTTCAGTTTCTTCTTCATTTGGTATTCAACATCAGTGTTTCTTACGATGTCGAGGTACATCCTGATGATCTTGCAGACCAACTTAGTCTTAGTGATACATTCTTCCTCGCAATGCCGGTTAAGCTGATCGAAAAGATCAGGGGGCATCCTTAAGGTTGTCAATACGGTTTCCACTTTTTTCCTGCTCATACACATTCTCCTTCTACACCTTCGATTAAGTCTCCACATTCTTCACATGTTGTGTTGAATTCAGCCTCACAACATCCGTACCAGCCACGATATTCAAGGTCGTGGCTATCACAATAATATTGATGGCACGAGTCTGAGCAAAGCTCGACCACATCCACCAATTGTCCGTTAGCATCTTCAATCAAATGTAAATGCATCTCTTATCTCTCCTTAAGGGTTTAAGAGTTGAACTACATTAAGCTTTTAAGCCTTTAACTTAAGCCTTTAAATCTTAAATCTTTAAACTGCCAGTAGTATATCAAATGGTATCTTAGATGTCAAGGTGGATTCTATTAAGCCTTAACAATTTGCTATTAAGGTTTAAGTCCTTAAGTCTATTAAGCTTTAAGCTTTCTATTAAGCCTTAAGCCTTAAGCTATGACTAGGTTTTCTCAGGATTCAGACCAAATCTGACCAAAATTGTCAATTTCACAGATTTTTGACCGTCAAATCATGCTGGGATGTAGGCTATGACTAGGTTTGGGGCCTGTATCGATAGGGAAAAATCAAGGTTTATCAGGATTCTAGAATAGCAGGATATAGAAACGTGGTGACAAATTCAATGATAGCATGGGTTTGTGGCGAGATGATAAAATAAATGAAAATTAGTCTTGTAATATGATATCTATTGGTATATAATAGGCACCGTATCATGTAGCAGTATGGCATGGTGCACTCAGTAGTAAATACGATTTACAAGGAAATTACAAGATGGATAATGAACAAAACTATATAGGCCGGTGCAGTTGTTGTAACGTTACAAGCTTTTCGTGTCGTGCTAATCCTGTTGTGTCTATGGATAACAGCTTATATTGTGAGACATGTCTTGATAAATATATGGACTATACCAGCACAGAATATAATCCATATATAAACTTATATGATTTCAAAACCAACGCAACACCAAAACGGGGATAACAAAATGAAGAAACGAAACGTGGTCAAGGTTTGTAACATGCGAACTGGTGTCAAATATACATATACTGATATCGCACCGGATAAAGCCGTTTTCTATGCTCAACAATATGCCATTGGGAATCATAATACGTGGGATTATGACAAATTATTTGAGACTGAAAAGAACAAAATAGATACTAGAAATTATTCTGATACTGAGTATTGGAACGGAAGTGTTCATGTATTCTATGGCGATTTCGGGGCGAGGATATAACATGATAGACTTGAAATTGACGAAAGAACTAACGCCAAAAATGGGCGATGATATCAAGCAATATTTTTCAATGTTTTATAGTTTGATAACACCAATTATTAATCATGGGAAAATAAAAAAAACTGATATTATCCGGATTCATGATGAACAAATGAGCCGGTTAAATAATGCCTATCCTGATAATGATTTGGTATCAGGTTTCGAAAATGAACTAGAAAACATTTTCTTTCTGCAAGAAAACATGACCAAATTTGGTCATGGTGGCAGATAACCTAACAAAAAAAGCGGGTTAGATATTCGAGTATCCAACCCGCACTAATCGACAAAACGAGGAACGAAATGTCTATCAAAGTAAATCATAACATAAACTTACTTACCAGTAATAGCAAAGCGGATAAAACGAATAACTTGTTATCTCAATTCGTGGTCAAGTTTCTACAATTAGCACCTGCGAATGAAGCCGACAAATATCAAAACGTCTGCAAATATAGCACCAAAACTTGTCGCAGTGTATGTATCTATAGGAACGGTAATGGTAGATATCCTAACGTTATCAATAGCAGAACGAACAAAACCTTATTCTATTTGAACGATAACCAATTATTTATGGAAAAATTAATGGTAGAGACTGCAGGTTTCCAAGCTTCAACTAGAATCCAGGACAAGATACCATGTATACGTGCTAATGCGTTGTCGGATATCCCATGGGAACAAAAACATCCGGAATATATGGAACGGTTTCCAGATACAATTTTCTATGATTACACCAAATATCCATACCTGGAACGACCTGACCAGAACTTACCACAAAATTATAGTCTTGTATATTCAAGGTCTGATAAGTCTAGTAATTGGGAAATAGATATCAATCTCAATAATGGGCGTAGCGTTGCAGTCGTTTTCAGAAAGGAATTACCTGATACCTATTTTGGTGTCAAGGTAGTCGACGGTGATAAACACGACCTAACATTCTTACACTCTGCACCATGTATCATCGGTTTACGGGCAAAAGGTTCAGCACGTAAAGATACTACAGGTTTTGTAGTTGATACAGATTTGGTAGTTGATAGAGACGGTAGGGCGAGGATAGCATAATGACAACCTTTGAAGCTGTAGAAAAAATAGAATCACCTTGCTATGACCAAAACGATTTGGATATCCAAATCGAAGCATATCAACACCTTATTGATAACGGTATCATCTGGAAACTTCAAGGAACGTTTGGCAGAATGGCAGCCAACCTAATCGAAGATAAAGTCTGTATCAATCCAAAAGCCGAATTTTATAACCCTGATATAATATAATCTAACAGCATAGCAGCATAAGCCTACAGCTTGCACAGTGTAGGCTTTTTTTATTGCCCGGAAATGGTACATAAACCTAGCAAATTACGATCGGTTTGGCGTGGGGTATGTTGTGGCTTGACGCATGGGGAATAATGGCTTGTGTAATACTTGGTGGGGTTTGTTGTGTTGTTTGGGGATATAGCCATGTTCTTTTAACGCTATGTTGACACAAGTCTAGAATCCCTAGCAAGGGGTCTAGCTTGCCGTATACGGAACAGTTAGGCAATGTCGAGTGGTCTAACCTTGGATACCGTTCAACTATGGCATGTTGAGAGTCGTTCATGTTGGGTTTCGGGGGGTTGGTCTGATATTTTGGCATGGTAGGATATCGGCATGGGTTCAGCATGGGAAATTGTCAGCAGATCGACAGCAGATCGACACGACAACCATACGACAACCATACGACATCAGCAGCAGGGCCAGCAGGGCCAGCAGCTCAGGCTGAAACGTGCTGAAGTGTAGGCTACGACTAG
>TARA_R110000824_G_scaffold142799_1_pt1 | contig 15483 bp, 16 predicted proteins | sample TARA_R110000824 | Tara Oceans TARA_R110000824 (sample SAMEA4397747) | marine metagenome | biome: Polar Biome; feature: [MES] marine water layer (ENVO:01000295) within the mesopelagic zone...; material: water (ENVO:00002006), including particulate matter (ENVO:01000060) such...
CAAATCATCACTGAATGTGGCTTGGAAATTAGTGTCCCTGAAACTCACGCAATTCTTAAGTTTTCTTAAGGGAGGGGGATATATAAATGGCTTTGACTAAAACTTCGCATGGAAAATATCAAACTTTTGCGGAAACTATAGATGTTGTAGATTCAGGTGGTGGTAATGCAGTTTATGCAATAGGAACAGCGGTTAGTTCTTCTCAGTTTAATTGGGAGAATAAAAAGATTACTGTTAAGATTGAAATGACTGAATTATCAGCAGGTAATGCTGCTTGGGATATGTATGTTCAAACTTCACCAAATGGTTCTACCACTGGTGATGTCACTACTCCTGGCAGTGGTGCTTATCCTAACTGGAACAATGCTTCGGCAAATCTAAATACTTCACTAAATTCAACAGCTGTTGGAAATAGTGCAATAGTAACAGCAGATTTGACGGACTTATATGCTCCTTATATGAGGTTATTTGCATATAGTGACGGTACTGATACTCAAGATGCTTCTCAAATTAAAATCACATTTTCAGTAGAAGGTGCTGATGGAGATTTGGCTAGCGGAGATATTGGTGGTGTAGGACCTGACCCATCGTAGTAAGTGGTTAGTTTAATTAATAATATAGAAGGGGCTTCGGCCCCTTCTATTAACTAGGAGAAAGAATGAGTGATTTAACAATAACATCAGCTGGAGTATCTGTAGCTGCTAATAGTGCTGGGAGTTCTATATCTACTGGCAGGTGTAAAATTGTAAGAGTAACACCTGTAATATCAGCAACTGCTTATAATGCAGGTGATGTTTTATTCGCTGCAACTGAAATGCCTAATGCAGTAAAAGAAGATGGTGGCTGTTCAAAACTTATAGGTATATCAATGCTTTCATTACATGATGCTGCTGTAGAAGATGTTGGTTTAGTTTTTATGGAAAATTCAACTAATTTAGGAACTATAAATGCAGCTACTTCATTAGCAGATAATGATGCATTAGCAGCTAATATTATAAGTGGATGTATTTTAAATGGTAGTGACAATACGCAAGACTTAGGTGCTTGTGGGTTGTATTCTACTATTGCTTATACAGGTAATAGCGCAGTATCAACTTTTAGTCCTATGCTTTTACAAGCAGCCCAAGGTTCAACTAGTGTATATGTTGCAGGAATAGCTTCAGATGCACAAGATTATGTTGGAACTAGTGATATAGTTTTAATGTTTCACATTGAGTATTAATAGGAGTATAAAATGGCATGGAGTAATATACATAGAACAATTGGAAGCAATGGGCAAGTAACAGTTAATACTGGATATTGGGAAGAAACTATTAGTCTTTTAGATTGGAGAACGGGACAACCAGATGATGGTAAAAGAGCTTATACCAGTTCTATACCTATATCTACTGATTTTAGCTTTACAGTTTTAATGACTTTTAATAATGATGTCACTACTGATGTCAGTATAAAGGTAGAACATAGTGTTGATGGAACTAATTGGACTACAGCAGCTCAATCTGGAACAACAGCATTATCAACAGCAGATTTTACAGGAGGTACAGATATATCAACTTTAGCTGTAATAGATGATAGTGCTCAAGCAGAAAATACTACTGGGTATTTTTTTGTATATGACCCAGAAACACATGGAGGAAGCAGATATATAAGATTTGGCACTCCTGATTGGGGTAATATTGATTGTAGTGCTTATACAATAAAATTTCAAATAATTCCACATTAATTTTAACAAGGAGAAAATAAAAGATGGCAAGAGAAGAAGTAGGCAAACAAAGAATCCATATTGATTTAGTAGGAGCTACTAGTATGGGTACTACCATGGCTAAACCTATGGGAAAAAAATCAGCTTCTGATAAGGGTAAATCTAAAACTAGTATTTACAAAAATGTAGCTAAATCAAAAAATGTAGCTAAAGCTAAAAAAGCTGCTGAAACGAAAGCAAAAGATAAAGCTAAACCTAAACCTAAACCAGGTCTTAAGCCAAAGCCAAAGGGCAAACCTTAAGCATGGCTAAAAAGTTAGCAAACAGATTTTCAACTAGTGTTGGGAATCCTTGGCATGGTCAAGAACCTGACACTAGAAGAAAGTTAAATACTGATAAAAGTAAGGTAAAGAAAGGTAAGAAATAATGGCAACACCTGGTGCAACTATAGCAGATAGGATAACTGACTTAATAGGAGCTGAGTATGCTACGATTCCTAGTTTAAGTTATAAGGACCTTATTAATGCTGCTTTTAACGAAGTAGCAGATATGGTATCTGAAGACTTATTATTAAAATATAGTTCTGCTCCTACGGCTGTTACATCTGCTTCAGGAGTAAGCATAGAAGATAAAAAGATTTTAAAAGTAATAAGAGTAGATGCTGATAGCGGAGGAATAGAAAGAGAATGTTCGCCTTTAGAAAGAGTAGCGTTTTCTACAGCTACAGATAGTAATAGTATATATAAAGCTACTGTATTTAGTCCTGTTTATAGATTGGATAGTATGAACGCTGCTACTACTGTTGTTATATATCCTGATTGCAATAATTCTGGACAAGAAGGAAATATATTTTACTTTTCATACGCTACTGATAGTACTGATTTGACTACTATTACAGCAGATTCTTTAAATACTTCTCATTTTTTACCTAGTAATTTAATATATGCAATAGCTTTAAAGAGTTCTATTAATATTTTGAGTGCTTATATTAGTAATCAAGTTCAAGATGAAGAAGATATGGAATTACTTGGCATGGTTACTCAGCAAAAGCAAGTATTAGAAGCGCAGTTTCAAAGTGAAATAACTAGATTTATGGACGAATCAGGAAAGCCAGGGAGTGAATAATGACAGGTAAAGAAATGATAGAATTAGTGCAATTACATCATCCTCATATGGGAGAGACAGAAATAGTCAAACTTTTAAATAGAGCTAAGGATGACTTTTGCAATAAAACAGGGATACTTAAAACAACTAAAACAATCACTACTGTAGCTAATCAAAGATATTATCATCTAGATAAGACAATCTTGAAGATTACTGAAGCTTGGCTAGATAGTGTGAAGATTCCGAGATTAATAGGGAAACCTATTATAGACGATACTGATTCAGGAGAATATTAATATGGCATCTAAAACAGAAAGATTTTGGTATATAGATAGACAAGAGGTGGACGTTAGCATTGACCCAGATGCTTCTACTTCAGTTATAGGTTTAGTAGAAAAAGGAACTAGCACAGTTACTAGAAATGGATATAGTACTGATTTTAGCTCTATATCTACAGGTTCATTAACATTGAGATTATATTGTATTTGTCAAGATAGTGATTTAGCAGTAGGTACATTAACTGGTATATATACAAATATCCCTGACCAATTTCACGAGACTATACTTAGTAAAGTTATAGCTAGTGGGTATAAAGACCCAAGAAATTCAGATTTAAATAATGCTCAATATTTTGACCAAGAGTATAATACAGGAGTAAAAGAAGCTAAAAAGTTTGCAAGAAGTAATTATCAAACAGTTGGCTCAATTAGACAGCAAGACTTTTAAATGGACTGGCTAGGGGTATTAGAGCAGTTTGGTGTTCCTTTGTCGGTAGCTATATTTTTTGGCTTCTTCATATGGAAACAAAACAAATTCATTCAAGATGAGTTACAGAAAGAATTAAGAGAAAGTTTCAATAGGGTTGAATCTATTATAGTCAAACTTATTGACCAGCAAAAAAGAATGCAGCTGGAGCAAAAAGGGATTGAAAATAGCTTTAAAACATTAGTGGAGGTTATAGCAGCTTTAAGTGGGAATGGTCTAAAGGACAAGTTTATGAGAATGCAAGAAAAAAACGAAAACAGAAAGTATTAATGAAAAAAGGCAGCGTAGAAGAATATAGAAATAACATAACTATTCATTTGACAAAGATTAATGGAGATATAGAGCATATTAAAGAAAAGGTTAATGCTAACAATAAACATTTAGAAAAGATTAACGGAAGATTAAGAAGTGCTGAAAATAGTGTTACTGCAATAAAAACAGTAGGAACTACTTTTGTATTCTTAATAGGTTGTATTCTTACATGGTTAGGAATAGAAAGATGACTGAATGGGGAGCATTTGCACTAGGATTTATTGTGTTCTTTGTTGTGGGGTATTGTATAATGTATAGAGATTTGTAAGCTAGAAAGTTAAAATAAACAAACAGGAGAATATCTTATGATGAGTTTTTTAATGGGCAATTGGGAGTGGGTTATGCTTGCTATGTATGTGATAGAAAAAGTAGTTAAAATGTCGCCTACAAAAAAAGATGATGTTATATTTGACATGGTCTTAAAGCCAATATGGAATGCCGTAAAAGGTATGAGTGGCAAGTAAACTTGCAAATAAGATGATAATGTTAGAAGACTTAGTGGATAAGCCTGTAGGTAAGCTTGTAAATCAACTAGTGTTAAAGAAAGAATTAGACACTATTTACAATCATAGACCTAACTCTTGTCCACATTGTCATTCTAAAGAAATAGTTGGGATTGAAGTAATGGGTAGCTTTGAGGATATTTTGTTATGGGAATGCGGAGATTGTGAAGACTGCTTCTTAAAGTTTGACAAAATCTACACTGAGAAAGAATTGCAGTGTGCTAAGGGCTATTGGACAAATAATGATGATTGGGGGTATTGTCCAAAATCTCAATATAATTAGAGGTTTTTTGAATGAAAAAGAAAAAAAACGGAGTACTAAGACGTGCTATAGTTACTCCAGACAAACACGCTCCCATACATGATAAAGCGGCTATCAACGTAGTATGTAAAGCGATAGAGCTTGTAAAGCCTGACATATACATAGATTTAGGCGATTTGGGGGAATGGGGCTCAGTGTCTCATTGGCAATGGAAGCGTAAAAAGAAACCCCCTTTAGAGTATATAACACCGCATATCAATAAAGATATAGAAGGTGTTAATAAGCTACTTGATATAATTGACGAATCACTTGATAAGGTGAATTGTAAAGAAAGGCATATTTGTGCAGGGAATCATGATGAGTGGTTAGATAGATTCGTTATGGAGCATCCTTATCTAGACTATCGTTTTGAAAAAGTATGTAGATTCAAAGATAGGGGATACAAATACCATAAAGCTGGAGAGTATCTAAAAATAGGAAAGCTCTACTTTTATCATGGGCACCATTTTGGTGGACAGTACCACGCAGCGAATCATCTGAGGAAGTTAGGTGCCAACATTATGTATGGCCACCATCATTCCCTGCAACAAGACAGTGTAACCTTTATGGGTGGGCCTAAGTCGGCTTGGTCTTTAGGATGCTTAAAAGATATGTCTGCAGAAAAGAATGAATGGTTAGGTGGAAGACAACATAAGTGGGCGCATGCATTTGCAATAGTAGATTATTATAAAGGTGGTAGATTTACAGTAGATATAGTTCAAATTATAGATGGGAGAACAACAGTATGGGGAGAGTTATTAGACGGGAATGTATAACCATTCCTAATCACTACTGGGAATCGTCACATAAAGTTAGTTGGATATACAAGGAGAGAAATGCCAAAAGAACTAAAAGAGATTAGAAACTTTGATGTAGGTACGCTTTTAAATGCATCTGAAAGAGATATACCAGATAATGCAGCGGCATACTCTTTAAATGTTAATCCATTAGCAGAAGCTGGTATATTAAGTAGTATTAAAAATGACAAACTTTTCTTTGCTTCTAATAATAATATAACTACCTTGCTTACTCCTATTACGTGGAATGCACACTCTAGTACAACTGGTGGTAATCCAATAAATTCTCATCACCCTGGAAGTGGTTATCAAACTTTTTTAGCAAGTAATGTGTATGCTTTTAATGAACAAGCTTCTGCTAAAGTATCTTTTATAGGAGCTAAAGGTAAAAAAGAGAATTTAATATTTAATCTCATAAGACCTTATGTGGAAAGAGAAAAGGTTACTTCTTCTTTAGGTCTTTCTTATACTCTATCTGGATTAGCTACTTCTGCAACTACAATAGACTTCTTGACTAATACTAATGCTATAACAGAAAATTTAGCAGATGGTGAACTTACAGTTTCTGGATTTACTGATGGCTCTGCAACCGTAACTGCTGCAGGGACAACGTTAGCAGATTTTGATGGAAAAATAATGACTATTAAAACTGCAGATGGAAAAGAAATTGTATATGAATTTGGCAAAGATAACAATGAAGGAGCTAGCGGTACTCATACTAGCGGAGCTTTAACGTCTGGAGGTAGAACTTTAATACAATTAAATGGAGAAACTACAGTATCTGGAATAGCAGATGAAATTGAAAAAGCAATAGAGCATGCCAATGGACACAATGGAAGGATAACAGTTAGTAGAGCTACTGGAGTCTTAACTCTAACAGATGTTGGTGGAGCTATGACTAATCATATTAATGCAAATGATTATATATGTTTAATGTCTGCTGGAAGCGCTTATACTTCACTTACAAATGAAATTATAAAAATAACTGATGTTAATGCAACTTCTTTTGAGGTTCAAAGAGGATGCTTTGGCACTCCTGTTAAAACATTAGCTGCTGGAGATTATGATGTATTTGCCAATAGAATAACTATAGATAGCGTTCAAACATCATCTTCTAGAGCTTTATTTAATGTTTATGGAGTTAGTACTGGCAATAGTAAAGACGCTTCTATATGGAGTGGAAAAGCTGGGAATCATATAGGAGGAAATGGTCAAAACTTTATAAATGCAAGTGATGATAAAGCAGGTATATATGCTACTGATGCAAGTAATGCTACTGTAACTTTTAATGCTTCTGCAAAAACAATAACTTTTGGAACTGATTTTGATTTCTTTCCAGGAACAGAAGGCGATACAATTACTTTATATGCAAGTGCAAGTAAGACTAACTACGGATATACTGGTAAGATAGTAAAGAAAGTTGATGCATGGGAAGCTAGTGTTAATAATGGAATAATTTTAACTATGGATACTGCTCCATCAGATGAAACAATTACTAGTGGTAGTTTATTTTTTGAGACAAATCTTATTAAAAATAATACATTCCATCATGCTGTAACAACATCTTATCAAACAGTAGCCTCTGATGCAGAATACAAACTAAATGAATGGAAACATAGGTGTTGGCATGGAGCTTCTGGAATTGCTTTAAATTATTGGGGATGGAGTGCTGCTTTTTCAGATGACACTTTAGTTACTTTGCAATCTAGTGGGGGTTATTGGCAAACATCTCCAGATATGCTTATGGAAGATGCATCTGCTGATAATTCTAATACTTACTACCCTGGAGAAACTAGTGATAAATTTGTAAAATTAATACAAGATTATTTATTTGCAGCTGCATCTGCTATTACCGAAAATTTATCTACTACTGATACTATTTTAAACTGTTCTGCTGAAATGGGTCAAACTGTTGCTAAAAATGATATACTTAAGTTTTCTGATAGCTCTGATAGTTTAAGTGGTAATATAGAATATATGAAAGTATTATCTGTAGATGGTACTAAACTTACTGTAGAAAGAGGAGTTTATAATAGTACGGCAAAAGCATGGGATGCTTCTGTATCTAATGAGTCTAAAATTAGAAAAGGAGTTAATACTGCTATATATCAATCTATATCAAAGGATAAATTAAAAGGTGGTCAGCAGTATAGGTTATCATTTTATGCGCAAGATGCTGATGGCTCAGGTGGTGGAGGCAATAACTCTGCCTATGGTGGCTTATCATTAAGAGTTAATGGTGGATACATTAACGTAGACGGTAGATGGACTGAACCTAATAAGGATTTGACAAATGGTTATGGTTCTACAGTTAAAGATGTTATGCAAGAAGATAGATGGATTCCCTTTCAAGATTTAAACAAGCCTAATGGTGATACTGCTGTAGACACTAGCTCTGAGCCTACTGATAATGGGCTAGATAATATATGGAGAAGATTTGACATAGAATTTACTTTGCCTGAAGATGTAAATAGTAACTTAGAAATAGAATTTTGTTCTAGAGGTAAAGATACCTCTTATATATACGTAGACCAAGTTGATTTATCTGAAAATACTTTAATTGTGGTAGAAGACGATACTTCGTTTCTTGATTCTTCTGGGATGATAGATAATTCTGGAGACAAAGATTTAGTATTTTGGGATTCTATATCAGAGAATTTAGGGGTAGTTAAAAGTATATTTTCAGACTCTTACAATATTCCTAATGCTACAACTGATATATCTTTTTCTGATTTTGCTCCTTCAGATTTGACATCTTCTAAGACTTCTTTTGTAGCAAATAATAGAGAATTACATATAGGCCTAGGAGGAAGAGAGGAAGACTCTTTCCCACAATGGCTAGGATATGTAAATAAAAAAGTATTTGGCGTGGATTATTCTAGTGAATTATATAGAGATGACGATACTGTTCATAAATATGGAGCAGAATCTGCAGGTGCTTTGTCAAAGATATGTGTAGCAGGAGAGCATGAGTATTTACCTGCTACTTGGGTAAATGGAGACACTACATTAGAGATAGACCACAATGACCATAAAATGAATGTAGGTGATAATATAGTAGTAAGAGAATGGGCAGACTCTTCTAATTCGTGGCCTGGAGCAGGAATATGGGTAGTGACTAATAAAGACCCTGATGGAGATGGACATTCTTTTTTATGTAAAAGATTTACTACATTAGACCCTAACCCAGTTACAAATGGACAATTTCTTCCAACAGATGGACATGATAGTGTTAGAGACCAGGATACTGGAAAGATTTGTTATAGACCTTATTATTATTATGGAGTAAGAGACGGAGACGAACATATATATAGAATAACTCCTTCTGATAGAATTTCAGATGGAAGTGGTACTCCAGCTTTAGATACTGCTAATTATCCAGCAGGTAAAATAGAAAGAAGTTCTCCTTTAAGGGCACCTTTAGCCTCTATATGCACTTGTCATAGTAAGCAAGCAGAAAGCACAGGTGGCGGTAAAATATATGCAATGTCAAATGTATCTGGAGATATATATGTAGTAGATGTTCAAGTTATATATAATGCATGGACCACTACTGAACTAGCAGATTCCATAGTAAGAACTGAGTTTAGAGCATTTAAATGGAGTAATGAAGGTTCATCTGCAACTGCATCATCAAATGGTAATATAGGTGGTGGTACAGCAGCAACAAGTGCTGTATTTGGAAGTTTAGCTTCAGAAAGTACTCCTATTATAGAAGCTACTGGAATAATGTCTGACATTATAGAAACTAAAGGCCCTACTGCAGATTTTGTTCATTTAACTGGTTCTATAGCTGGGAATGATACTGACCATTTTGATACACGACTTTGGATACAATTTAGACCTGGTGGAGAAGATACGTTTGGAGAGGGTTCCAGATTCTTGTTTTCTGGTAGAACTACTAGTGCAAATACATCAGGTGAGAATACTATAGCATTTGCAGACAGAACGCCTCCCACTAATGCAATGTTTCCAGATAGAATTAACTATAACGGAAGTTTTTGGGGTTATGGAGGGTTTGGTTCAGGAATTACAACATATGGAGGGCAAGGAGGTCATATACATGATAATTTTCCTCCTGAGAAGGATATAAACAATTACAGCATTAACGCTCATTGGATTTACACACACGAACAACAAGCGCATGCTATGGAAAAATTTGGATGGTTAAGAAAGAAAACTAAGACTACTAGAGAATTTGGCAATACAGATGATTATAACGTAGGAGGAACTTGGCCTTATTTAAATCTTGGGTGGAATATTGGATGGCAAGGGACTCCATCAACATTTCCAGCTATTAAAGTTGCTAAATATGGATTATGTCCTATGTCTGATAATGACAAGGATGGAGTAATAGATGGTACTGGATTACTAGTCCCTAGTACAACTTCTATACAAACTGGAAATCCATATGGAAATTTAAATCAAAGAGTTTGTGCACATGCAGTTGGGCTTATAGGAGGAAGCGAAGTTCCTTGGTGGAAATTTGGAGGAAAAATGCTTAAAGCAGCTCATGTCGGTTTTTGGTCTGGTTCTCATGTACTTGACGGATATAGCGTATTTAATAATCAACCTTATACTGATGGTCCCTTTGATATGAAGACAGAAAAATGCTTATTTATTTCTTCTGATGTGCATTATGGAGATTATACTCCTACATATCCAGAGGATGATTATTATGCCTCTTATACTGACATTGAAGACGGTGCTAAGATAGATAATTTTGAAAGTTCTACTACAACTGCTGATTTACAAAAATTTACATTAAGTACAGGGACTTCTCCATCTAGCAAGAATTACATAACTCCTTCATTATTACAAGCTGGAGATATAGTTTATGTAAAAGATTCAGCAGGAGAAGAATTTGACAAATCTGGAGTTATAACTAATGTAGATACATCTAATAATAAAATAACTGTAGATATTGAGAATGGAAATGGAGCAGGCACTGACACTGGAACTATATACATTCACACTTCAAGAGATGGAACTTATTCTAAAAGTTCTTCTGGTGCAGCCTATAATCATGGAATAGCACATCCTAATCACCTTATGTTTCACTTCGCATATGACGAAGAAGAGCCTAATAATGGAGATATATTTACCAAGGGAGATGCTTGTGGTCATTATAATAGAAAGTGGTATACTAAGCCTGTAAGAGTAGGTGGAAAATTTGGTAATTTACCTGGAATACAAAGTCCAATAGAAAGGCTTGACTATAGAGCAGGCTATCTAATAAGACCTTTTGATACATCTGAAGAAACTTTTGAAGATTTAGTTTTAGGAAATTTAACAGCAATTGATATACCTGCAGCACCTGAAGCTTTGTATCATGTAAAAAATGGCTCTAATTTACATTATCATTTAAATACTTCTAGTACTGCTAATAACTATGCTACAAGAATGTTTATTGCTTCTAGTTCTAATGTATCTGGAGAATCAGACAAATCTAAAATTTATATATGCGATTTAAACCTTAATTACCCAGACCAAGGTAATCATATAGGAGACCTTTCTGGTAAAGACTTATGGTCTAATGGAGTTGGAGATAGTGATAACTACAATACAATGGATGGTTGGGATATAGCAGCGGCTGGAACACTAGGCTCTTCGCCTTATGTCCATGCTAATGATGGAGCTACTGGCGCAGATGTTAATGCAGGTCATTTTCCTACTATTAAGCTTGTTAGTGGTACTACTAATGTTACTTTTGGTAATTGGAGCTTTGAAAACAGGACACAGTCTACTTCTCATCCTTCTGGAACGACTTTCCACAATGGATTTCATGGGTTATGTTTGACGGTTATTGACCAAAATGATGGAACGTCTCAAACTAGGTTTGTTGTAGGAAGCTATAGTGCTGGAACTGATGATACTCATGATGTTCATTTGAAAGTACATTGGGCGTTTGGTAGAGAGCCTCAATCAGGAGATAAGTGGTATTTGTCATATCATGGCAATGTATGCACAGCTCCTATAAGATTATTAAAAGAAGTAGAATTAGGACATGGATTAGGTTCTGCGTTTACTAAAGACCCTACATTATCTTCTACTATATATAAGTCTACTGGTTCAATAGGAACTATAGATGGAGATGGAACTACTGTAACTGTTACTGCTGATGATATGCATCATTTGACAACAAGTGAGACTATTGAAATAACAGATACGACAAATTATGATGGAATTTATACTATCACTGTAACCTCTCCTAAGATTTTTACATTTGTTCAAACAGATAGTACTGACCACGCCTCTGAAAGCGCTGGAACTTGGACAGTTGTTAGAAACACAGAATCGTCTAGTATTAATCCTATTAAGACAAGTATCTCTAATCCTAATCTTAAGACTTTCTTTGGTGGCTTAGATATGAGAAAATTAAGGACTTACACAGTCACTACAGAAGCTGATGGAAGTGATTCTTCGAGTGAACAAGCTATAACTATGAATGCTAATCATTTACTTTCTACAGGAGATGTTTTAACTTATGATAGCAATACAGCTGCAATGGATGGAGTTTATATAGTTGATAAAAAAGATGCGGATGAAATAGATTTGCCAACAACAGCTGCAACAACTGGTACTTCTCTTACAAATACTGCAAGTATTAATCAATGGGAAAGCGTTATTACAGAACGTGGTAATATGTCTAAAATAGGTGAAATTAGAAGTGGCTTTAATCAGTGGGATAAAGGTGATATAGCAGCCAATCCATTGAGATATGATACAGATGTAGATGCAAGTTCTTTTTATAATATAAGCGAGTCAGGAGTTACTATAAAAGCGGCTTCTACAGGAGGTACTAGCGGAGCTTTCTTCTTAGCAAATACAAGATATGAATATAAAATATCGCTTATGTATGATGGCTACCAAGAAGGTCCACTATCTGATAGTAGTTGGGCATTTGAAGACACTTTATCTAGAAGTAGATTAGGTATAACTGTTAGAGTTAAGAATTTTAGTAAGAGATTAACTGCTGTGTGTCTATATAGAAGAGATACATCTTCAGACTTTTATAAATTAGTTGATGAAGTATCTACATCAGGAGGGTGGAATTATACTAATGGAACTCATTCTACTCCTATAGAAGACAATGGAGCAGTAGGAGCAACCTATTCTGCTAGAACAGGTATGTCTGAAGTATTAGACTTTATTAATCTTAAATATGGTATATCCACAGAAGTAGATGGTTATTTATTTGCAGGAGATTGTGCTCATACAAAGATAGAAAATGCGTCAAATATGATATTTAGGTCTAGGCCTGGTATGTTTAGTATATTTGACTATGTAAATGATTTTATAACTATTAAATCTAGACCTACTGCTATGGCAAACTTCAATGGAAGATTATATGTATTTGACGATTCTAATATATATAGAGTGAATCCTCACACATTAGTAACAGAAGACATATATGAAGGCGTAGGATGCCTAAATAGCGACTGTGTTATGGTTACTGAATATGGTATGTTCTTTGCAGATAAAAACGGAGCATATAGCCATAATGGAACTACTCCTCAAAAAATATCACAACCTATAAGTTTAGGTGGAGATATATCAGCTTCTTTTGGAGGTACAGATAATATAAGAAATTTAAGTTGGGATGCTGTTATAGGCTCTCCATTGTCAAGTAATTTAAAAGTATCGTTCTTGCCTAGAATGAACTCAGTGCTATTTGTAGTTGAGCTTGACAATAAAACAGAAGCTTTTGATGCTAATAAAGTAGGCGATTTGCATAGAAAAGAAACTTATGCTTGGTCTTACAGTATTACTCAAAGTAGATGGGATTTATGGGAAGTATCTAAAGAGGGTAATGTTGGAAAGCCTTTCTTAGGTAAAGACAATAAACTTTATTTGTCTATAAATGAAGGTGTATATGAATTTACTGGTGGAACAGGGAAGAAAGACTTTACTTGGATTAGTAAGAAGCTGTCTATGGACCAAGATTCTACTATTAAAGTATTTAATAAAGTTAAAGTAAACGGTTCTTCAGATAACTTAAATCTAGACGGAACAAACCTTGATAGTAGTCAAAGATTAATACTTGCTAGTGATACTGGCACTGTAGCTACTGGAGATATGACTTATTCATCTGAATCATCAGAACATTCTACTTATAAACTATCTGGAAGTAATAGAAAAGGAAGATGGGTACAATTTAAATTAGAAGATATGGACAAATCAGTAGATTCTATTGGTCTTATATTTAGAAGAAGACCTCCTAGATAATGAAAGAAAAATCAGATAATCTAATTAAAACACCTACGAAGATACAATCTTTTGGAGAGGTACAGAAAGCTCTACAGGATTTGGCAAAACAATTAAATGATTTAGGTATAGCTACTAATAGTAGCGCTGAAGGAGAGATTACTGATAAAGATGGTAAGACTGGAGATATTAGAGTAACTCAGAATGCAGACAAAACATATGGCTTAGAGTTAAAAACAGAAGAAGGTTGGAAGTTCCCTACTGTAGGAGAATCGCCAGTTCAATTAACTAGTAAGAAAGCTGAAAAAGCAAGGCCTGATATAGTAGTAGATAAGTTTAAGGATGATTTAGGAAATCCAAAAAACTTACCTTCTCCTGATTATGAAGCTTGGTTTGATGTTAATATTCAAAAGATTTATATAACAGGAGCAACAACAGGTGAAATTCCACCTGAAGTAGCATCTCTTGACAATGATATAAATGGAATATTTTTTAACGGAGCCTCTGGCCATGATGCAGCTGCAATAGCAGGAGAAATAATAGGTATTCCTAAGTTGGATTTTGAGTTAACAGGAGTTCCTTCTATGGTTCAGTTATGGATAGCTCCTCCTGGGTGTAGAAGTTTTCAAAATGCAATAGACTCAAATCAAGGTGTATGGCAAATGCAACATAACGACTATGTTGACATAGCTGGTACTTCCAATAGTAATGGATGTGGTTATTTTGCGATTGGGGCAAACTCTTTTTGTATTGCTACTGCAGAAAATCATACTTTTTCATGGGAACATATGGGAGCGGGATATTCTATATACTCTGGACAAGCAGCTTGGTATGATGCATTTTTAGGTTCAGGGAACGGGACTGCTAATACTTCAGCATATTGTTTAAGAATATGGAAATAACTTGTTTTAATATAAAAAGTATGTGTAAATTATAATGATGAATACTAGGAGAATTTCATGGGTTGGTTAAGTGATAAAATGTTTGGCAAAAGAAAGCGTGTAGATACTGCTAGGATACAGGCTATGATGAAGCCTTCTAAAGATATGATGCATGAGCAGATTGGAATGTCTCGTCAAATGATGGACCCTAATTCTCAAATGAATATGAGGATGAGAAATTTAATGGCACAAAGAAGTGCTGAATCTGGAGCATTGGCAGCACAGCAAATGCAAAAGATGGGAGCTCAAACTGGCATGTCTGCTGGACAAGCTGCTATGCAACAAAGAATGGCTATGAATGAGTCTATGGGTGGAGTTAATCAGCAGTGGCAACAAGGGTTACAAGGACAAATGGACAAAGGTATGGGTTTATTTGGACAAATGCAAGGTGAGATGAAATCTTACAACCAAGCTGATGTTAATTCTTATATGGGGCAAATTAATGCCTCTAATCAAAGAAGAGCAGGTAACATGAGCATGGGTATGGGTTTACTATCTAACGTTATTTCTGGCGGAATGGGTATTGGTGCTGCAAAAAATATGCCAGCGCCAACTTAATAATAAATGAATAGGAGTATATAGTGGCTGAACCAAATTGGGAAGCATATGCACAAGCATATGGAGGCCGAAATCAAGGACAAGAGCAACTAGGTAGAGCGGTTGGCTCTGCTATAGGTAAAGGATTTCAAGCTATCCCTAATGTAATGGATAGATTAGCTCAATCTCAAGGCGAAGGTTTAGATAATGCTTTTGCTCCCTTATTAGGGCTTGTAAATAAAGATGTAGAGTCATGGGGAAATGTTGATAGAATTCCTTCCGCAGGCGAAGCTTATATGAAGTGGACTAGTGA
>TARA_R110000824_G_scaffold109983_1_pt1 | contig 15420 bp, 9 predicted proteins | sample TARA_R110000824 | Tara Oceans TARA_R110000824 (sample SAMEA4397747) | marine metagenome | biome: Polar Biome; feature: [MES] marine water layer (ENVO:01000295) within the mesopelagic zone...; material: water (ENVO:00002006), including particulate matter (ENVO:01000060) such as......
AGATTTCTTTATACTTAGAGTTGCAGATGCTACTCTAGCATAAGGCTTAGTTTTTAGATAATCGAAAGAGGGGTCAACTAAAATTGACCTCTTTTTTTTTTGCTTATATTTGTAAAAAGAATACCAATGATAAACTCTGTTCGAAATACTGTGTTGGCAATCTTGAATAAGAATAACTATGGGTATATTTCTCCAGGAGATTTTAATTTATACGCTAAACAAGCACAGTTGGATATATTTGATGATTATTTTTATCAATACAATCAATTAATTAATCAAGAGAACGCAAGGCTGTCAGGAACTGGATATGCAGACGTGACCAAAGGATATGAGGAAGTAATTGATATGTTTTCAGTAACTAATACTTTAACTCAAAGCTCTTTAAATCAATATTTTTTACCATCTCAATTAACAACAAATGATGATTACTATTTAATAAATAAGGTGTTATGTTTTACTGGAGGAGTAAGACAGGGCGAGGCTGAAAAAGTCACTAATAGTAAAATTACCATGTTGCTAGACTCCAATTTAACGGGACCGTCTCAATTATTCCCAGCATATAGCTTACAAGGGGCTATAATTACAATATACCCCTCCACTTATAATGGCGCTACAGATATACAAGCTCAATATATTAGATACCCAAAAGAACCAAAATGGACTTATATTAATGTGGCTACAGGAGACCCTGCATTTAATCAAAGTGCTGCAGATTTTCAAGACTTTGAATTGTCGCCTGATGATGAAACCTCGTTGGTTTTTAAAATACTTCAGTATGCAGGAATGTCAATAAGAGATTTAGAAGCAGCAAGATTTGGAGCAGAACAAGAAATACAGGAAGAACAAAAAGAAAACTAATGGCATACTTAAGCGAATTTCAATATTACGACAATGCAGGAGCCGCTCCTTCTAATGCTAACTGGGGGTCATACCAATATGTGTCTTTAGGAAACATAGTTAATAATTTTATGTTAATGTATGCTGGAAATCATTCTCTTATAAATAACGAAGAAAGATATAAGGTTTTGTTTCATACTAAAAGAGGTATACAGGAGTTAAACTATGACGCATTTAAAGAAATTAAAGCTTTAGAGTTAAAAGTTTTTGACAACTTAACTTTCACGCTTCCTTCTGATTATGTGAATTGGGTAAGAATATCATTATTTAAAGACGGCTACTTAAGGCCTTTAACAGAAAACATCCAAGTAAATTCTGCAGCCTCATACTTGCAAAGCACAACAGGGACATTAAGCTTTAACGCAAATGGAACAGTGGTTTCAGCACAATCTAATTTAGATGCGCAAAGAATTGATGGATCACAAAGGAGTATTTACTTAAATAAAGACAACACCAACAATAGCTCCACACCTATAAATGCAGACAACCCTGATGGATGGAGAGATTATAACATAGGAACTAGATATGGTTTAAATACAGAAACTGCAAACTTTAATCCTACATTTCGAATTGATAAAAAAGCAGGAGTTATAAATTTTGACTCAACGATGTCAGGACAACAGTGTGTTTTAGAATATGTATCGGACGGTATGGAAGGAGGAAATGATGCCGCAGTTAGCGTAAATAAAATGTTTGAGGAATACCTTTATGCCTACGTTAAATTTTCAATGTTAAATAGTAAATTTGGAGTACAAGAGTATATAATAAATAGAGCTCGAAAAGATAAAAGTTCTTTGTTAAGAAATGCAAAAATTAGAATAAGTAATATCCATCCAGGAAGATTGTTAATGAATCTAAGAGGGGAAAATAAATGGATTAAATAAAATGGCAAACACTCAAAGGAATTTTATTATTGGAAGAATGAACAAGTCTCTAGATGAGAGGCTCGTGCCTAATGGAGAATATGTTGATGCTTTAAATGTACGTTTAGGGTCTACTGAGGCTTCTGAAATTGGATCGGTTGAAAATTCAAAAGGAAACACTAAGCTTTCTTCTTTACAATATGAAGAAAACACTACATCTAGTGGAGCGGAACTGTTAAGCGCAGAAGCAAGATGCATCGGTGTTTATGAAGACGGAAAAAATGACAGGATATATTGGTTTGTTCACGACCCTGCTTTTACTAGAGGGCTTACCGGAAAGTTAGATTTAATTGTTTCTTTTAATCCCACAACAAAAAACTTAGCTTATCACGTAGTCAGCATTGACGACGGTTCAGGGGCTAATACCACGTTAAATTTTAATCTTATAAATTTAATTACCGCTGTAGATAAAATAGGAGATTTATTATTTTTTACAGATAACATTAACCCACCGAGGGTTATTAACGTGTTACAAAATTATCCTAATCCACTTTTTAATGCAGATGTAATAACAGCTGAAGAGTTGATGGTTATTAAAAAACCCCCTACTTCTGCTCCTAGCTTAACTTTAAAGACTAGCTCAACCCAAAGAGATAATTATTTAGAGACACGTTTTGTTTGTTTTGCATATCGTTATCAATATGTTAACGGAGAGTATTCAGCTACCTCACAATGGTCTGAGCCTGCGTTTGATCCTGAACAGTATAGATATGATTTTGCAAGCAACCTAAACGAAGGAATGCTAAACTCCATTACTGGTGTAGTTGTTAATTACAATAGCGGAAGTTCTTTAGTTGTGGCTGTTGAAATACTATATAAAGAAAGTACAGATACGGTAATTAAAATAGTTGAAAAAATAAATAAAAGTCAAGACGGTCTTGCCAACAACACCATTTACCCTTATCCTTTTAGTAATAGTAAAATATTTACTGTTCTACAAGCGACAGAGCTTTTAAGACAATACGATAATGTACCTCGAACAGCAGTAGCTCAAACAATAATGGGCAATAGGCTTGTTTATGGAAACTACATTGAAGGGTATGATTTAAGAGATTTATATAGCAATCCTTTAAAGTTAGAGTTTAATGCGAAGTTAGTATCCGGAAGTGCAACAACCACGACGCTATCTCCCGTTGTATTGCCTGGAGATTACACTTACGGCGCTGCTCTAACCATAGCGGGGTCAATAATTAAAATTCCGTTTGGTGGGCTAAACAGAGAAGATTTTAAAGCAGGATCAAACTTAGCCATCACCTTTACTTTTGAACACGCTCAATGGGACCCGACATTAAATCAACCCACAACAATAACAGAGAATATCGAGCTTCAGTTCTCCTATAATTTACCTGAAAACTTTGATTCTCTTTTTGAGTTGGTCGAGAGCCAAGGATTTAAAGAAGCAATTGGAACTACAACTAATATCCTGCCAGTGTATGCTGCGCCCGGGGTAGACACTTCGTGCGACGGATTTACATTAACTGATAATTTTAATTGTTTTATTCCTAATACACAAACAACACCCGCTGGAACGGTAACTAAGTTTGCAAGTGGTATAGACGGTCCTGGAGAGCCTATAAAAATCGTAGGAAACACTCCGTCTAGCACAAGCCTTAATCTTCAATTGCCAGCCATGAGATATGTTACAGATCCTGCATCTCCTCCAGGCGCTGAAGATTTTTACGAGTACTATAAGATTATTTCTACTAATAGCAGCTTTGCAACCATAGGTGTTCCAAGAAGCTTACACAGTAATAGGGGATATGAAATAGGCATTGTTTATATGGATGAGTTTTTACGCTCTTCAACTGCTTTAGTAAGTAGAGATAATACTGTTCAAACCTCTTGTGCTAATTCACGAACTGTAAACCAAATTCAAGTAACTATTGGTTGGGCTCAACGGGCTCCGTTTTGGGCTAAGTATTATAAGTTTGTTATTAAACCAGACCAGTCAACGTATGAGACTATCTTTTCAGAAAAATATTTTAAAGATCCCCTTTCTAACAGTGTATTCTTTTTGCTTGAGGGTGAAAACGCAGCTAAGATAGAGGCGGGTCAGCAGTTGATTGTAAAAAAAGATAGCGGCGGAGCTGTAGAAAGATGTATTACAACCACTGTAATTGGCAAAGTGGTACAACCAGAAGATTTTTTAACAATACCAAATCCTTTAGATGTAGCAACAAATATTTTTGTGCCTAGTGGCCCCTACATGGAAATAGTTCCTAATGGATTTAACATTTCTAATGACGGTGCTAGTATAGGGGGTGATAGAATAGCCAACCCTGCTATTACCATAACGGCTGCAGAATACCAGCGCTCTCAGGCTTATCCTATTGGACGAGCAAGAGTAAATGTTTTGAACGCCGCAAGAGACGCTTATGTTGATTATACTATTCCTGTAAATAGCAGCATTACAATCAACATAAAGCAATATATGGATGGAGGGACATACTATCAAAGAAGCGAGTATACATCTCCTACTCTATCTTCTTCTGCGGATTACACCGATTTTAAACAATGGTTTGAAGGAGATAATATAAGTCAGCTAATAGAAGCCGGCACTGTAACCGAAAACTACCCTGCGGATTCTGTTGCGAACACATATAATCCGGCCCTTATAGATTTAAATCCAGCCATTAATGTTCCGCCTCCAGTCATTGCTCGTTCAGATGTTTCTGCAAACCCTCAAGATCCTCAAAAAGCATATATAGATGTATCTACTAGGGTTAATTATTATCAATTTTATAGAAGTTCAACAGGCAACGGAGGAGATAACTCTCTTTGGTTTTTAGCAACAGGCACGCGGAGTAGATCAGGAGATTCTGTTTTCGGTGGTGGAGGGGCTTCTGCAAACGTTGAGATTGAGATTGTTGTAGAACGAGCAAACTCTGGAGGGGTTGTTGTTTTTGAAAGCATTCCTGGAGATGCCCTTCCAGATGTGTGGTATGAGAATGAAAAATCTTTTGACGTGACTTCTATTGGAGAGCATCAATCAAATGTACAAAATCAAAATATTCCAACAGAGCAAGACGCTATCGTTAATACAGGATTTTTTAATTGTTTTTCTTTTGGAAACGGAGTAGAAAGTTATACGATAAGAGACTCAATAAAAGGAGAAGCCTTTGCTTTAGGAAATAGAGTAACGACTACATCTTCTCAACAATATAAAGAAGCACATAGATTTGCAGACTTAACATACAGTGGTGTTTTTAATGACGAGTCTAATGTTAATAAACTAAATGAGTTTAATTTAGGATTAGCCAACTTCAAACCACTGGAAAGCAGCTTTGCTTCTGTGCAAGTTTTGTTTGCTAGAGAAACAGATATATTAGTATTACAAGAAGACAGAATATCTTACGTTTTAGTGCGTAAAGATTTATTGTCTGACGCAGGAGGAACAGGAGTTTTAACTTCAGTCCCAACAGTTTTAGGGACGCAAATAGCGCGTCTTGAAGAGTACGGCATAAGCAGAAACCCTGAAAGCTTTGCTGTTTTTGGAGAAAATAAATTTTTTACAGACGAGCAAAGAGGCGCTGTAATTCAATTAAAAGGCGGAGCGTATAATAACGAATCACTAACCATCATATCAGAGGCGGGCATGAGATCATGGTTTAGAGATTTATTTCATGACAATTTTAACTCTCAAAAAATAGGAGGATTTGATCCTTACATGAATGAATATGTGTTATCGGCTAACACTACTAAACTTCCGTTTGTTGGGCTCTGTGATTTATGTGGAACAAGCAGGGATATTTCATTAACACCAGGGAATCAAGTTATTTATTGTGTAAACGTAACTCAAGAAGTAGGGACGGTAGAGGTAGAATATGTTTTCCCAAGCGGAGGAAATAACACTATAGTAACCGAAGCGCAAGAAGACCTTATGTTAGCGGAAACTAACTCTGTTGCTGCCACCGGAGGAACCATTGTAACTGAAGACAGCACGTCCAATAATGGATATACCGTTACTGTTCTCTATAACGGAAACACTTTCACTACAGGAGTAGTATTTGTAAACGGAATATTGTCTATACCTAAAGACTCTGTGTTTGCAGAAACATTAACTATTATTGTGTCTTCTGACAGTATAGTAACTGACACTATTGAAGTAACCACAAACTGCCCAAAAGCAGATCAAATAACAATTTATCAAGTTGCCATAACAACCAACGCGGATATAGATAAATTTATACATAACGAGTATCGTTGGATTGACGGTCAATTTGAATCTCCATTAAAATCAGAATTAGTTCAGTTTATTTCTGGTACAGAGTCTCCACTAGTTTCTCAATTTGCTGAACTTACGGGACCTCAAGGAGCGGGAGTTATTCCTGATGCAGCTGCAAATGTCAGAATTATAAGCAACAAGATTGATTTTGATGATTATGACTTTCTTCCAAACACTAATAATTTCCGATACTTAAGAACATCAACTTTCTACGGAAACATACAGGCTGATATTATAAGCCTATTGGCAGCTGCAACAAAAGCAACTCCTTTGGTTACAGTAGACGCTCCACGATACTACTCAAGTTTCTCAATGCCATCAGGGAATACTGGTGACAACCTATATTTAATTTGGGATTATCGAAATGCAACTGAAATACAATTATGTTATTCTAATGTAGACCTGAATGATGTATGTTGTAATTGCGCTGTAGATGTAGAAGATCCTCCTGTAATTCCTGATACCCCTCAACCGTGTAATCAATATACCCTAGCGACGGCTGGTGCAGCAACTATCTACGAAATGGATGGGGGGGCAAGCGGCGGAACTTATACATGTCTGAATGCGCAAGGAAACGTTAACACGGGAACTGTTGCTCCCAACTCATCGGGCCATGGAGTCTGTGCGCTAACAGGCACGCTTGTTGTCGCCGGCACGATTACTTTTACTACCGGAATCGAATGTGCAACTGCAGACGGATTACCCTCTGACTTTACTTATTATGAATGTTCACCAGGAGGAGTAAAGAATCGACAAATTAATGTTAGCCTTGAGTTCGGCGCCGCTCCTTTAGTTGTGTGTGCTTTTGGTCCACCAACAAGCTGGCCAAGACCAAGTGGTGCAGCAACGGGTACTGTTTCTGCACCAGGAATATCATGTACAGAGGCTTTTTATGGAGCACGACTTTGTGGTGCGGACGAAACTAGTTTTGTTCAATTATCAGCTGACTCACTTTTAGGTAGATTTAATGTAGGAGATACAGTAGAATGTCGATTAACTTCAGGAGCACTTTCTTGTGCAGAAATAATAGAAACAGCATTATTTGGAGGAACAAGTGGTGTTATTTTATCACAAGCGTCAGGATGTGATGATACTGTTAAGTGTCCTCAGTCAACTCAAACATATCTATGGGTAACTGATGCTGCTGAAAATAAAGGATCTTCAACCAATTTTGCTTGTGGCAGTCCTCCTCCAGGTAAAATGCAAAATTTCCTATACACCAAGGTTGCAAACGACTCGAGTATTCTTTTAGGGCAAACAATTTTTTATCGAAATGTAGAGTTAACCCTTCCGTTTAACGGAGGAAGTAAATTTTACGCGCTAAGATATCCAGTGCCTCCAGCTACAGAGGCTGTTACAGGAGGGTCAGCTTTTAATGGAATAGGACAAATTAATTCCGCAGGACAAATCGAAGTTTTCAATCCATGTTGATAAAATAAATTAAATTTGTAAAAACAATGGCAACACCGGGCATATATTATATTGACACTTCTAGTTTTACAGACGCTTTATCTGTGTATACAGACGCGGCGCTGACTATTTGTGCGCCCGATGGTTTTTATCAAGTAGGCAGAGTGTCAAGACAACAAGTAAATTGTGCCTTATTGCCTCCTGAAAATTGCCCTTCCTGTGCTCCTGAGCCTACACCTGTGACCCCGATTCCTGAGCTTAACGCATATAAGGTAATAAAGGTCAGCGATCAAACCGAAGGCTTTGTGGTGTTAAACACTAACTTTAATGTTACTCAAAGAGTGCTTACTGATATTGATGCAAGTGGAATTTGCTGGACAATAGACAGCTTAGTTACCAACGCAACTACTTCCGTAATTACAGGGAACTGTATAGAAACACCTCCAGAGGACCCTACTGTTTATTATGGGGTAGAAAAATGTTTAACAAATACTCTTAATTCAGCACCAGCACTATTATATACTTCTCTTTCTAACAACGTAGGAAGTGAACCAACTTTTAATCAACTTTATTTAAATCCTCAAAACGACGTATATTATATCTATAATAATAGTAATACAACAACCCCTCCGGGCGAGTTAGTTTTAAATGAGCTTGAGATAATAACTGGTGAAACTGGATGCCCAGCTCTTCCGGCGCAATTTCTTTATTGGAACGCACAAGAGTGTAGTAATCCGGCTAATAGAATAGTGTTTAAATCAGATCTCACGCCATCTTTTACTGTGGGCACAACGGCAGTCAAAATAGGTGGGGCAAATGGGTTATGCTATACCGTTCTGGAACCTTCTACTATTGAAACTAGCGTATTCTATACAGGCCCATATGCAGACTGTGCCGCATGTCTTCCAGTATCCGATAATCCTCCCGAGATTCCTCCTAATGGTTTTGTAGTAACAAGAGATGGCGCGGCAGATAATGAGGTGTTAGACGATGCTGATAATCCAAGAAGCGAAGGCGACACCGCGGTAACTAGTATAGATTCTGAGTGTTGGACGTTAGGAGCGCCAATAAAAACAACGACAGGAAACACCATAACAGGTCCATGTATAACTGTGGTAGATTGTACTCTCTATTCGTTGAGAGCAAACACAGGAGGAGATGCTACATTTTACTATAATAGATGTGTGGACAATGAACTTATAACTGTAATAATTTTAAACGGCAACTCACAAGAGGTTTGCGCAAAAACAGACACAGCAGTTGCGGCGGTAGTAGGTATCGGAACAGTTGATGTGGGAGTAGAATGTGAGCAAGCTGAATTAGTATCGCTTTATGACTACTACAATGTAACTCCATGTTCAGGTTCTGGCGGCCCTCAAATAATAAGCGTTTCTGCAGGAGCCTCTGTTGTTATTGGGCAGGCTATAAAACTATCAAATGTGTGTTTTATCGTTGAGAGTATTTCACAAAATCAAATAGTTGGAAATTTAATAAACCTAGCTACCGATGGTTTTGATAATTGCAATTTATGTAATGGAATACCGCCTCCAACAACTATTTTACTTGGATATGACGTTAATACTAAGTGTATAGCAACCCCTACAGCGATTTATTATGTAGACAACGCGACGTGGGGAGAGACCACTCCTACAAAATTATGGAGCGACCTAGAGTTTGCATCATCACAGGCAGAGCTGTATGCAGCCCCTGGACATTATACGTTTACCTACCTACCTAGCACGGGGACTCCTCCACTATCTAAATATTGGAATGGAGCTGAGTTTACTGCATTCGATTCTTGTGTCACTATCCCTCAAAAAGAGGTGTTTACTATTACGCTAGAGGAGATAAATAGAGATGGAATAACTAATGGTACTCTTGATGAAGACTATACTATTGATGGAGACCAAGTAGGGTTTACTAAAGAAGTAGGAAAAGGACAATCATTTTCTTTTAGTACCAAAGTAACCATAATAAACAATGCTCTGGAGAGTGATCCAGCAGATCCAATAACCGTAAATAACTTTGGAGTAGTTAACTGTCAGGCAGATGAAAGAGGAACAACTGTTATAGAGGGTAATTTGATTCAAAAAGTAGTAGATACGTGGTATATAACTGTAATAAGTTGTGGAGAGAACCAAGAGTATAGAGTAGAAACTTTAAAGGAGCCTACTAGGATTGAGGGGCAACGAGCTACAGTATTTAAACAGATTACAAAGGGGGCAAGCGGTTTCGCCACTCGTCTTGAAATCTGTGTGACAATTCAAACTATTTCGGTTACAAAACCTTATCCTTTATGGAGACCAAGCAGTGTATCATGGGGGGAGAATTTTTTCCGTGCTAACTGTCAAGATCCTTTTTGTCGAGAAGCTTTAAACCTGGGTTATTAAAAATATTTTATTAACTTAGTGTTTTAATTTAATCTAATGGAATCTATTTTTGTACAGATCACGAGCTATCGTGACCCGGAGCTTGTACCTACAATTAAAAACCTTATAAACAGAGCGGCTCATCCTGAAAGACTTAAAATATGTATAGCTCATCAGAGACACCCTAATGACACTTGGGACTCTTTAGATGAGTTTAAGCAAGACGGTAGATTTATAGTGATTGACATACCTTATAATGAGTCTCAAGGAAGGTGCGGGGCAGTGTATCAAACTCAACAACACTATGACTCGGAAGATTATGTTTTAAGTATAGAGGCGCACAACAGGCTAACACAAGACTGGGACATTAAATGCGTTTCTATGTATAAAGAACTGCAAGCCGATGGTGTAAACAAACCCATGATCACCACATACTTGCCCCCTTACAGCCCCAAGCATTACCCCCTAGACTCTGACCCCATACCAAGCAACCTTATTAACACCCCTATTTATGGGATGAGATTAAGTATTTGGAAAGATGAAATGGCTATGTTTCATCCGCAGCAAATTAAAGACCTTGCCAATCCTTTAAGATCAAGATTTTATTCTAGTCAATTTGCGTTTACTACTGGAGAATTTATTAATGAAGTGCCCCATGATCCCGCTTTGTATTATGACGGAGAGGAAATATCGATGTCGGTTAGAGCGTTTACTAACGGCTATGAATTGTTTACCCCTAACACAGTTTTAGGTTGGTTTCAGTATAACTCTCTACAAAGAAAAAACCATTGGGATGATCATGTTGGCTGGACACATAATGATACCTATGCAAAAAATAGAGTTCGTCAGCTCCTAGGTATTGGTGGAGCAGTGTGTACTCCCTGCAATAAAAGTTCATTTAAAATTTTTGGGCTAGGTGAGGTGAAGACCCTTAAAGACTACGAGGTTTTTGCAGGAATAAACTTTATTGATAAGACTTCTACTTCGCATTGCATACAAAACTTGTCTCCTCCTGGAAACCCCAAGGAAGAGTTAAAAGAGTGGGGAAATAAAGTGGTCACTAATTTTTAGTAAATTTGTATAATTAAAAACATTACCATGGCTAATCATACACTTACTTATAGCGAAACATCTCAAGGGTGGCCTTCGTTTTACTCTTATATTCCTGAGTACATGTCGGGAATGAACAATTATTTTTATTCGTTTAGTGGAGGTAATATATATCAGCACAACACTAATGTTGTAAGAAACAACTACTACGGAGTACAAAGTTATTCAGAAATGACAAGCGTCTTTAATGAGGAGCCTCTTATTAATAAATTATTTAAGACGGTAAATTTAGAATCTGATCAAGCATGGGGTGCTTCTTTAGAAACAGACATTCCCAACACGGGAGTTATTGATTTAGATTGGTTTGTACAAAAAGAAGGAGATTGGTTTGGGTATATTCGATCAGTTGGAGGAAACCCTGCGGCTCTGAGTGAATATGCATTAAGATCTATGAGTGGTATTGCTCAAAGTACTTCTGTTACAGGAACAGCCAATACGCCTATCATTAACTTTGCAATAAACAGCAAAACATACACCCTTGCAGGAGGGGTTAACGGAGGGACCTATACCTACACCGACAAGACAGGTATTCTTACTGGTCCTTTAACTCTAGGAATAAATGGCACGGCTTCAGTGTGCGCTCAGGTTGACACTTTAACAGTAACCAATACAGTAACAGCCACTTTAGCCAATACGGCTCTATGTAATCTAGCTATAGACATCGGATCTATTATTAGTATAGGAGACATGCTTTATACAGCAAGCGCTCCTTACACTGGACCTACATTGGTAGGTAGAATAACAGCAGTAGAAATTGATATTGCCAATAACATAAATAGAGTTACGGTAGACGCAACTATAGCAGGAGCTGCTGCGCCAGCGACACCTAATACATTTATTTTATTTATTAAGAATCAAGCAGCAGAGTCATACGGGGTGTTAGGACACTACATGAAATTTGTTCTTCAAAACAACGTAACGACTGCAACGGAGCTCTTTGCTGTGGAGTCAGAAGTTATGAAAAGCAATCCTTAAAAATTAGTATCTTTGTTTACAAATGGAGTTTAATATAAAACCATTAACCGAAACCGATTATGAGGACATCCTTGTAGGATGGTGGAAAGATTGGAGATGGACAGCGCCACCCAGAGATTTCTTACCAGAAAACGGAACGGGAGGAGTAATGGTTTTTGATAAAGAGACACCTGTTTGTGCAGGGTTTGTATATATGACAAATTCTAAAGCAGCTTGGGTAGATTTTATAATTTCAAATGTGAAATATAAAAATCGCTTAAACAGACAAAAAGCTTTAGAGTTATTAATTGATACATTAACCAACATCTGCAAAGACAGTGGAAATAAATTCTGCTATGCGTTAATAAAAAATAACAGCCTTATGAATACCTATGAGAAACTTGGTTATACATCAGCAGACACATACTCACAAGAAATGATTAAAAAACTATAACATGGCAGCAGCAACTACAATTGTAACAGCAGGACTTCAAGTCGGATCGGCTATCAAGTCTTTCTCTCAATCAAAAAAACAACAAACAGCCGCTACTCGAGCTCAGTTTGCAGCAGATCAAGCAATGACATCGGCTAAGAAAGAGTTAAGTAAAAACTTTTACTCAGGATTAGATATTAATTTAAAAGCTTATGACCAACAAAGAGATTCGTTAGCTGGAGTAGCTGATCGTCTGGTTACAGCAGGACAAGAATCAGAAAGGGGCGCGGCTGCAACAGCAGGAAGAGTTATGTTAGGAGCGCAAGAGGCAGAAAAAGAAATTACTACGAACCAAATTTCAGCGATAGAAAACCTTGAGCAATCAGTGGCCAAAGAAGAAGCAAGACTCTCAGGGCTAAGAAGTAATCTAGATTTAGCAGAAGCAGAAGGAGCACAACAAGCGGCAGCTGATGCCGAAGCCGCAAGTAATTCTGCTATGACACAAGGGATGACTTCATTAGCAGGGGCAGGATTATCAATAGCACAAGGAGCAGAGCTTTATGGAAGCAAAGGGAAGAGAAATGAGATAGATCCAAATGATCCTTTTAGAAAAGTTTCTTATGGAGACTATCAAAATCAAGGAGGTAAAATGAATAGAAGTGATTATCGTAATGTATTAGGAGGAGGGTCTAAAGTAGGAAATGTATTAAGTTCGGTTGGTGAAGCAGGACAGGGACTTTTTAATAAAATTGGTGGTCTTTTTGGAGGATAATAATGAGAAAAATAAATAACTAATGGCATCATATTATAAATACGCTGAACGTAAAGTTGAAAATCAAGTTGATTGGAGTGCAATAAGCAAGGGCGTTACTGAATCTATAGAGGCAGAAAAAATATCTAGAGACGGAAGAAAGGCAGCAATTGATAAAGCCTCTAACGAGTCCATGATTGCCATGATGGAAAAGCCTCAAGGAGAATATGCAAAAGAGAATGATCGAGTAGCAAATTTTGCAGAACAAGCTCAAAGCGCAATGCTTAATAATTCAAAACTATTAAAATCTGGAAGTATTTCCGAACGCGAGTATAGTAGTCTTGTAAATAATTTAGACACAGGAACCAAGATGGCGTTTAATTTATCTAAAAAATATCAGGACGCATATCAAGGGCACGTAGAAAGAATGACCGCTAATAAAGACGGTGTTACCATGGGTAGCAATCTGGAAGTAGACCAACTTGCTTATGTGGAAAGTTCATTTGGACCTGGGGCTAATTCACAATATGTAATAGCTCCCTCAGGAGAAGTGCAGATTGCGCAAATGACTAAGATGGATGAAGACGGTGAACAAGTTCAGGTTGGGCCATTAACTAGCCTCAATGGAGCCAGCAATATGATTGTTCAACAGATAGATCGTTATCAAACCCTGGGGGCTGTAGAGGGTATATCCGACCAGATAGGAAAAAAAATAGACGCACTAATTGGAAAAGAAAACGGAAAGGGAACCCCAGGGTACATAACCGCTAGAGAAAGAACTTATAAAGCCTTACTTGAGGCAGAAGAAGGAGGGTCTAATGCTTTAGAGTTAGCTATAAAGTCATCGTTTGCAAATTCAGATGGGATGGCTAGTTTCTTAAGCGACACTTTAGGATCTACGGAGGAGGGAACACCTTATCAGCTTTTATTTAAAGGTGGCGAGGCTTGGACAAAATTAAAAAAAGAGGGAGGTCTAGACAAAAATGGTATGCCAAAGGACTCTTCTTTTATCTTAAGAGAACAAGGACCCCAGGGAAACTGGACATCTAAATTAAGTACGTCTCAAGAGGCTAGGGTGATAGACAGCATGAAAGACTTGGTTGAGCAAAAACTTGACGTAAAAGAAACTGTCTCAATAGATAATAGCGAGTTAAATCAACAGAAATTAAACTTAGCTAGACAAAAAAATAAAACGTCGTCGTCGCGTAAAGGAAAAGTAAAAGATTTAGGCAACTTTAACACTCTTAATACAGCAATGAGTGGGAACCCATCGGATGCAAAAGGCGCAATAGATGCGTTAATAGAAAAAGCAAATCTTGCTAATGCTTCATCTAAAGGAAAACCGATATTTGAGGACGCGATAAGATCAGAAGATGGAAAGACAATTACTATAACAGAAACAGACAGGAACACCGGCGTAACCACACCCACATCATATGATATATCGGACCCAAATGTTGGAGCTCAAGTATTGGCTGAATTATTTTTCCCTACTATGGAGTCGTATGAGCAAGGACTTAAAGATTTTCAACAACAAGAGGGAGGATTTACTTATGCCAGCATCTCCAATCCAGAATTTGACTCTACTCAGCCTGAGTCAGAAACAAATAAAAAAATTATTCCGAATCCTAACTATCAAGGGGCTTCTAGAGCTTCTAAAACAAAGGCACAAGTCGTTGATATGAATTTTTCAACAAATTACATAGACAGTAATGACCCTAGTGGTGGCACAATACAACAAGCGTTTTCTTCTGCGAAACAGAAAAATATTCCTGCTATTATAACTCAAGTTGTTAATCAAAGAAAAAACAGTGGACTATCTAACTTTACGGTAGTCAGCGACAACAACTGGGTCCAAGATGATTTTACTTATATAAAGACAGATATAGATGGTACCCCAGTTAAAATTAAAATAGGAAAAAAAGGTGACAACACCGGAATTCAAAATAATTTACAAAAACTATTAAACGGAAAAAAAGTAAATGGATTTCAAGTAATAAGAGGCATATTAACTAAAAAATAATGGCTGAGGACGAAAAAAAATATAAAACTCCTACAGGAGAAATTATTACTGAGACAGTAGCTCGACAAGATTATGGAGATAGTTTTGATTATTTAATTGAAAATGGATCTCTTGAGGAGGTCATAGAAGGTATAGATGAAGTAAAAAAAAACCCAGATGACGAAACAGGTTTGGAATCTAAAGAGCAAGAATTAAATCCAAATGATTTAGAGGTACTGCAAAAAGATTTTGTTTTTCCTGAGCCAACGCAAGAGCAACAACAAACTAACGTAGTTGATGAAATCCCCGAGGTATTAGAAGAGGAGACAGTAGAAATTACACCAGA
>TARA_R110000824_G_scaffold65532_2_pt1 | contig 15417 bp, 16 predicted proteins | sample TARA_R110000824 | Tara Oceans TARA_R110000824 (sample SAMEA4397747) | marine metagenome | biome: Polar Biome; feature: [MES] marine water layer (ENVO:01000295) within the mesopelagic zone...; material: water (ENVO:00002006), including particulate matter (ENVO:01000060) such as......
GTGTAATGTTTGAAAATCTTCTATTGGGTGATCTCCTGTTGTTGTACTCCCAGTTATATATCCATAATTAGGTTGCACTGCTCCAACCGCTGGAACAGCACCAGCAACCCAAGGAGCAATTACATTCCAATAAACAGGAGCAACAAGAGTTCCTCCCACAACTGGTTGTTGCAATGTAAATTCGAAATTATGATGAATATAAAATGACGCTTTTAATTTTGTTTCATTTGTATAATAATCATAATCTCCTAACTCTCGAGGAATTTCCACAATATCAGAACCAACACCAACACTATTAATTGCGATTTGCTCTACTGAAATAGTATCACCAACCTCTACCAACACACCATTAGAAACTCTATTTGTAAATCTCCCATTTTCATCTTGTACTACTGCTTTATCCTTACTACAGGTAATTAGGATTGTATTCATTATATATAATAATACTAAATATATTATATTTAATTAAAAAAACTATTCGATCATATTCACAATACCATTTGAGATGTTAAGCACTCGCTCTGTAACCACAAAGTATCTTAAAATCCATTTAACAACGGCATCGTCCAACCCAATAGCACCGGGTGGGGCAGCGGGAATTATAGATCTACGCGACCAAATCATAGGAGTATTACTCATGCGAACACCATTTCCAGCGGCATTACTGATTTTAACACCAGTCCAATGATGAGCGGCGACATCTCCAGCAAGACCCTTATCAAAACCGGGGGCAACAGCAGATGCTGTAAGAAGAGCATCTTGATTATAAAGATTATACAATCTATCGGAAATACCTTGAATGTAATTTGCACCAGCACCATCAAGAGAAGGAGTAAAATCGTAAAGCATAGCATTCAACTGCAGGGGTATGCCTTCAACAGCATTTGCTTCCTTAAATTGTAATGCAGGATTACTCAACGGAATTGAATAAAATGGATTACTATCGATGGTTAAATTCATACTTTCACCATTCATCAATGCTTTTGAATTATAAATTCCAACATTATTAAGGTAAGCGTTGTTATTACCAACTGCTCCATTAAACTGCGATTGTTGAATGACTGCTTTTACCCTTTTACCACCAAGAGGCAAGAAAGTTTCAGTCAATACATTGGACCCCAATCCTCTATTACCAGCAGGATTTTCAGCATTGTATGCAACTTGCAACTCTTCATATACAAGGTCATAACCTCCTTTAGTCATAATTTCATCACCAAGTGCTTCCAATTGTTCTGGGTAAAAAAGATAATCCGCCATAATCAAACATGTTCCTCGATCAATGCTTGAAGTAACTGGAATATCACCAACAGCAGGGGACAAACCTTTACTTTTCATAAATCGAGTTCCTACTCTATCGGGCGACCATTCAATCGTCAAACTAACCTCCTGCTTAATTGCAAAAAGTGGGAGCAAAATACCTTTCATCATGGGAATTAACTGCGAGAGCGATAAAGACCATTCTGCAGTATCATTAGCGGTGGGTTCAAGACGATATTTTGGACCGGTAATACTATCAGCAGCACCCGGAATTTGAGCGTATTGAGAACTAAATCGTCCAAGAGTTCCAAAGGGTGCAGCAGGTGGGTATGCTCTTGATTGACTTCCCAAGAAAACATCAGCACCACCCTGTTTCGGAAGGGCAATACCTGCTTTGAATTCATTAGACCAATGGTGTCTTTTCCAAGTTGTATAATGTCCTACATCTTGCAATGTTGCAACTCTTCGCCCACCAATTTCGAGATAAGCATTTTGTATTACAGCAGCAGCACCAGTTGCGGTGGGTAAATAACAAAATTCACCAGCAGCGAAAGGATCACCATCTGTTCTCGCACACATGACGCGAAATTGGAGTTGAGAATTACTATCTAAAATACCTTTGCGGTCAAAAACAAAACGGGTTGATGTTTGTGAAAAATTAACAGGATAAAGCAAATCTGTTTCTAATCGTTGATTTTCGGGTCGCTCCAGAGGGGCGGTTCTTAATAAGGAAGGCAACATAACTCCTGATCTACTCATTTTATATTATACAAATATATAATATAAAAATTTTAACTTAATATTTCTTATCTCCTAAACTTTAAAATTTCTTTTTCCAATATAATTTTTTTAATTTGAATTTACTTCTATTTAATTTATTTGGAGAGAAAAATACAAATAATAACATTAATACATATCCAACATTCTTAAATCGTTCCCAATACATTATATATAGAAACTTTAAAAAAGTTTTATCAAAACATGTTTTGTCTAACTTTTTCTAAAAGTTTTAATTTAATACTCTAACTTGTCCGTTTTGGAACATAATAGTATTTTTATGATAAACAAAGCAAAACAATGAATGGGGGTCAAGAGGAGTTCCAAGAGGAGGAGAAGACTGCAGACGAAGTCCTAAAGGAGTTCCCTTAAAGTTAATACCATTTTTTGTAATACCATCATATCGAACACCAATATTATTAACACTAATAGCATCATTTTCAGTCATACTATCGCTAAATCGAGCAACACCAGATGGAAGATCATTAAGATTAAGTGAAAGTTCCGTTCGCAACGATTTCATAAATGAAGACATCGCCCAAATATCTCTAACTGCACCAAGTTCCTCCCTCGTTTTTAGAGCAGTTGAAACACCCTGTGCTTCTTCTTCTAAAGTTCGCACTTCGAAGTCCAATGGTGTGCGAAGACCTCCTTTAGTAAAGGTTAATTCCACAAGGTTTAATTGATTGGTAAGACGACCTGCAGCATTTGGCGTCATCATTTTTGTCGCCCAAGAACTATTGTATGAATAATTATTCAAAAACTGCGATGGAATTAAATTCATAATAGTTGAAATAGTGCGAGATGTATTAACATTCATAACAGCATTCATGTCTGTTGATTGAATAACTTGATAAAATGAACTATAGGCATTATAATCCCAAGAACCACTTTGATTTGCAACCATTGCTTGTTGTCCGGCAGCATCAGGGACTTCAAGTTCGTAAGACATATTAACATCTGTAATAGTGTAATAAGCACCACTATCAGCAGTTCCTCCATCTGCAACACCATTTTTCCAAAAGTTATTACCACAAACAAATAAATCAGATGCTAATGAAAGAGTAATTCTTAAACCTCGACATAATTGAAGGTCGATAGGTGCAGACTGCATAAACCCGCAAAGTAAATCTAAAGAAAAATTAATTTTAGTATCACACATGCGACCCTGTTGTTGCGTTTTTCCTACAGCACCATAAGTCATATTAACACCTCCATTCAAATATGATTTAATACCTTCTTGTAAATTAATAATGGAACTACACATGCGATTATAGTTTTTTATTTGCTCGTACGTAGTTCCTTCCAGCGATTGTATAGTAATGAAGTCGATCGCCGAATTTACTCCTGTTCTTGGATCAATAAAAACATCTTGACTTGTTGCACCACCTGCACCGGGTTGTCCCGGAATAATAACACCATCTGGAGAAGAGCGATTTGTTGGTCTTGCAGCACCTACTCCTGTAAATGTATTAAATGTCCCGTTAATTGATACACTTTTTCCATTCAATATAGCAGGGGTCATTGGAATATCGAAAATTATCGTATTTGTACCTCCTCTAAATGAATACACATTATTTCCTTGATTAGTTGGATTGATTTGAACTAAACTTCTTCTACTACTCATTATAATTATACAATACAAAAATATTTTATAATAATATTAAAATCTTTTTACTAAACTATAGTTCTACAACCAATCCATTTTTTGTTGCTCTAATTCTTCGTAATCCATAAATATAAGAAGTCAAAAGTTTATTTTCTGCGGGAAGAGTTTGAGATGAATATTCTAATCTTAAACTGATGTTGCCGTCAGCAGCAAGATTATAAACACCACCATATCTTGCTAATGCTCGAGCAATAGCGAATTGACTTTCCTGTTCGTTAAGATTTCGAACAATAAGTTTTGCAGAAGACAATGCTTTTTCTAATTCCCATAATGCAACCTGTTCGTTTTTATTTTGATTTAATCGTCCCAAAAGCACTTTTCTGGTCGGTTGGATCGTTCCATTCACTATATACGAATAATTCTGGATATTATCAAGGGTGGTTGCAAAATTATCAACCAAAACACTTTGTGCTAATGCCTGATTAACTGGAAGCGTCATGATTGATACTGCTCGTTCATTCAAGGCGGGAATGTTAATTTGAGCGATTACTTCCCCAGCATTCACATTATTTCGATATGTTTCAGCAGTCAAAATATCAACAACTGCACCTTCATCAGTTTGAGTTTGCCTAAATAGATTGTCTGTATAAGATTTTGGAGGTTGAGCGGTTTTCAAAACCAATTCAATATCAGATAAAGTATAACCACATTCTGCAGTTCCGTCAGCAAGAGAAACAGAACATATACCAGATTGGGCGTATGTTTCATCAAGCGTAGCGGCGAAAGCAGGAATTACATCAACAAGGGCAGCAGGTTGGTAATTAGCAACAGCACCACCACCAGCAGTTGTTTGGTAAATAGCAGGAACAGCACCAAGAACAATATCAATAGTTGGAGTTGCACCCGGGACATAAGACATAGAAACAATGGTTCCGATACACTGGTAAGTTGGAAGAGTTGGAACGGCAAAAGCACCTGTCGTCCAAGCAAAGATGGGACGACCAACCAAAAGATTAGAAGCACCAACCATGCCTTCACCAACATTTCTTGCTCGATCAACAGGGGCAAGAGAAGCGGCATCTGTTGCAGATGTTGCAGCAGGAGAAAGTGCATTAGCAAACAACTTAATTGCCGTCATAGCAACACCAACACCACCACCCACAACACTTTGAATGGCGAAATTATGTTTTGTTGGAACATAAACAGCATCAGCAGCACCAGCACCATCTTTACTCCATTCTTGTCCTCCAAAACCTGCTTCAGACCATAATTGCAAACATTTTGTTGCACCATTTGTATCTATTTCCACCTTAAGACCTTGAGTAAGGACAGCAGGAAACATGCGAGAACTCATTGTACCTAAAATTCCTGAACTCAATGGAAGACATACCTCGATAGTATTTGGATTAGCAAGAATAGTTGTACCATCAACTTCAGGTGCGGCAGCAACTGCTTGAGTTGTAGCATAACCATCACCTAATTGCGACCTATGCATCGTTGCCGAAAAATCTTTTCTTGAACCGGATTGATTTACAAGAGGCAAGAAACCACCTTCCCAACTACTTTCAACACCTTCTAAAAGATCGCGTTTATTAACAACACTATCATTAGAAGTATAATGGTATTCTTTAACAAGACGCTCTCCGTAATTCTGTAAGTTTTCCAATAAATGAGATTGAGTTCCGTCATAAATTCTCAAATTATTAATTACAGATTGCACTCCTATAGTTTCATTAAAACGATAAATAGAAGAACCGCGAACTTTTACATTCATTTTTAAGCATGTTTGTCTTGGATCAATAAAACCGCCGATTGCAGGCAAAATATCAAAGCGGATTGTATCTCCAGACGAATATTCCAATTGATGATCCGAGGGGATAAGTGTGGATTTCGAAGTAATTGTGTTTTCAAATGGGGAACTATTAAAATCAGTCATTTTATATTATACAATTATATAATATAAAAATGTTAAGTTAAAATTTTATTTATTTCAACTTAATCTTCTAAATCACCTAAATCATTTGTGATTGATTTTCCAATTAATTCAGGTAATGAATATTTTCCAGAAATTAGGACATATAAAAACAATGCACCTGTTTTTGTTGTTGCAGATGCTTTTGCAAAATCTATTTTAAATACCAACTCTTCCATACCAATATCTGTTTCTTGATAAAATTTCTTTTGAACTGATTTACAAAAATCTTTTTCAAATTTAATACCTGCATTTCTTTCTAAATATTTCTTATCATCTTTCATAAATTTATTTAATTGACTAATACCTTTAATAAAAAACCAAGTTTGATTTTCTTCTTTTTCTTCTTTTTCTTCTTCTTCTTCTGGGTCAATTACTTCATTTTCTGTTGGAACAACTAAAACATTTCTAATTAATTTCATTTTAAATCTTTGCTTTAAAAGAGTTTCTGTTGGTGTCCCATGAATTTCAGAACAACATTCATCGCAATCATACCAAGTATCAAGTTCTTTATTTACATTATGTAATTTGCAATATAAACAATCAATGCTCCACATAGAAGTATCGTAATGTTTAGTATAGTTAATAATTTTGGAAATCTTTTTAGTCTGGTTCATTTTATGTATAAATAAGTATCGATTGTTTAAGTTATATTTTTATATAATATATATGAGGAGAAATATATTATATAATGAATAAAATAGCACCGCAATAAAACCAGTATATTAATTTAATAGTAAAAATAGTATTTGTTATAGTCATATATAATCATTACATTAAATTATGTCCTAAAACCACTCTTTTTTTCAGAAGCGGGGTCATTTTTCTTTTCTTTCCCATGAAAGTAAAATCTTTACCATTGTCTATTTTCATCATACTTGCAAGTTTGCGTTTGGTAAATTTATAATCCTTTTTAACACCAAGCATATCTCGTAATCCTCCTTTTTTAAATTTAATCTTTTCACCACCCAATTCTGCAGAAACCATTTTTTTTGTTGATTTTCTTGTTATTTTCTTTTTCCTTCTAACAGGTCTTGTCGTTTTAGATCCATCACCATAATCAATTCCTACAGGCATATTATATATTAATTGGAGAGAATAATATATAATAAAGTTTAATTTATTTGGATAATAGCAGTTTCTGTTTTTTCATAAGATAATATTCCCTTTTTTTTGCTAAAATTTCTTCTCTTTTTTTTATATAATATTTTTGAGATGCAACTCGCGTTGTTGCTTTTCCTTTATCTGTTTTCTGATATTTGCGAATATATTTTTTCTTATTATCTTGAATTGTTTTAGTATATGTTTTTAATTCATCAAAAGTCATGTCGTCAATAGATTTTTTTGGTTTCTTTTCGTTGGTAATTTGTTCTTCACTCATTATAATATATATTACTAAAGAAAATAGTTTTAAATGATTTAACTAAAATATTATCATTTATTATATAACGAAAACTTCTCCTGAACGTACCACTTTTCTTTTCTTTGCTTTGGGTTTTGGAAGAGCAGTTGCACCAAACATCGCTTCGAATTTTGGTAATTTAGGTTTTTTTTCTGGTAAATTATGTAATATTGCAGAATAATTACTTTCAGCAATTGGATTACCATCTAAATTATTTACTCCCAAGTTTAAGGATTTAGGATTAATTTTCTTAAAAGTTTTAACCTTTTTATCTTGTTTAATTCTTTTAAACATTATTATAATATAGCAGGATATTATAAAATGAGTTTAGTTTTTCTTAAGAATTCTACAACTGCTGGATCTGACGGACACATGCTTCCTTATTCTTGGAGTAATAATTTCGATACTCCTTTAGTTTTACCACCAGATAGTCAAGTTGCATATATTTCATCGACAATGGGAAGACAAAAAACAATAATTTTAACAGATGCAGACCATATGTGGTTTCAAATTGGAAACACCGAATTAAATATACCAATGCCTATGTATTTTACTTCTCCCAATGAAGAACAAGAAACATGGGGGGAAGTTGCTGCAAGAGTTCAAGGAAACGAATATGTTGGAATTACAGATTTTATGTATGACGGGCAATCTGGTGGATATACTGCAACATATAATCAACCAACAGACCAGTTCGAAATTTCATTGGAGCAAAGATTACAACCTGTAGTTCAAGATGTTTGGGCGAACCAATCTGGTTCTCTTTCTGCTGCTTGGAGTGGATTAAATCAAACAGGACTTATTATACAAGATCCAACAATTAATCCGAATGCTAATGTGATTGTATCTGGTGCATTAGCAGGCGGTGTCCCAACTGCTAATTTATGGAATTGTGGTTGGGGACAAGTAGATATGGGTGCCGGAGGTGTTCTTGTTGGTGATTTAATTGATTTTGGAGAAGATAATTTTTCACTTGCAAGGTCAGCAACAGGTATTAAAAGATGCGTATATGAAGCAAGTTCAAATGGAGATTTATTGGGTGGTGCTTTGCAAATTAGAGGAACCAATAATGTTGCAGCACCAGGAGCAGTAGCAACTTCAGGAGTATTACCTTATGCATTTGGATTAAATTCAGTGCAATGTATTCAAATAGCAGATGCTGAAACTGGAGGTAAATTTATCGATAATTGTTCTCTTAATGGTGGATTTGGTGCATCATCATCTGTTCTTGCTCCAAATGTAGTTCAAGTTAGAGTTACAGACGCACAGGAGATAGTTGTTGAAATAATGAGTAATAAATCTGCTCCTACTCCGGGAGAACCTATTGATTTAGGTGCATGGGGTAATGTTAATGCAGCAGAAAATATAGCAACAGGATTACGACAAGTAGATAGATTTAATATAGCAGATTGGTTGGCGACCGCATTAAATCAACCTCAAAATACAGGAGCAGAAGCGTCGCAACCATATAATTGCGGCGGTGCAGATGTACTTTTAACCGAAAAAATAGTGTTTGCGATCCAATGGACTTCACCATATACTTTCCAAGTATTAGCAGGAACTGGATTTGACGAAGAAACTGGTAGATGGGAAGGAACAGGAGGTGCAACTGCAAATGCAGGTTTTGTTGGAGTTGCTTATACTAATACATATACTATTATTTACGATAGTCAAACAGGAGGAAATTTTTCAAATGGATTAGTTGCTGATGTAAATAAAACTTTATTTGTTCCCCAATACTTTGGTGATTTAGGCATGTGTGTTTATACTGATCGAAGAAATAGAATAAATTTCAGAGGTAATTTCGATGTTATTAAATGCTATGCTGATACACCAGTTGCACCTTATCCAACATACGATATAATGTTGCGAGGTATTAATTCAATTAATTTTTCAGCAACTCCATCTGCTTATCCGAATGCATACCATCTAAAAACATATACATTTGATACTATTTTTAATGCACTTGCTCTAAATTTGATAGATGCATTTCAAGTTCCTGTAACACCACAACTTCCAATTACTAAAGGATATAATGACGCTGAAATTAGGGCAGTTAGTGGTATTTTGCTTGGTCCAGCAGGAAATGTTGCTAATTATCAAAGATGGTTTCCTCAACCAAATTCTGATTTAGATGTATTACTAACTTTTGCACCAGTAGGAACAGAACCGCAAGTGAAGACAGGTGTATTAATTGGTTTAATAAAAGAAGGCGATGACGGGCAAAGTATTTCATCATTCATTGTTCCAAACGATTTAAGAAACCAAACATTTAAACCAGTTTCAGGTGTTGGAGAAACAGACAGCGTTCAATCAGTTCATATACAATTAACAAACTTACCTATTAATGGAAGAAATGGTGTAACATCAACTAAAACTTCAACAATTGGTGTGGTTCATAATGCAAAAGGTGCATTGAGTGTTGGAACAACAAGAATATTCGAAACTTATCAACCTGAAAAGAATTGGATTGACCTAAATAATGCTGCAGAAATGACCTTGAATGAATTAAGAGTATTTGTAAGTGATGATAGTAATGCACCTGCAAGATTTCTTGTTGGTAAAAGTGATATTGTAGTCATGTTTAGACAAAAACCAGCGGCAGATAAAGGAATATCCACTCAACCAATTAATAAATTTGGATTAACACCTTCTATGGGTGCGACAACAATTAAAATGTAATTATTATGTATAATGTTAAAATGGTTATGGAGTTGGTATGGTGGTTCTTTAGGAGATAATGAGGAAACTGCTACAATTAATCCTAATAGTATGTCCCCCTTACCTAAAAAAAGATTTAATAATTTGGCGAGAACAAAAGTAGAGGTCGATGAAGATTGCGAACCTCATGATAATATTTATCATTATCAAAGAATACAACGATTAAAAAATAAAAGAGTAAAGGAAATAATGGACGAGGAAAACTTTATAGATAAAAATTCTAATATTAATTTTTGTTTTTATAATAGATACAAAAAATAACTTTGGAGAGAACTTTGCGTAAATAATTATATATATTATTATCTAACATAATGTATATAATGAAACTAAATAATAAACCAAACAATTCAAATAAAATTTATAGGAAACAAAGAAAAGATGGTGATGATGCTGAAAAATGGTTTGAGAAATGGTTGGAAAATGGATATATAGATCGCGATTGGGAACTAACAACCACAGGGTGGAAAGTAATAGATTATAGAAGTATGAATGAAGAAGGTAAGAATAGAGTATATATAGAAATGAAAGGAAGAAATATATCTTTTACAGATTATAGAACAACCATGATAGGTGAAAGTAAAATAAAAAAAGCGAGAAATTATTTAGATAATGGTGCAGATGTCTATTTTTTCTTTCTATTTAGAGGTAAATGTGGAAACAAAAGAGATTTATATTTTTATGATGCTCGCAGATGTTGGAAAGGATTAGAAAAACATTGTATTATTGATATGGGTGGAACAAATAAAAGAGGCGTAAATGAATATAAAAATCACTTATATATACCCTGTAGTTTCTTAACAAAAGTAGAAAAATATAAAGATATGAATGACTATCATAAATTCAATCAAAATTTAGGTAAATGTGTATAAATCTTTAAAAAATTAAAAAATTTAGATGTTTTTTTTAATCTTTTACTATTTTATAAGAATGACTGATTTAAGTTTATTTCCAGTAATCAATCCAAATATCGAAGAAATTATTGAACGAGAAGATGCCCTTGATGGTGATGATGTAATTATAGATGAAGAAAAAGAATTAGGACATAATGATATATTTACTAATAAAAAGATTAGTACAAGGCAGAATGTTAAAATGGAAATTGCACCAAAGAAAGATAAGTATTCTCATTTAGTAGAGGCGAGAAAGAAAGGTGCAATAACAAGACAGAAAAAAGCGGAAGCAAAAAGAATAGCAAAAGCAGAAGCGAAAGCAATAAAAGATGAGGAAAAAAGATTAAGAAGAGAAGCGACAACAGAAAGAAATAGAGTTAAAGCAAGGGAAAGATATAGACGAGAAAAATCAAAAAAAGACGAACAATCAGATATAAAAGAAAAAATTAGATTAGAAAGTCATGCAAAGAAACAAAAGCAAGTAATACAACATCAACAATGGAGAGGTAAAACCCCTGTTGCACCAAAACCAGAAGGAATGAACTTTGAGAAGTTTGCTGGATATATGATGAGATATGAAGGATTAAAAAGGGAATATGCAGCATCTCAAACAAAAAAATCTATTCCGAAACCCATACAAGAAAAACCTCCTCAAGAATTTCCTGATAATTATCCATTGTCGCATTTATATTCGAAAAATAAGAATAGAAGAGCAGACTTTTCGCATTTTTAAACTTTTATATAATCTTTATAATTATTATATATGAATAAAAGAACAAGATCACATTCTAATTGCGAAGATGAAGAAAAAAGCGGTGAGAGTTTAGAAATATTGCCTGTAAGACCTTTAGATACTGGAAAAGAACCAGTATATCACCCTCATTTACCTTCTATTAAAAGAAATGCGGGTTCTGTAACATTGTTGCTTGGTTCTACTGCTGCCGGAAAAACAACATGCCTTGTAAATATGATTGCATCGAAGCATTTTTGGGGTGGAAAAAATTCGGCGTTTGATAAGATCTTTGTTTTTTCCCCATCAATAAGAGTTGATAATACAATAAGACACTTACAATCCTTTTGTGAATGTTATGATGACTTTAAGGATCAATATTTAAAAGATATTCAAGAAAGTCAAAGAATGTTCCCAATAAAAGAAATGCCGAAAATATTAATCGTTATTGACGACGCTGTTGGTCTGATTGCGAGAAATTCTTTATTAAATAAATTTATTAGTCGGCATCGCCACTATAACTGCTCCATTATAATGTCGGTCCAGCATATGAAATCCATTAGTCCCGTAGGAAGAAATTGTGCTACTAATATTTTATTATTCAACGGAATAGTCAATCATAAGGAATGGGATAATATAAATGAGGAGTGGGGTTCTCAATATAAAAATTCTTTAGAACCATGTTATTATAGATTTGCAAATAAAAAATATTCTTTTTTACATTTAGACATTAGAAAAAATCCTGCAAAATTATATCAAAATTTTACGAAAGAAATAAAATGGAAAAAATATATACCAAAAAAAACAAGAGAAAGAATAACTGAAATGATGGGAACTGATGGAATTGAGTTTAATGATAATTTTAATTAGATTTATAATATTGTCTTTTACTATATTATAAATGAGTGAATTCGCACAAAATTACGAAAGAGCATTGGGCGGGTATAACAATGACGCAGGTCAAATTAATGAAAATCTTGCTAATTGGAGAAGTGATGTTGATATGACGCGACAAGCAAATAAAACAGGATTTGCGGCAGCAAGAAGTCAAGCATATAACAAAGTTGATATGGACGCAATCAAAGGGGTTGCTGATGAATTTGGATTGCAAGGAGGTAAAAAATTATTCGAAAAGTACGTAACCAAAGGAATATTATCAAGTAAATTTGGAGGATTAACAAATAGGTCTTTTAATGAAGTTGATAAGGATTTAGGTGATAGATTTAAGGGTGCTATTAAAAGAAAATTAGGTATAGGACAAAGTACTGACGAAGAGGGTGCTGGAACAGAAGGAGGTGAAAGTGGTGGAGGATTTGCTGATTTTGTTAAAAAACAATTTGGAGGTTCAACAGAGGAAGCAACTCAACGATTAAATAATTTAAGAAGCAGTGTTGGTGAAACTAAATCTGATATAACAGGATTAGCAAAAGACAAGGTAAGCAGCATGAAATCAACTGGAGCAGATGATGATGAAGGAATAGAAATGCAACCAACCGATGATTTAACAAATAGTAATTCACTTCTTCCTCGCGACCCTTATGGCGTAGATGCTCCAAATACAAGTGGATTAACAGATGCAGATGCAGGAAGAGGAGCAATACAGCAACCAGCGGTGGAAAATGCTGATCTTGGAGAACCTGCTCGTCCAGATTATATTCGAGATCCAGACCTTGTTAGTAATCCTCCATTGAGTGATAGAATTGCAACTCCAGAAGCAAAACCCGAAGTTAATTCATTTGAGGACCTTAAAGGAAGATTTGCTGAATTAAATAAACCAAGAGGTCCAAGAGGTGGTTCTGTTGAAATGGGTGATGTTGAAGCAGATAGACCAAGCATGATACGCCAATCATCACAAGGATTTAATGATGTTGATAGAAGTGATGCTAAATTTAGTCCAGAACCAACAGAAGCACCCCCACCCGTCCCAGAAACTAAATTACCAACTGGCGATGACCCTTTTGAAGGTATGGATTTTGGTGAATTTAAGGGACAAGGTGGTTCTGCACCAAGAAGTGATCCAATGGATTTTAAAACAGACCCAGCATTGCAACCTGATGCTTTAGGTGGAGGAAATGGAGGGCAAAGTGTTGCGACGAGAAATACTGCTGGATCGGCGGAGCAAGATGCAACAAGGGTTGCTGATGATGGTTCTGATTTAGCACCCTATTATCAAGGATTAAATAGACCTTCCCTTGTTAATTCGACAGGAGATCAAGCACTTAATGCTGGAGATCAGATTTTAAAAGATGGAGGAAAAGGTGCAGATTTACTCACAAGTGGTTTAGGAGATGCTGCAAAATTAGCAGGTTCAGAAGGAGCAGAAACAGGAGCAAGTTCCGCATTAGAAACGGCGGGTGCAGTATTAGATGCAACACCATTCGCACCATTAGGTTGGTTATTTGGTGCTGTTGGATTAGGATTAGATGGAGCAGCAGCATACCAAGCAGGTAAAGGTGTTGCAGATTGGGTAAGTACAGATATTTTACATAATCACCCAGCAGTTAATTTTAAACGAACAAAAATTCCGGGACAAGCATCGATGCCGAAATCTTATTCTATTACACCTACTATGGATAGTTCAATGGATATTGGTGCTGGCGGTGGTAGTTGGTAAAAAATCTTGATTAAGTAAAAACATGTAATATTCAGCATCAACTGGGGTCATTTGATTTATTTCAACATCATCAAATACTTCAAAAAGGTCTATTTCTTCATTTAATTTAAATGGTATATTATCAGTTAAATTACAATTTAATTCGCATGTAAAAATAGGTCTTATTTTTGCAGTTTTATATGCAACAAGATGTGGAGGTTCAATTGCTCCATAATTTAAAATTTTATAATAAATCTCTAAAGGAATTAACATTATATAGGTTATATATATAATATTATGAACGAAGAAGAAACGAAAGAGAAAGTTTTAGAATTTATTAAAAAACATAAAATAAATGAAGATAATTTTGATGGCGAAATAGTATTTGGGTGGTGCAGACAATATGATACTCATATCGATCAAACAAATATAGCACAATTTATTATAGATAGATTTGATAAACCATTACTTTATTTGGAAAAATTTATATTAAACAAGTAAATCGGGATTTTCAACTCGAAGAACAATGTTTTCCATCAAACTATTGCTGCGAGATAAATCTCCATCATCATCTGATGCTTGATATATATTAATCTCATCTAATCCATTTAATTCCGGCGGTCTATCAATAGTTGAACCCTTATATTTTTTCTTGAATATAACATTAATACTTTCAGGAACTAATGGTGATAATTCATTTAATCTTTCAAATTGGTCGTTTATAAGTTTTAATAAATCTTTTGGTCGCATTCTGCTCTCTCTTGGTAATCCTAATTCAACTTTAACAAATCTATACAATTTAGAATATTCCAAATATGAATTTCTATGATTTTCTGCTCTTCTCGAATAAGAAAAATATGCTTGTATCGTTCCTAAAATTCCTGAAAATAAACTCATGCCTCCAACAATTTTTAATGCAGTATCTTCCATCGCAACACCAAACATCGATTTTGCGGATAATGTTAAACTTCCACATAATGTGGAAATAACAATAACAGGTAAATCTATGCATAATGCTTTACTGGAAAATTTACTTTCGCATCTTTTATGCAACATTCCAAGACATAATGAGTGTTCTCCAACCTCTTTTAGGTATAATTCTAAATTTCTCGTCCAAGTAATATTTTGGTTCATATGATATATTCAAATACTTATTTTTTTCATTAAATTGAACCAAAATATCATTATGAATATATATGATAATAATACGATGAATACAATCAAAGCATATAAAGCACTTTCCGTTGTTGCAAATGTGGATCAAGGCGAGTTGATTAAAAGATTAATTAAAGAAAATGAAAAATTAAAAGAAGAGAAGAAATTAATATTTAAATATCATGACGCAGAACTCCAAGTGCTGGTTGATCGTTTGGAAGAAGAAGATATAAATAATTGTAGTAGATGTGATAAATGGTATGAGAATTGTGAATGGAAAGAAGATGTATTTGATGAAGATGATGGTCTTG
>TARA_R110000824_G_scaffold99883_1_pt1 | contig 15402 bp, 17 predicted proteins | sample TARA_R110000824 | Tara Oceans TARA_R110000824 (sample SAMEA4397747) | marine metagenome | biome: Polar Biome; feature: [MES] marine water layer (ENVO:01000295) within the mesopelagic zone...; material: water (ENVO:00002006), including particulate matter (ENVO:01000060) such as......
TGTTCGTCATCCTGAACTCGTTTCAGGACCCCGGACGGCAAGCGCGCAATCGAGAGGGATCCTGAACTAAATTCAGGATGACGAAGGGGAGGGGGGGAGAAGAGAGCGGGCCGCGTCACCGCCCATTCCCGCTCCGCTTCTGATCGGCAGCGCCTATTTCTTGGTATAAATCTTCCCGCCGATCACAAAAGCATTGGTCCGGATCTGGACCGGCTCCGTCGATGGCTTGTTCAGCTTCTGCTTCCTTTCCCCCATCGGATGGTCCTCGAGCCGGATTTCGGTCTGGATATAGTTGAACGTTTTCCCGTCATCGACGAGTTCATAGCTAAAGTCGGTGACGATGGTACCCGGGTTGCCGTTGATCGACTTATATTGATAAAATTGGCCAGTGCGGTCGGCAAAGACCCACTTGGCGCTGTTGTCGTCATTGACATAAGTACCGCTCAACCGCGACTGGGCGTGGGCAGCGGTGGCCGGGATCGCAAGGGCGGTCGCTGCGCTCATGGTAAAAGCCGCTGCGCTCAAGACAAGATGCTTCATGATATTCTCCCTCTGGGTTCTGGAAAACGGAACGCCGTCTTCGTCCGGAAGATTTAAAGGGAGAGGCTTTGCGGCACCCGTGATCACCGTCACGCGAAGGAGGAACGGGCCACATAAGCCTTTCCACTAGAAACCGCTTTCCTACACCATCTCAACTATGGCTTAATCCCCCGCATGACCGCTCACCGCCCCGACCCGCGCAGCCGATCTGTCCAGCAGCGCCGTATTTCCCGCATCCCCGCATTCACACCGGTACCGCTGCGCCCGCGCCCAGACGGCTGGACGCCGGTCCGGCAGGGGGAATTTCTCGGCTTGCTGGCGCAAACCCGCTGCGTCAAAAAAGCAGCGATGCTGGTCGGGATGAGCCGGGAAAGCGCCTACCGCCTGCGCCGCAAGCCCGGCGCGGAGGAATTTGTTGCGGCCTGGGACGCGATATTGGGCGCGCGGCAAGTATCACCCGCAAAGGTCACACTGGAAACGCTATTCCAGCGGATCAAGCAGGGCCGCTACCGGCCAATATTGCGCGGCGGTCGCTATGTCGGGACCATCAGAAAGCCTGACAATCACGCGCTTTTGGCGGCTTTGGGACGGCTTGACCGGCTGGTGCCGCCGGAGAATGATCCGGGCGAGGAGCGGGAAGGTCACGGAAAACAAAAATGCGCGTCTGTGTAAAGTTTGGGGCGCAATTTGCCATCGCGGCGCAAGAGGCGTATCTATGGCCGCTCTCGCGGGTCGCTACGGGAGAAATTTCATGATTGGACGCTATAGCTTTTTGCAGGTCGCGCTGGTTTTGTTCGGGGCGATATTCTGCTTGGTCTATCCGCTGGCTCTGGTCTGGCCGTCGGGCTGGATGTGGCATGAAGGGCCGCCGGTCGCTTCGCAATATTATATGATGATCGTCGGGGTCTATGCGACGCTCGGGATATTCCTGATCCGCGCCGCATCCAATCCCGCCGCCAATCGCTCGCTGGTCTGGTTCACCATCTGGTCTAGCTTGGTCCACGCCGCCATCATGGCGGTGCAGGCGATGCAAAATGCGGAACATATGGGCCATATGCTGGGCGATGTGCCGGCGCTGCTGCTGGTAGCCGTGGTGCTTGGCCTGTTGATGCCAAAAGCTGACCCTGACATCCGGGCGATGTAGGTCACAGGAAAGAGCAGGAGAAAGGCCCCTTGCAGGAAGTGATCACCGCAACGCTCTGGTTCGCCGCCATTTCGGTCGGCCTGATGGCGGGCGTCTATTTCACCTTCTCGGTGTTTGTCATGCAGTCGCTGGACGCTCTGGAACGGCCGGCGGGAATGATAGCGATGCAGTCGATCAACCGGATCATCCTGAAATCCGCGTTCCTGCCGCTATTCTTTACCAGCAGTCTCGCCTGTCTGTTTCTGGCGGTCTTCGGGGCTATGCAGTGGGGCGCGCCCGGCGCATGGCAGATGATGACCGGCGGCGCGCTCTATCTGGTCGGGATGCTGGTGGTGACGATGATCGGCAATGTCCCGCTCAACAATGCGCTTGAGGCGACGGATGCCAACGGCCCGGAAGGCGAGGGGATGTGGCGTCGCTATATGCAGCGCTGGTTGCCGTGGAACCATGTCCGGACGGTCAGCTGCACGGTGTCGCTGATCCTGCTGATCAGTGCGATTGCCGAGCGGTGACGGTCAGGACTCTACAGGCGTGCGTTGCGGCACTTCGTCATTGCGTTCGACCGCAGCAACCTTGGCGACCAGCCCGTCCGCCTGCCGCTGCCACGCTGCGCTCGCACCATCGGGCCAGTCCGTACCGGCGCGGCTCGCCATGGTCTCGATGACCAGCGAAAACCAAGAGGCATAATCTTGCGGGGTGAAGTCGGCATAATTGTGATGCAGGTCGATGAAATTGGTCACCGCATGATCAACCCACCATTCGCCCGCCGCCAGGCCGAGCATCGCCTCCAGTGTCTCGCGTGTCATTCGCTCGCGCGCTGCTTCCGGGTTGAGAAAGACAGGGGCATATTGCGGATGATCGGCGATAAACCGGTCGAACAGTTCGGCGGCCATGCCGTCATAGCGATCGCCCAGCGTCTCGAGGCTGGCTTCCATCAGCGTGTGATCGATCAGCTCGCTGGGCATATCAGAATGATCCCGGTACCTCGCGCTGGGCAGGGGTCGGCTGGACCGGCATCAGCAGTTCGCGGGGCAGGGAGAGCGGCGCGCGTTGCGCAGAGGACGTTGTCGTGGCGCTGCTTGTCGCACCAGCCAATGCGCCGCTGATCGGAGTGCAGGCCGCACCGGACAGGAAGCCGAGCGCGCGGGCCATCGATGCCTCGCCGGGATCGCCGAGCGGCAGGGTGATATCATCGGCCGCCTGGCAGCTGTTGGTCAGCGAACTGGCGAGGCCACCAAAATAATTGGCGTTGCCGTCGGCATTCTCGGTAGCAAAGGCGACGATCCGGATCCGGTCATCGCAAGCGCTCTGGTCAAGCCCGATCTGGCCGACCGGCTTGCCATAAGTGTTGCTGCCGATCAGCGCCATATTGGGGTCGAGATAAGGGATCATTGCGTTGATCACCAGCTCGCTGGCCGAGGCCGAGCCGCCGGTGGTGATGAAGGCGATCCGCGTCGGTGCCACGGACTGGGCCTGGGTCTGGAAGTTACGGGTCTCATTGTTCGCCGACTTGCTCGAGCGGAAGCGGGTCACCGACTGGACCTCATTGGCAAATCGGTTGCGGCCGAGCAGATCGGCGAACAACTCGGCGGTCCGCACCAGTCCGCCGCCATTGTAACGCAGGTCAATGACCAGCTCGGTCACGCCAGCGTTGCGGAACTGCAGAAAGGCATCGCGCAACTGCTGCTCGGCGCTGTCGATGAAGGTTCGCAGATTGACATAGCCGGTCTTGGTGCCGCCATTGTCGATGATCTGCACGCCATAGCGGGGTGAGATCGGCTGGATGGCATAATCGGCCTTGCTGACCGTGGTCGTGGTCTCGACGCCCGCAGCGTTGCGGAAGCGCAGTACGCGGCTGGTCCCCGCTGTCGATGGGCCAAGCGCGCTGCTGACCGCGACGGAGCCGCCTTGCGCAAATAGCGAGGTCACGGTCTGGAGATTGGCCGAGCTCGTCCCGATGGCCAATATCTCGGTGCCGCGATCAAGTCCGGCGGCGAGAGCGGGCGCGCCCTCAAAGGCCTCGAGAACGACGACCCGCGATGTCGGGCTGTCATAGCTCAGACGAATGCCAAAGCCAGCCGTCGCACCAGAATTGAGGAAGGCATTCTCTTCGGCAATCGAGGTTATATAGGTAAAATAGCGGTCCCGTCCCTGGCTGCGTGCGGTGGCGGTGAGGGCATCAATATAATCCTGCACCGAAGCATAAGATGTCGGGCTCAAACTGGCGGGCAGGGTTTCGGGGAAAAGATACCATTCGTTGATCTGGTCAAAGGCCCAGTTTTGACGGCTTTGCAGCGAGCAGCTTGTGCTGCCTGGCGTTGGTGAAGGGGTCGGTGTCGCTCCGCCACCGGGTGGCAGGCTGACGCTATTGCTACTCCCGCTACCGCCGCCGCAGGCTGAGAGCATAGCCGCCAGCGCCAATATCAAACCGGATTTCCGCAATGCCATGCTGCCTCCTATGCCAGATTGGACAAACGTCAGGCCCCAGAGTCAGAAACCAACAGAAGTGACCCTGATAGCGTTCGGACCAATTGTCCACATAGAAAAAATCCGCCGGCATTGCTGCCGACGGATAGTTTTTCCTCCCCAGGAAAACTTGGTGGATCAGGTGCCCCGCAAAGGGAGCCGGGGGCACCCGAACTCTGTATAACTTAACCGAACTGGTTCATCGTGTTGTGCGCACCGCCAGCTTTCAGCGCTGCCTCACCAGCGAAATATTCCTTGTGATCATCGCCAATGTCGCTGCCCGACATGTTCTGATGCTTCACACAAGCGATACCTTCGCGGATTTCCTTGCGCTGCACGCCGAGGACGTAGCCGAGCATGCCGGCGTCGCCGAAATATTCCTTGGCCAGATTGTCGGTCGACAGGGCTGCGGTGTGATAGGTCGGCAGGGTGATCAGATGATGGAAGATACCAGCGCGTTTCGATCCATCGGCCTGGAAGGTGCGGATGCGCTTGTCAGCCGCTTCGCCCAACTCGGTGTCATCATATTTCGCGTCCATCAGGCCTTCACGATCATATTCGGATACGTCGAGACCTTCTGCAGCCATCGCATCATAGACCTGCTGACGGAAGTTCAGCGTCCAGTTGAACGAAGGCGAGTTGTTGTAGACAAGCTTTGCATTGGGAACAACTTCGCGCACCCGGTCCATCATGCCGGCAATCTGCTCGACGTGAGGCTTTTCGGTTTCGATCCAGAGCAGGTCGGCGCCATTCTGCAGCGAAGTGATGCTGTCGAGAACGCAGCGGTCTTCGCCGGTACCCGGTTTGAACTGGAACAGGTTGGAAGGCAGGCGCTTCGGACGAAGCAACTTGCCATCGCGGTTGATGATGACATCGCCGTTCTTCGCGGTGGCGGGATCAATTTCTTCGCAATCGAGGAAGCTGTTATACTGGTCGCCGAGATCGCCGGGTTCGTTGGAAACCGCAATCTGCTTGGTCAGGCCAGCGCCGAGAGAGTCGGTACGGGTGACGATGATGCCGTCAGTTACGCCCAGCTCAAGGAAGGCATAGCGGCAGGCACGGATCTTCGCGAGAAAATCCTCGTGCGGCACGGTAACCTTGCCGTCCTGGTGACCGCACTGCTTTTCGTCAGACACCTGGTTTTCGATCTGCAAGGCGCAGGCACCCGCTTCGATCATCTTCTTGGCAAGCAAATAGGTGGCTTCCGCATTACCGAAACCGGCGTCGATATCAGCGATAATCGGAACAACATGGGTCTGGAAATTCTCTACCTTGTCCATTGCCGCTTTTTCTGCAGCACTATCACCGGCGTCGCGCGCCGCATCAATATCGCGGAACAGCAAGTTCAACTCGCGGGCATCCGCCTGACGCAGGAAGGTGTAGAGCTCTTCGATCAGCGCAGGTACCGATGTTTTCTCGTGCATCGACTGGTCGGGCAGAGGGCCGAACTCGCTGCGCAGGGCTGCGACCATCCAGCCGGACAGATAGAGATAGCGGCGCTTGGTATCACCAAAATGTTTCTTGATCGAAATCATCTTCTGCTGCGCGATAAATCCGTGCCAGCAACCCAGCGACTGGGTATATTTGGAGCTGTCGGCATCATAGGCATCCATATCTTCGCGCATGATCGCAGCGGTATATTTGGCAATGTCGAGGCCGGTCTTGAAGCGGTTTTGCAACTGCATCCGGGCAACGGATTCGGCATCAATGCCGGTCCATGTGCCATTCTGGCTGTTGATCAGGCTGTCAGCGGAACTTTTGAAATCTTGATAGGACATGATGTTCTTCCTTAAACTGGGGAGGCGGTTATATTACGTGCTGTCAAATTATTTTCAGCGTCTGGATAGGCATTTGCCCCAATTCTCGGGATTGCGCCAGAGCTTCTTGTCAATTTTTTAGTATTATTGTCGGGGAAATTCTAATTAATTTTGTAAAAATGTAAATAAATTTACACAATAGACAATCATTTACCGGCGCTATGATCTCACTAATGAAGTGAGTTTTCATGGCGATGACTCAACCGTCGTCGTCGACGAAACTCTGGACAATAATGCAGCAGCAATATCCGGGCGCTCCAACCGCGAAGCCAATGCTGATTCTGCAGCCCGCTTTGGCCTATTCGCTGCGCAAGGCTTCAATCGGCGACAGGCGGGACGCGCGAATGGCTGGATAGCCGCCGAAGACCAATCCGATGACAGCCGAAAACAGGATTGCGCCAATGCCTACGCCAATGCCGATTGGCACTGGGAAGTCGGCGTAGATCGTCAGCGCTGTGCCGGCCGCGACCGCCAATGCCAAGCCAATGGCACCGCCAATCACGCATAACACCGCGGCTTCTACCAGAAACTGGTTCCGGATATCACTGCGCTTTGCGCCCAGCGCCATGCGCAGTCCTATTTCGCGGGTTCGCTCGGTCACGCTGACCAGCATGATGTTCATGATGCCAATACCGCCGACCAGTAACGAAATCGAGGCGATGGCAACCAGTACGATCTGGAAAATTCCCGTGACCTGGGCCGATTCTTTCATGAATTCTTCGGTGGTGCGGATGGTGAACGGATTGATATCCTTGCCCCGCACCCGATAGCGCTCTCGTAACAGCCTGGTGATCTCGCGTTTTGCCCGGGGCAGGGAGACGCCATCTTCAAATCCGACAAACAGCATTTGTAAATCATCAGGGCCGGCAAGAGAGTCGCCAGCGAACCGCTGCCTGGTGGTGGAGATCGGCATGATAGCGATATCATCATTGTCATTGCCAAAGCTTGACCCTTTTGATTCCATCACCCCGATGACATTAAACGGTGCCCGGTTGATGCGGACGGTTTCCCCTATCGGATCATAATCGCCAAATAATTTTTTTGCGACGCTGGGGCCCAGAACGACAACCCGGGCCGCAGAGCGAACATCGGCTTCGCTGATGAAACGTCCGGAGGCTGCTGCAGCATTGGCAACCTTCCCGTAACCGGGCGTTGCGCCGATAGCGCTGGTTGACGCGTTGCGCCCTGCCACGACCAGCTGGATCGAGGTGCGCAATTGCGGTGCGATGTCGGTAACACCGCTGATCTGTTTTTCGATGGCGCGTGCATCCCGCATGGTCAGGCGGCCGCGATCAAACGTGCTGCGGCCTCCTTCGGTGTCCGGTTGCGGGAAAATCAGTGCCATGTTGGAACCAAGCGCATTGATCGATTGCATCACCGAAACCTGCGCCCCGGATCCCACGGCCACGGCGAGCGTTACTGCGAACACTCCGATCATCACACCCAATGTGGTCAATATCGACCGCATCAAATTGGTTCTTAAGGCCGTCATCGCGATCGCGACATTGACGACCCAGGCCGCGCTTTTCTTGACAAAATTACCGTTCATGAGGCGACGGTCCTGCGATTGGCAACGATGATATCCTCGATAATCTTGCCATCGCGAAATTCGATCCGCCGCTTCGCATGATCCGCAATTTCGGCCTCATGAGTCACAACAATGATGGTAATGCCCTGATCATTGAGTGACTCGAAAATCTCCATAATATCTTCGGACGTCTTGCTATCCAGCGCGCCAGTGGGTTCATCAGCCAGTAAAATCACCGGTTCCGTCACCAGGGCCCGTGCAATCGCTACACGCTGCTGCTGCCCGCCAGACAGTTTTGCTGGCGAATGATCAAGCCGGTCCCCCAGGCCCATTTCCTCCAGTTTCGCTTTCGCTCTGGCTCGACGGTCTTCGCTGCCGAGGCCGGCGTAAATGAGCGGCACGGCGACATTGTCGAGAGCCGTGGTGCGGGCCAGCAGGTTGAATTGTTGAAATATGAATCCGATTTTCTGATTGCGCAATTCGGCAAGTTCATCGCCGTCTCTGTCCTGGGTGGCGATACCATCAATGCGAACCTCGCCGGATGTCGGTACATCGAGGCAACCGATCATGTTCATGAATGTCGACTTGCCCGAACCGCTGGCCCCCATGATCGCGACATATTCGCCGCGCTCGATAGAGAGCGACACACCATCGACGGCGCGGACTGTTTCCCCGCCGAGAATATAATTTTTGACCAGATCCTGGGTTTCAACAAGCGCCATCGGCTATTCGTTCTCGCTGGCTAGGTCATCTTCATCATCGTCTTCATTCGCCAGATTCTTTGTGCGTATCAGCACCATCTCCTTTTCTTTCACGCCTTTGATAATCTCGACGAAATCTTCACCGACAAGACCAATGGTTACTACCCTGCGCACTGGCTGATAGGGATCATCACTTGTCACCCAGATAGCGGTCGCGCGTTTCTGTCCGGGCTTTCTGTCCGCCGGCCTTGTTGCCTCTTCCTGTTCCTCTGGCCGATCATCCTTGCGCGGACGGAACCGAATGGCAGATGCGGGAACCCGCAGGACATTGGCCTTGGTACCAGTTACAATTTCAACATTGGCGGTCATGCCGGTCAGCAACTTGCCATCCTTATTGTCGACATCCAGAATAACCAGATAGCTGACCACATTCTGGGCTTCTGTCGCGGATTTCCGAATTTGACCAACCTTTGCGACGAACGTGTCATCCGGATAGCTATCCACGGTAAAGCGAACCAATTGATTCACCCGGACCTGTCCAATGTCAGCCTCATCGACAGAGGCTTCGACTTGCATCCGGCTGGTATCAGCGGCAATCTCAAACAGATTGGGCGTCTGGAAACTCGCCGCCACGGTTGTGCCGGGCTCGACCAGCTTGTTGATTACGACACCACTTGTGGGCGCAACAATTCGTGTGCGGTTGAGGTCAAGTTGGGCGGAGGAAAGCTCGGCTGTGCTTTGCGCGATTTGGGCGCGGCCGCTTTGCGCTTGCGCCTTGGCGGTGCTGAGCGAGGCCTTGGCACTGGCCAGCGCGTTTTGCGCCTGATCGATACCGGCCTTGGACACAAATCCTTTGTCCGCAAGTTGCCTCTGTCGTTCATATTCGCGCGACTGGACGGCATAATCCGTTTCCGCACGGATGATCGATGCTTCGGCTTGCGCCAAAGTCGCACGGGCCAGATCCACCTGAGCGCGCGCTTGGGTCACCCTTGCTTCGATGCGGGTAGGGTCGATCCGCGCCAGCACTTGTCCAGCAATTACGGGCGAGTTGAAATCAACATACACATCAGTGACCTGACCGGAAATTTCCGAACCGACATTGATGGTATTAAGCGCTCGTAATTTGCCGCTCGCCGATACAATCCGGGCCACTTCGCCTCGCGTCACGGGTTCGGTTACATATTCATAATCGGTCGTTGCCGGGACGATCACCTTATAAAGGATGGCAATAAGCAGGACCGCAATCAGGCCAGAAATTGCAGGATGTCTGCGCACCCAAGTTAATATCCGGCTGACGATCGTTTTTCTCCCTGTCTTAGTCAAGTAAGTCACTATGTCATGTGGGTTGAAGATGCGCAATACAAGACGTTAGGCAATGAGTTGTCGGGAGCCATTTTATGATGTCCGTTTTCGGCACCGAGAATCAGCACAGCTCAGCCATCGTTTCCGTGGAAAATTTCGGTTGATACAAAATCACTCTTTCCTACATATAACCAAATAGGTTAGTAATATCCGCATGACAGAGCCAAAACACTCCACAGCGCCATCCGACCCTGAAAATCCTGATCAGGATGATCCCCATTTGGATCGCCATGGCCACGACCCGGAGGCCTATGACTGGGTTCCGGTCCTGCGCAAGCGCCGCAAGGATGGCTGGACGCCGGAGCGGCAGCGGGCGTTTATCGGAGCGCTGGCTGATAGCGGCGAGGTGCTAGCGGCAGCGCGCAGTGTCGGGATGTCGGATCGTTCCGCTTATACTTTGCGACGCGCGCCGGGTGCGGAGGGATTTGCGGCTGCCTGGGAGGCAGCGCTGGCGGCGTCTTCGGGACGGCTGATCGATATTGCTTTCGACCGCGCGATAAACGGCGTCGACGATGAGATAATCGATAAGGAGGGCAATCACATCTATACCAAGCGTAAATATAATGATCGCTTGCTGATGTTCCTGATCCGCGCCCACGCGCCGCAAATCTATGGCAACGCCCATCGCGACCGCCATGGCGCGGGGGATGGGCAGGAGGCGGTTCCCGCACGCACACCGGTTGCGGAAGCGCTGAAACTGCTGGGACCCGAACCGCCAGCCGAACCGGAGAAGCTGCTCTCGCCGGAAGAGCTGGATGATGCGCTGGAAACTGCCGATATCATGGATGGAAAATTGCCGCACTGGCAGCGTCAGGACCGGCTCGGTGATGAACAGGAATCTATTGGATCGCCTAACTTGACAAGGATTGCAGCAAACAATCTGCAAATATCTGATAATGAAGATAAAAATGACTAGGACGAATGAGAAAGGACCGCGTGGAAAAAACCGTTCTTGGCCCGAAGTTTGACGAACTTTGGACAATTTTCTCCCGCGAAGGCCAGAGTCCATCTCGCACCCACTCACTGGTGCCATATGACAAGATATCAGGAGAAGGGCCGCAGCCTATGTCGGGCTATTATGTGCTAAAAACTGTGGCAGTGCCGGAAACATGCAACAAAGCACCCCCATCACAGCGGCCAGATCAAAGGAATGATCGCGATCGAGGTGATCGCGATAAGGACGGTCAATGGCAAGCCATAGCGGGCAAAATCGAGGAAGCGATAGCCACCCGCACCATAGACCAAAGTGTTGGTCTGGTAACCGATCGGGGTCAGGAAGCTGGCGCTGGCGGCAAACATCACCGCGATTACAAAGGGCCGTGGATCGACGCCGAGCGATATCGCAAGCTGGATGGCGATCGGGGTGACGACTACAGCAACGGCATTGTTGGTCACCAGTTCCGTCAGCATCAGGCTGAGCAGATAGATGGCAGCAAGGGCGAAAATCGGCGGTATGCCGGAAAGCCAGGGTGTTGCAGCTGCGACCAGCATCTCGACCAGACCGGCATTTTCGAGCGCTGTTCCAATTGCCAGCATCGCTACGATCAGGCCGATGATCCGCCAGTCGACCGAGGCAAAGGCTTCGTCCGGTTCAATACAGCGGGTCACCAGGACAGCGGCCATGCCCAGCACGGCCAGTCCTGCAATCGGCATGATGTCGAAAGAGGCCGCAAGGACGACGGCGAGGATCACGGCGATCGCAATCGGCGCTTTATGTCGCCGGAAACCGCGGGTCTTGGGCTCGCTGACGTTCATCAGATTCTCGCCTGCAACCAGACGGCGGATATTTTCCTGTGCGCCTTCCAGCAGCAAAGTGTCGCCGACCTGCAGCGTGGCGCTTTCATATTGTTCGGCCAGATTGCTGCCCTTGCGGTGCATCGCAATCGGGTGGACGCCGTAGCGCTGTGGCAGAGCGGCATCCTTCAGGCTTTGACCGATCAAATGGGCATCCGGCAGCAGCAATATCTCGGCCAGCATCGACCGGTGCGACGACATCGGGACGAACTGCTGCTTGTCGTCGCTTTTTGTCAGCGGGAGTTTGCCGCGTTCGCGAATGGTCATCACGTCCGCTTCATTGGTGTGCAGAACCAGAACATCGCCTTCCCGGATGACGCATTCCGCCATCGATTGCCGGATCGACACATCGTCACGGATGACATCGACAAGCCGCCGTTCGCCGCTACGGAAAAGATCAACCTGACCGGCTATCTGACCGACATAAGGCGAGGTTCCGACGATGAAGACCGACATCGTGTAGCGTTTTGCCTGACCTTCATCGAGCAGCGAGGACATCGTATCGCGTTCCGGCAGAAAGCGGCGGGTCAGAGCGAGATAGGTCACGCCAACCAGAGCGACTACGATACCGGCGGGCGCAATTTCGAATATCGAAAAACCGGCAAGGCCGTTCTTCTGGGCGACGCCGTCGACCAGAATATTGGTCGAGGTCCCGATCAGGGTACAGGTGCCGCCCAATATTGCGGCAAAGGATATCGGCATCAGGATCTTGGAAGGACGCTCGCCGAGTTCCTTGGCCAGCGTGATTCCGATCGGGATCATCATCATCACCAGCGGCGTATTATTGGTAAAGCCCGACAAGGCCGCGATTGCGACCAGCAGCAATCCGGTTGCTGCCACCGGTGATGTCTTGGCCAGCCCGGTCACCTTGAGCGCAAAGGCCTCCAGCGTCCCGGTCCGAACCAGCGCCCCGGAAATGATGAACATCGCCGCGATGGTAAGCGGGGCAGGGTTGCTCATCGCCGCCAATATGTCATCGGTGGAGATCAGGCCGAGCACAAGCAACAGTCCTGCTGCACCAATGGCGGTTACCTCCGGCGGCCGGATTTCCGTCGCAAAGGCGATCAGCAGCAATAAGAGTATGAAACCAACAAGAGCAGGAGCGTAAGGCGCAAGAACAGGAAGCATGAACGGGTCCGATCAATGAGGCGCGCTGGATATTGGAAATCCCAATAAATGGTAGTGAGAAATAGCGCTAGATAGAAAGCGCAAGGCCGCACAAATTATTGTTTGGCTATCGCAAGTTTTGGTTCATGGGCGTTTTCGTTTCGTGCCCGTTTTGCGCATGATTCTGTCGATCAATATCGAAAAAACAATGGATCAGCAGCTCGTAATAATTTGCGCTTTGACCTTCTCAATCCATCTTATAGGTGCGCTTGCTTATTCGGCCCGCATTGCCGGGGTGCGGACAGGACGGATCGCGGTCTCCTTCGCTCTATTCAATATCCTTGTCTTGGTCTCCAGGCTGTCAAACAGCTTCCTCGGTCCATTTCTCGCAAAGCGGATCGAAAATGGCTTGGCCAATGGAACAGGCGAAGGGCTACTCACCGATTTTCGGCTGGTTTTGCTGGCGGCCACCGCCGCGACCATCGTCGGTGCGTTGCTCATCCCGACCGTGCAGCGCTGGTTCAGCAGCGCTATATCGCAATTCCACGAGCATCGATCGATGCCCCGCCTGATCTGGCATGCTTTCACCAAGGGTGGAATTGGCTATGTCGGAAGAACCGCTACGGCGCCCAAAGCTGTCCACATCGCCGATCTGCGCAAGCCGCGCGGCGTATCGATGACGATCATTGTGCTCAACATAGTGGCGCAAGCTCTGCTGACCGTCGGTGTCGTCGGATCATTATACGCCGGTTACCTAAATCCAGAATATCGGGTTACTGCTTCGCAGTTGTCCGCTGTTATCAACGGATTTGCGACGATCCTGCTGTTCGTCGTGATCGACCCGCAGCTATCAATAATGACTGATGATGTCGTTAGTGGCCGCGTCAGTCAGCCAATGTTCCGGCGAACGATCACCTGGTTATCAATAAGCCGGGTCGGCGGGACATTGGTAGCTCAAGCCCTGCTTTTGCCGTCCGCGCTGCTTGTCGCTTATATCGCCGGCGCTGTGTGAAGGAGTCGCCGGCCAAACAGTTCAATCGCCGGTGGGAGATATCTAGCGCAACGCTGGTATGATCCAGATCATAGACATCAGGACAACCGCCAGCAGCAGCGAAACCGCTAGTACAATTCTGACTCCATGGGGAGCACGCGGTTTGTTGCTAGCCTCGCGCTCGGTGACTTCAATCTGATCGCCATGCTTTTCCATATCATGCTCCTTTGCCGTGCCAAATTAGCGAAGGCGATCATAACATAAATACCCGCTTATGGGCAGGTTTACGGCTTTTTGGGCTGGAATGGCCAGTTGATGACGCCGCCGGCGATCAAGGCCCACCAGATGAAAATCGGCTGAAAGGCAAGGCGAGGGGCGTGATAGAGCCAGCTTGCGGTCTCTCCGCCAATTGCAATATTGTTGATCGCATGGTTAATGTTCGCGGGATAGACGCAGAGAGCATAAAGCGCGAGGCCAATACCCGCAGCATAGCGGACTCCGGGAAGAAACTTGGCCGGGATCATCAGTCCGATCGCTCCGGCAATCTCGGCAATGCCGGTGAGCAGGATGACCTGCTTTGGAAAGGGCACCCATTCGGGCGTGATTGCCAGGAAACCTGCAGGAGAACGGAGATGCGCGATCCCGGCGACCAGATAGAATATCGCCAGAAGCCAGCGAAAAAAAACGCGTATGACGCTTTCCCGTGCTGTCATCTGGTACTTCTCATCCGTGCGACCACGGTGACAAAGAAAGCGGTCGACCAGCCGAGCAGGATAAAGCCGTTGAGGCCTTCAATGGCGGCGATCATCTGCCATTTTATCGCTAGGCCATCACTATTATACCCGGTGGTGGAATAGGTGATTGTGGAAAAATAAATGGCTTGCTCGAATGTCGGAATGGCATCGACCAGCCTGTAGACGATCGCATAAGCCCAGATTTCTATGCCGTGCAGCACGAAAAGACCGAACACGAGCACGAGGGTAACGACAATACCATGCGGCGACAAAGGGTGAATATGCTCCGCTGCTTCCTCGCGCGCCTCTATCCGTAGAAAACGGCCTAGGCCAAAAACGCCAACGCCATGGATAAGGACGGTCAGCAAGACCATGAATCCGCCTACAGCGAGCTCGGCGAACATCGCAGCTATCCTCCCCAGGGTGCGGGTGGGACGGTCACAGGTGCGGACAGGTCAAACTCGACCCGGAAATGCCGCCCGTCGGCTGATTCCGGCCGTCTGAGTTCATAGGCGAACTTGGCATCGCCTTGGCCCGGTTCGCTCACTTCCACGGCCCAGATATTGGTCACGGATTGATCGAGGCCATTTGCTTTGAACGAGGCAATGGATTCGGCATCAACCGGAAATTCCTGCCGGTCTGCGGTGCCTTCGCTATCCGTATCACCGCCATAATTGGTCACGCTGTCCAGACTGCCGTCTTCATGACGATGCCGGTGCTTCAGACGTAATCCCTTTTCGGTGCGGGTGATGATCCATGTGCGCGAGCGATTCCACTTGTCCGGACCCTCGGCAATATGGAAGGGGATTTGAATCTCATTATGATCGCAGGACGCCGCATGCATGATCATTGGCTTTCCCGCCATATCGGTGTCGGCTTTCTGCTCGGATACCAATATGCCTGCATATGCCTTGCCACAGAGCAAGCTTAGCCGTTCAAAAAACAAATCTTGCGGGGAAGGTCCCGGCGGCGGATCCGAAGGCGAATCACAAGCACTAAGCGGGATACAGAGGAAAAGCGTTGCTGAGCAGATCAATATGGATTGTTTCATCGATGTTATTGCTACACAATTTCTTCAGGCCATGAAACCACTGAAATTCATCTGTTTGCTTATTGACGAATAGGCTGCTATAGACAGCAAAGCTAATAAATCGCGTTACGAAGAAATCTAGGTTTCGCAACCCCTAAGGTCGCATACTCTTTTTCCCATTTCTCGAA
>TARA_R110000824_G_scaffold54030_5_pt1 | contig 15398 bp, 18 predicted proteins | sample TARA_R110000824 | Tara Oceans TARA_R110000824 (sample SAMEA4397747) | marine metagenome | biome: Polar Biome; feature: [MES] marine water layer (ENVO:01000295) within the mesopelagic zone...; material: water (ENVO:00002006), including particulate matter (ENVO:01000060) such as......
TTTGAGCCGCTGTGCGATGTCATGAGCCCAGATGTTGCTAACCAGGACTCGAGTCGCCGACTTCGCCTTCCAGATCTTCGCCGCTGACTCTTGCATCAAACAACTCCTCAATGAAGGTCCGATCCAGTTCAACCAGATCGGACATTGCCTTTTCCTGCTGATCGCCAATGCGGAGGGCGAGCGCGACCGCCTCCTGCAGGCGGCCATGCTCGTCCAACGCCAACAACCGAGCAGCCTCTTCCCTTTGCTCAGGCGTCGTCAGCATCAGGAGGCTGGCCCGATGGGAGCCTCACGCATCATGAGCTGCCGTGCAGCCGCTGATTCCATGATGTCCGGTTCCACCATCGATTTAGTGTAAGCGCGATCGATCAGGACCAGGGTCGTTTGACTGGCATCACTTGCCCGACCGATCCGCTCGCCAGCCGCCGCTTCCAACAGACTCTGAAGATCTACTGCACTTGCCATGTCTCTACTCCTTCACCGGACGTAGTCGAACTCGGATTGTCGCCTTGAAGTCGCTACGCCATCGCTCCAAGGACGTGAGTCTCGACGAGAGACCCGATGTATCTGCTGCCGTCCCTGGCTGACCGTCCAGACCTGCTGGGCCACGCGGCCCGGGCAAACCCTTGAGATTCTTGATCACCTCCTCCAGCTCCCTGAGCCTCGCTTTGAGTGCGAGTATCTCCTTCGTCCTGTCCTTGTCACCCCAATCAGACCCCTCGGGGCCATGACCAAAGGCCTTGTGCAGCTTCAAGAACGATAGCAGGTCGCCATGACTGGCAGCAAACAGCTCCTTGTCGTCTTCACCGTGACTAGCAACACCAACCAGGCTGTCTCCAGAGTATACACCAGCACCCGAGTCACCGTTCCTGTACTTGCCCCGCTGCACCCGATACCCCATACGCTGGTATTTCTTGCCACTCTCGCTGTCAGTTATCTCATCGGGGCCAGTCAGGGTGAGTTGCTTGGGTCCATTTCGACCGTGGCTCGTCAGCGACTCCAGTTTGGGCGGTGATTCGGTGACAGTGGCCAGGGAATGCGGCTGGTGAGGGATCGAGAACAGTGCCAGGTCACGCTTGTGATCAACCGCAATGTACGTCCCCGGGGAAACCGTGCCATTCTGCAGGATCACCTGCACTGTGCCACCCACCTTGCCGCCACAGTGGGCAGCAGTGACACCCACCACCCGATTGAGGTCACGGTAGACCAGTGTGCCACTGCACCCACCAACCTGAACAGCACCAGGAGGAGCCGCCCCGCAACAGGCGATCGCAAGCACAGCCACCATGATCCGCATCACTCCTCCTTCTCTTTCTTCTTCCCGTTCTTCAGGAACTGCCTCTTCGCCACATCGTAACCACCAACCAGCAACATCAGCTCGATGATTGTCGTGATTTCAGTTCGATCGAAGCTGCTGCTGTTGAGCCACAAAAACACTGTGAGTCCTGTGAAGATAACTGCCAGCCGAATGATGCCCCAAAGCGGATGTCCACCGTTTATGTCCACGCTCGAACCTCCCTGTTATACTACTCCTGGCCTGCCGTCATGGACTGACGCTCGCAGGGGACGGATCCCCTGGCAGGTCTCCTACCACCACAATCTCCACCCTAGGGTCTTCTTTGTCAACGCTGACCTCAGGCATTCGCGGCCTGAACCCGTAATCATCCACCCCCAACGCCGCAGCAATCCCGTCGTAGGCATATTTCAGCATCGCGGCCATGTTGTCCCGATCTCGACGACGGCGATCCTTGTAGTAAAACGTGGCCTGCAGCCTCGCATTCTCCCAGTCGATCTCACCACGAGACTCCTTCACCACCTCGAGGAAGCAGGCGGTACGACACGCCTCACGGTACTTCTTCGAGTGCTTGTGCCGTGTACGCCAGTGGCAGCGAGCGTTGGGGCTCAGTTGCCTGGGCGGGAGAGGGCAGATCACGGTGATTTGGCTCACTCTGGTTCTCCTTGATCACCCATGTACGGCTTACTCCGCTTGGGGGCGTCTGCGGTAGTTCCGATTTTTTCAAACGCTTCCTGAACACCTCTCTCCACGGACAGCAGCAGGTCGGCTCGCGGGTCATCGCGATGTGAATTCACAAGCAGCCCGGCAAATGCATCAAACACGCCCTGCTTGATAGCGTCATGCACCGCGAACCCGTATTCGTCAGGATCCAGGGCCTCTGCAACGCCATCCTTGATAGCGTTATGCAGCGAGAGTGTGTGTTCCACACCCAAGGCCTCTACAACGCCATTCTTGATAGCGTCATACACCGCGTCGTTGGTCAGATTTCCAATTCCAGATTCTTGCACCATGCTCAATGTCCTTTCGTCTGTTTTTGGGGGGCCTCGGGGTCGGTCCCCTCTGGTTCTACCTGATCACCCATATACGGCTTACTCCGAGGCGGGCTCGTGTTCATGAACCCGCTCTGCCACATCTCGGCAGCTGCCATGTTGTGCTCCCCATCGACCATCGGGTGCGTCCACAGGACGTCGTGCTTCCAGTCCGCATCCAACAACGCCTTCACACGCTGAAACATCCGCAACTCCGCGTCAGTTACCTCGTGAAACCGACTGTCGAACGCAGCCCGGTCCTCACTCATGATGCCCGGGTCACTCAGTTCACTGCAATTGTCGCTACTCGGGTTCGGTGGTGTTCGCATCTCGCTCCCTTTCCAATTGTTCAATCTTCGCTTTCAAATGAATCACCTGCAACTTCAATTCGATCACCTGGTTGGCCATCGTCTGCAGCAGCTCATCACTCATGCCTTATCCTCCTCAGGTTTCCTTGCAATGGTTAGCGTGTACCGCAGCTTCTTGTGGGCCAGCAGACCAGCCATCCCAACACAGGCCAGCCCGTGCAGCTGCTTCCGCAATGGTATCGCGTTGGTCCCATCAGTGTAGATCGCACGTCCTGCACTGGCGAAGATCGACTCGGCCACGTTGGGGGTGAAGTCCAGCTCCTGCTCCACATCGAACCCCGCGTTGACCAACTCGGTCATCAGTGGCACCTCGTACAGATCCGGGACGTGGAAACCATCGCATATGTCCCGGTAGAGGTCACTGAGTGACTTCTCGCCCAGGGATCCCTTCCCATCGTCAGGAGCATCACCATCCAGCATGGCATCCAGCACGAGGAACACACCGCCAGGAATCAGTGCCTCCTTCACGTTGGCCAGCACAGCCTGCCGATCCCACGACTGACACAGGCTCTCGACCGCGTAGATCCCGTGCAAGTCAAACAAATTAGAGTCGGCCCAAAACTCGTCGTGGAAATCAATCGCTGACACCTCGACAAAGGAGGGGAGATTCATTTGTGCAACGCGCGATTCCTTCGGACTTGAGCAGACACCTGACAACTCCCAAGCGTGTTTTTTCTTGTCGCAGAGGTGTTTCAGGGTGCCGCCAATACCGCATCCCAGATCCAACACACTCCAACCTTCCTCTATCGATCGGGGAGGCAGTTCCCTGACCAGGGTGTTCTCGATGAGCCGGTTGGTGTTGATCTTCGGCTTGCTACTCATCCCGTCGATGTGGAGCCCGTAGTGGACGCACCCGTCCGAGGCCCCGTTCTCCAGCCTCGACAGCCACACGTCCTCGTAGTAGGTGGACACTTCCCTCAGCTGCTTCTGATTCATGTCTTCTCCTTCAAGAGTTTCTCAAGCTCGGGCATCGCTTCCTCGTAGGCCCTGGAGACCGCTGTGAAGAACTTGTCCAGGTCCATGTCCAGTCCGAACTTACCCATCTCGCTGATCCGAATCAGCTGGTCAATCACTCGCCCCTTGCACCCGTTACGCTTCAGTTTACTGGCCAACACATCCGCTGGCAGTTCAGGGTGTTTCCATCCCACAGACAGGACTTGGAGGAGCCACTTCTCGAGGTAATGGTAGTTCTTGGACTTGCCACCACCACCTCCCGTTTTGAGCTCAGAGACGATGCACTGCATCTCAACGTCACTCCAGTCCCTCGCCTCCACCTGGTTTCTCCAAGTCTTCGAGGCGATCGCCAGACCCAGGCACACCAGCTCCAGTGCCCTTGACGGTGATATCTTCTCTGTCTCTGAGTCCTTGCTCTGATCTAATGACATTCTGCATCCGTGTGATTAGTGACGCGCTGACTTTCTCCCGGCCTCGAAAGACGCGGGACATATGGTGCTTGGTGCAGCCAACCCTGCTTGCCATCAGTGTTTGTGACCAACCTGTGGCATCCTTCACACTCTGCAGCAGCGACAACCCCTTCTCGTCACAGTCCGCTTGTATGCGGCACCAGAGCAGGTAACCGCTCGAGATGCGTTCCAACTCCCAGGCAGTCTCCTGTGGCACAACCGATTCGGACATCGTGTAGTTCTCCTTTTCTCAAAGTTCCAGCCGTCCCCGCGACTTGTTTTTCGACGCTCGCAGACTCGGCAATTCCTCACGTCGTTGATCGAACCAAAGGGACGGTATTACCCAGCGAGCCAACGGTCACGGCATCGCTAGTCCCTCGCTTTGGACAGGGGCCAGGCAGCACATATCAGAACGATTTGTACCCCAGGTGCCTGATCCTGGGCGGTGACTCTACTCAACTCACTTCATCTTTTTCCCCGTCCAAATGTCCAGGCCTTGTTCCACTCGCTCAGCCATCAGATCGATCCACTGCTCGTGGCCCTCTTCCCGTCCACCTCGCACCTTCCTCAGCTCGGCACGTTTCGACACTGGGAGGATCGGACCACCAGACTGAGAGCGATACTTCGCTATCACGTTCTGCTGAATTGGTATCTCGCTCATTGTCGCCTCCTTGCGTACACCCAGGGCACAGCTTCTCCACGCTGACCCGTTCAAAATCACTGTAGCACTGCTGGCAGATGCCCATTCCTACAGGTGCCTCCAACCATTACTGGCCAACCGGGTGATCAACTCGCCCGCACGGTTTCTGTCCAGCTCACTCGTGTCCACACCATGCTTCTTCAGCAGCCGACACTGCTTGTAGCTGGCGAGGCCAGACTGAGACCGCTTGATCAACCCGTCCATGAGCGAAGAAGCCTCGTGAAAAGACATCTTGTCCACCTTGTACATCTCCAGGCCAAACTTCTCGAGGGCGGCCTTCTGCTTATGCGTCGGCAGACGACCCTTGTGCCATCCCGGCTCACGAGGTGCCACAACGTCAAGGACCCCGAATGGGTCGATTCGTCGGGCGTTGTACCTGACCTCTTTAGCCTTGATCTGTCGCCTCTCCTCCAGCTCGACAGCATATTCCACCTCCGCTTGCTCCAGGGCACGGACCACATCACCACCACTGGCCGCGAGCTTCTCGGTGGCCTTCTCAACCACCTCGTCAGGGTACTTGCCACCAAGCACGTCAGCACTCGTCACCAGGCGGTGTCGGCTGTTACCCACGAAATCCAAGATCTTCACATGCGGCTTGGGAGAGGCAGCGATCGCCGCCTTCCGCTCGTCAGGAGTACCAAGACGCCACCCATCCCCCTCAATCACGCCAGGGAGGATCCTCGTGCCCCTCCCGCACATCTGGGCTGCCAGTGACCTCGACTTGGTGGGCCTCGCCATGCTCAAGGTCTTCACCTGTGGACAATCGTAGCCCTCAGTCAGGCACCCAACATTGACCGCGTACTGGTAGAAACCAGCGGCAAACCGAGACAGTGCCCTTTTCCTGGCATCCTTGTCCCTCGAGTTGACAACGTGCTGGTAGTTCTCGCTGGCCGGGACCTTGGAGACGAGGCAGAACGCTCGCCCGTCCATCTTGCGGTTGAATATCTCAGCCAGGCGGCTCGCCTGCTGGATGCCAGCCGCGAACACCATGCACTGCTCCCCATCCGCCAGCTCCATCGTGGGTGCAGCCACCTTGTGCAGCACCGACTCCTGCATCATCTCGGATTGAAGTGCCTTCGATTGAAAGTCTCCACCCTGAACCTTGATCTGATCAAAGTGAATGTCCTCAACAGTGATCAGCTCCTGCTGGATCGGGACAAGCCACCCGTCCTGGATCGCTGACGAGCCGCCCCGGGGATCCAGCAACGGGTAATCAAAGGCCACGGTATCGAACGTCTGGCCCAACGCCTGCTCATCAGACCGATCAGGAGTGGCAGTCGCCCCCAGGATCCTCAGGTCAGGATTCGCTGAGAAATAATCCAAGATCCGCTGGTACGTCTTGTTGCCCCGAACGGCATGGTGTGCCTCGTCGATGATGATCAACCCCACCTCGTTGGGATCAGGGAACGCTCGCTTCAGCCGCTTCTCCCTGTACAGGCTGTCCTTCGAGGCAAACGTGAGCTTTGATTGTGGGTGCGTGCTCCTGCGGAAGTCGCCCATCTCGATCTCGGCGTGTTCACCAGTCTTCTGGTGCCACCGCTCCCACGGTTGCCAGACCAACTCCTCACGATGAGCCAGGACAAGCACTTTCCCCTGGGGCCACTGGTCTGCAATCTCCAGGAACGTCTGTGTCTTGCCAGTCCCAGTGGGCATCACCATCAGGGTACTGGAGACCCCGGACAGTTCAGCCGGAACGGCAGCCGCACAGTCAGTCTGGTAGTCTCGCAGGTAGCTCACTTCCGCAGCCCCTCCGGCAATGCCTCGTACTGATCCTTGTGCATCCACCCGAGGTGATCGCACTCGTTGCACTCAACACCCTTGCAGATCGGGCACACTGCCCACGGGGCTGCAGCAGCCAGTGCCTGGGACACGTTGTTGCAGTCGGCCTCAATCTCACGCAGTGGCAACAGCTCACCACCACTAGACTCAGAGAGGACACGCACACTGGCTTTGACCTCTCCAACCTTGTAGATCATGCCACGGAACGACCTTGCAGCATTGAAGACGTTCTCCATCCGCTTCGGGACAGGATTCTTCAACCCATCCATGACGCCAGTCCGATCGCGGACCACAGCCTTGTGGCCCTTGGCAACGCTACGGTTCAGCTTGCTCCGCAGATCCTCCAGCTTGGCTGTGTCACCGACCTCCTCAGCCTCGTCCATTGCCTCGACAACCAGCAGGGCCTTCTCGGCTGTCCGGTAATCCATCCCGATTGACTTGGCCGCGATGACCTTGGCCCTGCCAGTCTCGTCCCCCGATTCGCCACCACTTAGCATGCGTAAGTCTGCCAGACGTTCCTCAACCTCCTTCAGCAACGTGTACTCCCTCGCCATCTGCTCGTTCGTCTTGTCACGCTGCCGGTTGCTGAGGATCAGGATCCTCACAGCCTCGTCATCTGAGTCCACGTCATGCAGAATCACAGGCACTTTCTCAATGCCGAGCATCCTGGCCGCGTTCATCCGACGATGACCAGAAAGGACAATTATGCCGTGTTCGCCGCCGACAGGCCTCATCCCCAGGATGGGCTCAAGGATCCCGAGGGACTTCACTGACTCCAGGAACTGCTCGTCCGGGGCGTCACGGTAAATCGACTGATTCACCTCGTGAGCGGTCATCTCGAACGGGTCCGCATAGATCACATCGTGCTCACTCACTTCGATTCTCCCAACAAGGACACCAGGTCAATCATCCTCTTCGCCATATCTCGATCACAGCACTCCAGCAGCAACTGGGCAGCCGCGACAGCCCCGTTGGCAATCACCTTATCCAGCTCCTGCAACCCCCTCTCCCTGGCCTTGTCGTCCGACCTCTTCGTGGCCAGGTTGGTCAAGTGCTGTGCGTTCTTTCGGCCCCGGGCCGCCGCAGCCTCACGACGTTCAGGAGTCCACCCGCTGGCACCGCTTATCATGCCTGGAGTCACCTTCAGGCTCAGCCCACGTTCCCCCAGAACATCGTTGATCTCCTGCAGTGTTGTTGGCCCGACGTTCTCAACACGCAGCAGACGGCGGGGGTTCACCGCGAGCAACTGTTCCAATGTGTGGATGTTGCAAGTATGAAACGCGGTGCGAGCCCTACGCTTCCAGTTGAAGTCCTGGAACAGGTGCAGGCCCTTCACGGCCTCGGCCTCGACCTCGACCTCGACCTCGGCCTCGGCCTCGACCTCGTTGGCCGCCACTTCGCTCCCATTGTCGTTCAGCTCTTCCTCCGCTGTGGTTTCTTCAGGCTCTGAAAGGCAATTGTCACTGAGCCTCAGGCCCAGGCACTTCACCAAGCGGTCAAGTGAATGGAGCGACAACCCGCACTTGCCTTTCATGAACCGTGACAGCTGCCCCTCCCGTATTCCCGTGTTCAAGCTGATCCGATAACGAGTCATTGGGCCCTGCCGGATCGCCTCCCGCAGCTGCTCGCTGATCTGGGCGTTCGTCGCCACAGCCACCGCCTGTTCAGATGTAACCGTACTCATATCTCAACCTCCTCTTCCTTTTCATCGAGTGCCGCAGCCAGTAGACCGTCTAGTGGTGCGCCACCCTTGATCATCGCTTTGATCAGCTCCACCGTGGAGCTGACTAGATTGGAATCAGACCTGATCTCGCTGATCGATTCCTTGGTCCCATCCCACAGATACGCCACAACACGGTTCGCCTCGTCCGCATTGGAGCACCCGCCATCCATCAGCAGGTTGTTCAGTTCCTCCACTGGGTCCGGTTCGGATACCTCCTCCACTCCCGAGAGGGATGCCTGAGGGGCAGGGGAGCCGCTAGGGCGTGTTTTCCCAGGCAGAGCCCAACTCGGGAGCTTCGGAGGTAACCAGTAGAACCACTTGTCTCCACCGGGGCCCTGACACTTCGCCCTCTTGCCGCCTGGCACCCGGTTATCATGTATCTCAGCCCACCCCTCCTCCAGATCGTAGAGATACCTGCCAATCCCCCACTGACAGGCCGCTCGCTTCATGGAGTCGGACAACGCGGACTTCACCGCTTCAATGTCTCGTGCCTCAGCCCCATCCCACTTGGTGACCCATTCGTCGCCAACCTTGACCGAGACCCCACAAATCACACCACCACCAGGCCCAGCCGCATACTCATTCTTCCACTCAGCAGGCCCAATCACATTGTCCAGCCGCTGCTGGATCGCCCTGTTCGTGATGTAGGCCAAGCACATGGCCCACACGTTCCCGTCCTTCTTGCAACCGCTGCGACCGATCCGCCACTCAACCTCCTGTGGGCTGAACGGGGCTGCCAACGCTTTCCAATCCTGCATGATCCTCCCTTTCCTGCTCCATGACAATCAGCAGCAACTGATCATCTACCTGATCCTGAGGCTCTTGCCCTTCTCCAACTCGCATCCTGGCACCACCTCCCCCTCCTTCAACGCGATGAGAATCTCGGCTTTCTGTACCCTGACCTCGCCATGCTCAAGGTAGCGGGTGGGGATCATCGTCTGATCCACAATGTTCACTCGCCCAGGTGTGTCAGAAACTCGAATCGTGAACAGGTCATCCTTCACCACGTCCATCTCCATGTCCCCCATCGAGTGCAGCACATAATCCTTCAGCCAGGCCGCCTTCTTCTTCAGCCCAGACTTCCTGCTGAGCAACCGCCTCAACTCCACGTCCAGAGTCTCGATTGAAGCGTTCATGTCCTTGATCACCTTGACGCAGCTGACAACCTTCTCCTTGAAGTTGTCCCCTAACCCCTGAAGCTCCTCCAGAATCTCGTCAGTGATCTCGCCCTCCTCAGTGGCCCAAGCAACCAGCCGTGACATCTCCTCACCGTACTCATACAGCTTCATCAGAGGCTACCTCCTTCTCGAGTAACTCAGATCTGGTGATATTCACGCTCAAAGGAGCCTCGATGCCCACCCGGACAGCACTCCGAGTGATCTCCAGAATGGTAAAAACAACCACCCCGTCAATCACCAGCGACTCACCCATACGACGACTCAGAACCAGCATTGCCTTCTCCTCCTAAAACACTTCGTGTGTTGCAGGGCCACTCTACAGCCTGCACTGGAATGGTCAACACGCAAAATGTTGTAGGGATACCCCCTGGGATCCACAAGATGCAGCGGTTGTGGTGCCTCACCGCCAGTTACAAAATGTACTAGGGTCTGGATGAGCTGCGTATGGCCCTGGCTCGCTTGTACTGGAACCGTCGCTCATCGAGCAGTTTTCTGGAGGTTGCGTTCTCGATCCCGGGGAACCCACGCATGATGACTTCGTCTGCCCCCCTCTTCTGCTTGAAGAGTTTTTGGCGTATCTCCTCGGCCTGGCCTGTGCGGCCTTCAATGTAGTGCTCCTGCATGAGCAGTCGGTCCCGCTCTCGCTCCTGCAAGGCTTTCTCCAATCGGAACGGTTCTCTCTCGAGCCGCATGGTCTCCACGTTGGACAGGGCACTGGAAGCGAGTTCTGCAGCCTTCTTGGTGATGGCCCGCTTCTTCTTCTCGTCCTTCGTCATGCTGCGGATATGGAACATCAGGGAGATGGACCTCGTTGCATCCTGCAGGAGCAGGCGTTCCCTACGCTGACTCGGGTCCTCCATCGTGATGTTCGAGCCTGATCGCTGGATGGCGAGTGAATAGGTGTCGTACAGCTCGTCGATGGGGAGTGGCCGCATACCGACTCGGCCACCCCTGCGGAAGACTCGGCCAAGGATTGGCCAGTCGCTTGCCGATTGGAACTTGCGTTTGGTGAAGATCTCGTCGAGGGACTGCCCCGCCACGAGGAGGTCCCTGGCACCTGGCCCGGCAATCGAGGTGATTGCATGATCGATCTGCATCGGACTGAGGCCAGACAGTTCACCCAGCCACCTCGCGGCTGTTGTGGTGTACTCCGTGTGCTGCTCCACCCTGGGTGTGGCATCTGCCCCGCCAACCCCAAGGTGCCGGGGTGGCACCACTGGCGTACCCCAGTAGGATTTCCTGTTCATCCCGATCTCCATGAAGGCTTTCCCCAGGACACCGAAAGCGTTGGTTGGTGCGACCCCGGCACCAGTCGGATCATTGTGCCAGGGCAAATCGATCGGCATGTGACTCTCCACCACCACGTCCAGCCAGTCCCCCACTTCCTTCCAATGCAGCATCTCGTTGGGTTCTGTCCTGTAGGCTGCATCGGCAAGCGCGATCGCCAGGCCAACGAACAGCTGGCCTGAGTCGTGGGCCAAGGGGACCTTGACCACTGTCTCTTCATCGAAGATCGTGACGGGAAACCACAGGTAAAGGAACTTGCTGCGAGGATCCATCCGAAGCCACCAATCCTCATCCTTGTACTGCCACCAGAGGCTCAGTGCCAACCCGACCATCTGCATGCCACGCAGACCAAACTTGAGTGGTCGCAGCCGAGCCGCCCTGCCTGCAGCTCGTGGCCCTTGGATGGCCGCGTTGAAGAATGGGACCACCTGGTTGTACATCCTGGAGAGTTCCCCGGCAGCAGTGAAGTCCACGGTGACCTGCTTCCCGGCAATTATCAGCTTCTGAGCAATCGCCTCGGTCATTCTTTCCCCAGGCTTCCATCCAAGATCCTTTGCTACAGCCTTGATCTCAGTGATCCGGGCGGCAGTTTCAGGGAACTGGATCAGATCCTTGAAGAACCCGAGGAACGTGTTCCAGTCGTTCCAGGTGTGGCTAGGGATATGCTTGGGGTCGGTGACATACCTGGCAATACGCTTGCCAATGTTCTTCGACAAGGTCACGTCCCTCGCGGCCTGACGCACCATGTTCGTGTCCTGGGCCAAGGCTAAAGTCATCTGGCCGCCCAGCCTGTCATGCAGCTTTCTGTAGCCTGACTTGACTCTCCCGCCTGTGAGAGCAGAGACACCCTCCTCAACGAATGACTGTATGTAGCTGAGGAACAACGGGAACGCCATCTGGGTGGCCATTGAGTTGCAGTAGAGTGTCTGGAAGTCACGCAACGGGTTGGTCACCAGGCCAAAACTGGCACGGAACCCGACTGTTCCAGCCCGGAACATCTTCGCCGGGGTCCTGGCACCGTACTGGAACAGCATGCTCCGTAGCTTGTGCTTGCGGATCGTATTCATCCCATCCGAGGACATCCCCTGGATTGCCTCGTACACGGCAGGTGCCATGCGGAACCACTTGATCTCACTCTTGTGCGTGACCTTGCCAGTCTTCGGGTCTTTGACCGGCTTGTCCACCTTCACTGGGATGATCGGTTCACCATTCTTCGGGGTGAGTGCCGCCCCATAGAACTGGATCAACTGACGCTCCAGGTTCAACTCGTCCAACTCCACCTTCTGACCTTCGCCAGTGGTGACCATCACGTCCGTCTCAAGTTCCTTTTTCAGATACTCCAACACGGTCTTGGTCAGTGACTCCAGGTTGCGAGCGGTCTTCAGCTCCTTGCCCTTGACCTCAGTGAATATGAGGTTGCCCATCCCAAGTGTGCCCTCAGGCCCCTGCATCGCAGATGAGAGTGCCACCGTGGTCATGATGACCTTGCGGTTGTGGGCTGCCAGCACCAGTCGCTCAGCATTGGAGATCGAGGCTTGGATCGGGTCGATCACCTGCTGCCGCATGGACCCACGCAGCCCGTGAATGACATCCAAGAACCCGGTGTTCGCACCACGGTACTGATCCAGCAGCGGATTCATGATGCGGAAGTATCTCTGGAGTGGAGCATAGTCACCCCGGGTCTTCTCACGCTCCCTGATCCGTTCCACCATCCCCTTCAGGAACTCGTCTGCACCCGCTACATAGGAGAGGACCCCATCGTTCCACTTGTAGAAGATGTCCGCAGCCTTGGGGAGGTTGGGAATCTCTGACTCAAGCTGATCGATGATCTCCCTGGCCATCTGCTCGTTCATCGGGGTGAGCAGCGGCTTCACCGGGTCCAGCATGACAGCAAGACTTCGCCTGGCCACGAGGTAGATTGCCAGATCCTTGTACTGGTGCGGCTTGATCAGGCCACGGATACTCCTCAATTCAGGACCCACCGCATTTCGTTCCCAGTCCAGCATCTCGGTGTTGACCATATGGCTCACAACCGCCGAGTGTTGCATTCTGAGTGCGGTGCCCCACTTGTAGGGTCTGTCTACATCAGGCATTTCCTTGCCATGAATCTTGTAGTATTGCTCCTCGATCAGGGAGAGAGGATGCAGCGAGTCAACCCACTGGGTCATGATCGAGCGGGGAGAGGTGATGATCGCGTCCCTGAATGCCTGGAACCGCTCCTCGAATGAGCCTGGGTCTGTCAGCATGCCACGGGCCCACTTCATGACCCCCTGGTCCCGGAACCTGTCCACCATCGCTTGAAGGACGTCCAGTTCCTTAGCCGCACCCCGGTGCCGAGGCAGGATCGTGTTCTCGAACCATGAAAGAACATTCGGGGCCTTGGTCTTCAGCTCGTCCCGGCTCGAGATGTAGAGACGCAGGAACTCAGCCCATCCCTCACGCTTGTAGCCGCCGTTCGGCTTGATCTCCCCGTAGAGATCCTTCCCCATATCCAGCAGCTCTTCGACACCAGCCGTGCCTATCCGCTTGGAGGACCAGGGATTCTTTCGCTTGCGCTTGCCCTCCGCGTCCACATGCAGCCCGATCCCGAAGAGGATCACCTCGACGCCATGCCCCACCTCATGGAACGCGGTCATCATGTCGTCCGCATGCCGGATCTTTGCCACAAGATCCAGCTGGTAGTGCACCCCAGCGTACTTCTTCCCCTCGATACCACCCTCAAGGATCGGGAAGTCGGTGACTCCCTTGTACCCGAAGAGAGCGGGCAGCTTGGCGAGTCGGCGGATCACCTTCCATGCAGCGAGTGGTCGCCCGGTGCCACGCAAAGGATCTGGATCCCTGAGGTGCCACATGCCATGCGGAGCAGGTATTGAACCCTCAGGGCCAGGCTGGGTGGTGGGTCTCCGCTCCGCTCCCTCCTCAGGCATCCCCTGTGGGCCTGAGAAGTCTTCCGACTCCTCGAAGTGCTCCTTGATCGCGTCACTGAGAGGGGTTTCTACCTGTGTATAGTAGTCCATCGCCTCTTGGGTGCCGGAGAGACCCGTCTGGCTCGCCTCGTCCCATCCCGCGAGCTTCTCCACCTCCCGCATGTCATTAGAGGTGATGTAGGCATAGGTGTCCTGGCCATCCTCGTCACTGATAATCGCCGCAGCCCAGAAATCCGCCTCGAGTAAACTCTCAGCAGCGTTGTGGTGCCTTGCAGGCTTGGACAACTTGATCATCCAGACGTGGTTGACGCCCAGCCCGGTATCGATCACCTCGACGTGCCCAGGTGTCATCCCCTCGATCGTGGAGAGGCCTGACAACTCCAGCAATGCCGTGGCGTTTGCCGTATCCATGAAGTGCTGAACCAGCTCCTCGGTGACCGGGGGGAGGTCGGTCTCCAGATGCGTGTCGCCTGGATCGATGCCGGTGACCAGCTCGTATGCCTCGGCCTCAAGTTCCATCCGGCTGTGGCCAAGTGCCTCACCCTGTTGGAAGGTGTACTCTTGCCAGATCTCCAGGCGGGTGATCGCCCTCTCTTCAGCCAGGAGCAGCTCGGGCATTGAGGTGGCGGGGGGTGGCTCTGCGCCTACCCTCACGTCCAGTGGCTCGTACAACTCAGCACCGGACGCATCAGTGCCGCCGCCTTCGTTAGTTGGGTCGAGAAGAATCAACACACGGTGCGGCTTCTTACCCTTTCCGGCTCGGAACCCCCCGACATGCGTCAACGCATCGTAGCCAGCTTGCCGCAAGCCTGATTCAATGCCCTGGAACATCTCGGTCACGTCATCTTTAGTCCACCCCTGTTCATCGGCAACGTCTTCTATGTCCGCCCTGATAGCATCGAAAAGTTCCGTCCCGGTTATCCCTTCGGGGGCGTTTGTTGCCTCGCCCGTCTCACGGACCTCTGGGAACAACTCGGCTGTTATGGCCTTTGCCGCGTCCTCGGGCAGTGCCTCGTCGAGGTTGAGAACCGTTCCTAGCGTGACCCTCGCCGGGTAGACACTGCGACCTTTCGCGTAGCTTTTAGCCACCTTCTCGTCATCGGTCGTGTACACACCAAGCCCGTACAGCGACTGGATGTCGGTAAATGATGACAGCAGGGTTTCTATCCCCTCCGCACCCCCGTGATACCACGTCTGGCCGTTGATGGACTCAGTGTCGGCAGCGGTGATCTGGACAGACTCGCCATCCGCGTTCTCCACCGTCTGCGTCTTGGCACCCCTTTCCGCCTCTACCCCCGCCGCGTCCCTCAGGATATCCCGTTGTGTGGCAGGCTCCAATGCGTTGAAGAGCCCCTCTTTCTCCAGGCTGTCCCGGCGGTCTGTTATTTGAGCCATCCGCTCAGCCAGCTCCTGCAGCTCCACATCCTCCTGCTGCTCCACATGCGTCTGGCTCTCCACGTCAGCAGCCTTCTCACCCTTCTGCAGCTGATCAGTCTCCTCGAGGACCGCCCTCATCGCCTCGCCACCAGGCCCGTCCGGGTCTGCCGAGAGTATCTCTTGGCCCACATCGATCAGGGTGCCCAGGGCCGCGTCCGTCCTGTGCTGAGACCAAGGGGCTGTCTCTGACCCAAAGAACTTGGACATCACAGCCTTGCGAACCGCTGGAGACCCGATTTCATCGTTTTCAAAGTACGCATCGAGGTATTGC
>TARA_R110000824_G_scaffold183900_1_pt1 | contig 15389 bp, 14 predicted proteins | sample TARA_R110000824 | Tara Oceans TARA_R110000824 (sample SAMEA4397747) | marine metagenome | biome: Polar Biome; feature: [MES] marine water layer (ENVO:01000295) within the mesopelagic zone...; material: water (ENVO:00002006), including particulate matter (ENVO:01000060) such...
TTGTAAGTGTTCAACCGATGTCTTTGCCATCTGGTTTGATCTTCTTCCTAGACTTTAAGTTTGGAGAAGATGGAGCAAGCCCTAGAATGGGAAATGTTGATGGAAAATCAATCTATGGTACTAACGAAGTTGGTGCTTCAATCATCGACGGAGTCAATTTACTTGATGCAGATACAAAAGCTGGATATGGTGGACCCGGACGTGATGGTTCTGTTGGATATGCGTTTGCTTCTCCAAGTGGTAGTAATACTACAGCTCTTCCTGCTGATGCGAACTGTAAAACAACAGTTTTCAAATTGGATGGTTCTGTTTCTCAAGCTCGTATGAAGTACATTCAATACGACCCAGATCTTCTGTCACTTACTGGTACCGAAAAAGGTATTATTGTCATCGATGTTGAAAAAACAGTCATTATTGATACAAAAGGCGATCCCGATTTTGACAACGTTTCTGCGTTTGTTTGGGCTAATCTTGCTAATGCTGACGTAGCCGGTGTGGGTGCGGATACTGATCTTGTTCAAATCCGTCGTTTAACCAGAGTAGTATCAGCTAGCGAGGCTTTGACTGATGCAGAATCCGTTCGTTTCGTCTGGTCAATCATACAAAGTGCTATCACTGAACAGTCAACTACTAGTGATAATATGGCCGCAACTGCTGGGACTGGTGATTTAACCTTCCCAATTAAAGATCAAATCGACGCGTCTACTACTGTCGGTGCTGTTGTTGGAGATTTATTTCCAATGGAAGCTGAAGCTGGCATCCCAGAAATTGATATCGATGTTAGTTCAACAGCGATCACGGCTCAAACCAAAAAGCTAAAAGCTAAATGGACACCTGAGTTGGGTCAAGATTTGAACGCATATCATAATATCGATGCTGAGGTTGAATTAACTTCTATCCTTTCTGAGCAAATTGCTCTTGAGATTGACCGTGAGATCCTTGCTGATCTTGTAAATGGTGCAACTGCTGCAACTTACTACTGGTCTCGCTCTCCCGGATTATTTGTAAATAAATCAACTGGTGCTGAACTTGGTGCTGCTTCTGCTGCGCCTGACTTCACTGGAACAGTTTCTGAATGGTATGAGACTCTTATTGAAACTATCAATGACGTTTCAGCTCAAATCCATAGAAAGACACTTCGTGGTGGTGCAAACTATGTTGTTTGTTCTCCTGAAGCTGCCAATATCCTTGAATTCACTAGCGGATTCCGTGCAAACGTAACTGCTGATGCTGACAAGGGCGATATTGGTGCTTTGAAGACCGGAAGTCTTTCTCGCAAATTCGATGTTATTGTCGATCCTTATTTCCCACGTAATGTTATTCTCGTTGGACGTAAAGGAGGCTCATTCCTTGAGTCTGGTTATGTGTATGCACCTTATGTGCCTCTACAAGTAACCCCTACAATCTTCGGACCAGAAGACTTTGTTCCTCGTAAGGGTGTAATGACTCGATATGCTAAGAAAATGGTACGTTCTGATATGTACGGTATTGTTATCATTCGAGGTCTACTTGGTGAGGAAGGTTCTTCCTAGTCTTTGATTAGATAAAGAAGTAATCTTATAATGAAACGCCCCTTGTCTTCGGACTTGGGGCATTTCTATTTTTAGAGACTATTTATTATGACTTGAATTCTGGTCTCCTTTGAGCGAGGCCCCTGCTCACTGTCTCTACCGGAATGGGGCTGGTAGAAACTGACCAGAAAACGAGTCCATAATTAAAAAAGGAGAAATATTATGGGAAATAGAAGATTAAGTCGTAAAAGACTCTTGTCCTTGGAGAAACGAGGACAAAAAGTAACCAAGTCAGACCTTGGAATGGGTGCTGGAATGAGCGGTACTTTCGTTCGTTGCAACAAAATGCGTGATGGATCTTTAGTAGTTGTTGAATTGGTCTTAGACCTAGGAACATCTGCTGCTGTTGTTGCGTCTCATGCTGCTAATGATGTTATTGGTGTTGATGGAGCATCTGGAACAATTTTTACTTGGGATGCATCTATTCACGGGTACCTTATTGATCTGGAAATGTTAGTTTTGGAAACCCCAACAACTGGTGATGACGATTTACACATCTATTATCACTCTGCTGAAATCAACGCCAATGCGGCGGGTAATGGTGGGACCGATTCAGCTGTTGATATTACCACTGCTGTAAAGGGCAGATCTCATTCTGCTGCTATCGGTACGGGTGACTTAAGCAGTTTGCAGTATTTTTATATTGTAAGCGATGGCTCGACCGCTGGTACTTATGCCGCTGGTAAGATTCTGATTAGAACTACTGGTTTTGTTCTAGATGAAGATGCGACCGATACTTTTGTGTAATTTTATAAATAAGGAGAATAATTATGAGTAGAAGAAGAGGTACAAAAAACTCAATTCAAAAAGCGGAAGAAGTAAAGCATAAAGCCGATGAAGCCGAACGCAATGCTGCCGAAGCAAAGAGAAAAGCAGATGCCAAGAAAAAGGCAACCGCTGCCAAGAGAAAACAAGTTTCTAATAAAGAAAAGTAAATACTAATATTATATTAGTCCTCCGTTTGCCCCCTGCACATGCTTGGGGCTTTTTCTTTAAGGCAAAACTACTTATAATAGATCGGAGAAATAGTGAATGTCATTACCAACTTTAACACCATCATCAACCACATCAGCGATAGTCTTGCCAAAGACAGCCAGTCTTAATGGTTCTACTGCTGCACTTTCAGAAGTTACAGACGCTTGCCCTATAGGGGCCTATTCCGGCTCAGCTGCTTTTGTTACAGGAGCCGTCGCTCAAGTCGCTTTTGTTTATAAAAGATTAGGCGGTGATGTTCTCGATGTCGAGATAACAAGTGGTAGTGTATTTGCTGCTTATGAGGAATCTTGTTTAGAGTATTCTTACATAATAAATATGCACCAAACAAAGAACGTAATCGGTTCTGCTCTCGGCTCGACGACTGGTTCTTTCAATCATAGAGGGGAAATTACAGATGGCCCACAGGATTACGCTTTAAAGTACCCCAAGTTCTCATTTGAGGCTGCTTTTCGCATTGGAGACACATTTGCTACCGAAGTAGGAGTAGGAGGCACACAGACCGTTTATAGTGCTTCTATAAGCATCGTAGCAGATAAGCAAGATTATAACCTCCAAAATATTGTATCTTCCTCGGCATTTAACTCCGACAATTCAGGATTTCCTTACTACAACAAAATGGAAAACAATCCAAGAATCAAAATAAGACAGATGTATTATGTATCTCCCCAACAGATGTGGAGATTCTATGGATATTATGGTGGACTGAACGTTGTTGGTAATATGCAGACTTATGGACAATATGCGGATGATTCAACATTTCAAGTAATTCCAGTATGGCAGAACAAGCTTCAAGCTATGTCTTACGAAGATCATTTGTATACTAGAACCTCTCACTATTCATATGAGATAATAGATAACCGACTTCGACTATTTCCGATACCAAGTTCCGTGTCTCCTTCAAAGATTTGGTTCAAATTCACAATTGAAGACGGAGATATTTGGACTGACGATAGCAATATGGGCTTAGATGGTGTGAACAATATGAATACGATTCCTTTTGAAAATCTTCCATATGAAAAGATCAATTCTATTGGTAAACAATGGATTCGACGTTATGCCTTAGCTATCTGTAAAGAAATCCTTGGCCAAGTTAGAGGAAAGTTTGGTGGAAATATTCCAATTCCCGGAGATAATATTACTCTAAACGCCTCAGACTTATTATCTCAAGCTAAAGAGGAGAAACAAGCCCTAAAGGAAGAACTCCAGAAACAATTAGATGAGACAACCTATAGTAAGCTTATCGAAACTGATGCAGCCATGACCGAAAAGGCAAAAGATATTATATCAGATGCACCACTTAAGATATTCGTAGGATAATATAATGGCCGATAACAAATGGAAAAAACCAGATGCACCTCCTCCGCCGATGTTTCTTGGAGAGAAGGAGAGAAACCTTGTAAAACAAGTAAATGATGAAATTATTGAACGTGTTGCAGGACAACAGCTTCTTTATTTCCCAATCGATATCGATCACACTAACTTCCATCCGTTATACGGAGAAGCAATCGAAAAGACATTCCTTCCACCAATAAGAGTATATGCGAGAGTGGAATATGGAGGAATCGAGACCAACTTTCTTGAAAATATGGCTCTAGATAAAAAGACTGGTTTAAAAGTTATGTTTCATAAGCGACGTTTAACCGAAGATCAAGATCTATTTATTAGAGAAGGCGACTTTGTAAAATATGGAAAGATATTTTATGAAATAGTTAAGACAAATGAGCCAAAGCACCTGTTTGGACAAGCAGACGTTCAGTTTGAAGTCATAGCAGAGTGTATAAGAGCACGAGATGGAGTATTTAATGCCGAGTAACGATGAATATATACACTTTCAAGCCTCAACGATAGAGACGATAGATACTGGTCTATACGAATGGCTAGACAATACACTAGACGTGCACACGAAGACCAACAAGGGTATATATAAGGTACCGATACTGTGGCTTGGCACTGAAAGAATTTGGCAAATTAAAAAAGATGTGAGAATTAGAGACAAGGTTGGGAAGCTTATACTACCTCTGATAACTGTCAATCGCTCTTCTATGGCGAAAGACCCTAGTTTTAAAGGATCATATCAAGCAAACATTCCCGAAAATAATGATTATCGAGGAGGCACCGAACCTGTTGGGTCAACGATCAATCAAGACAAGACAAAGAATTTCCAATCAACAATAAAACAAAGAGGACTTGATAACACACAACAAACTGGCAAACTTGATGAGAATAATCAAGTAGTTTATAATAATTACACTGCACCTATTCCTGTCTATATCGCCATGACTTATTCGATAACACTAAGAACAGAGTATCAACAGCAAATGAATGATCTTATGCAGCCGTTCATAGCCACAACCGGCCAGATAAACTCCTTCATATTTAAAAAAGAACAACACAAATACGAGGCCTTTATTCAACAGGACTATTCTATGAATAACAACGCCGCTAATATTGGTGAAGAAGAGAGAGTATTCGAGACAAAAATTGACATAAAGGTATTAGGATATATTAGTGGCGAAGGCTACTCTAGAAAGAAACCATTGTTGGCTAGAAGAGAAAATCAAGTAAAAGTGAGGTTTACTTCTGAAAGGAGTATGGTTGGAGACAAAATACCTTGGAAAAAGAAAGATAAGGATTATAGAGAATAAAGCGTTTGAGCTTTTATACTACTATTTATAAGAGATAAATGTATTAATAAGGAGATATCTTAATGCCTAGAAAATTTGATTTTGTTTCACCCGGTATTCTAATGAATGAGGTTGATGAATCCCAGTTACCACCAGTGGTATCGGACTCGCTTGGTCCACTGATAATCGGTAGAGCCCTATCAGGCCCAGCAATGAAGCCCATAAAAGTAAAGTCTATTGACGCTTTTAATGAAATATTCGGAAAAGGAATTTCCGGTAAAGGCGGTTCTGACAATGATGTTTGGAGAGAGGGAAATACTCTCGGCCCAACATACGGTGTATATGCCGCTCAAGCTCACTTAGCTTCACAAACAACACCCGTAACTTTTGTAAGACTTCTCGGAGAAGCAAATCCATCTGCGGACTCTAACGCTGAGTATGCTGGATGGTCGGTTAGCACTTCCGCTAACCCGAATGCTTTGCCGACATCAACAAACACAGCATATGGTCTTTTTATTATTCCGTCTGCCTCTTACGCTGATGGCAATAATGTTGGCTCTGGTTCTCTCGCCGCTGTATTCTATACACAAGGAGCAGCATTAACTCTTTCTGGGACGATTGCTGGAACTACCTCAACAGCCACTTCTTCGGCAGGTACTTTGATAAATTCAATAGCCGGTGCAGCAAATAGATTTAAAATGTGTCTTTACACAGCTGATACTATAAATGGAGGAACCGCTCCGGCAGCTGCTGAGGAGTTTACCTTCGACCTTACACCCGGCTCAAAAGAGTATATCCGAGACGTGTTTAGCACAAACCCACAAATTCTTGGAAATGCAAACAAAAATTTCGGACTTACCGATAAAAAATACTTCTTAGGAGAATCTTACGAAGTAGCGGTAGCTGGAAACACAGCAACAACTGCTGGTTCTCAAGTAGGTATCCTTCTTGCACTTGATAGTGGCTCATTGAACTGGGCAGATCACTACAAGGATATGAAACCAGCAAAATCTGGATGGTTTATCAACAGACAACCATCACAAGAAAAACTTTTCCGTGTCGTCGCTTTGCACGATGGAGAATGGCTTCAAAATAATTATGAAATCAATATCCGAGACCTTTCACTAGGAAATGCTTTGGTTCCAAATTCAACATTTACTCTAGAAGTAACAAATAAAGAAGGAAACGTTATAGAACAATATTCAGGACTAAATCTTGACCCTTCATCAGAAAGTTATATTTCAAAAGTTATCGGAGATCAATACCTTGAATGGGATTCAACAAATACAAAATACAATGTTCGAGGAGAATATGGAAACAATTCAGATTATATCTATATCGAAGTAGCTTCTGCTGTTAAAAATCAACAACTTAATGACAGACATGCTCTTCCTGTTGGATTCTATGGACCTCTTCGTCCAAAAGGATTCTCATTAGTTTATGGCTCTAAGGGAGTTAATGTACTTGGTGATTATGATCAAACTGGAGCTGGGGTCAAAGCAACAGCACAAGTCGTATATGTTACTGATCATCCGGATGCTGGTGCTAAGTTGATCTTTAATCATCCCAATGGATTGGTTTATGAGATTGAATGTCTTGCCGGTGGAGGCCACAGTACTTCTTGGGAAGTGAATGGAGCCGGTTTCCTATGGAATATAGACAACACCGTTGCGACCACCGTTGGTGCTTATGCAGTTCAAGTTGCTATTGCTCTTAATGCATTAGCAGGTTATTCAGCAGTCAACGCTACCTCCACTGTTACAATCGTTGCTGACTCGGCTGGTTCTCACTGGACCTTTACTTGGTCCGAATCGGGAGATGACAGCGCCAAACAGGCGCCCGGTGTTGTTACTGCTGGTACAGACACAGATGACTTTGCTAATTCTTTCGTATTAGGAAACAATGTGCTGGCTTGTATGGGTGGAGATGCCGAGCAATTTGCATCATTGCCTCACGCTTATTCTGCTTCATGTGCATTCCCAGCACTTCGTTTGACAACAGCAAATGCGAATTCAAACGGGAAACATTTTGCACCAACAGACCTACAAGGTGTAAGACACCATAAAGGAACCTCTACTAGAAGAGACGATTCATATATTGATATTTGTCGTGTTCTTCCATCAAATGCGTCAAATACATTGACACATCATCTGGGAGAGACAGCATCTCCACCAGATGCTTTAGAATACTCATTTGTCTTCTCTTTGGATGATATTTGTTCAGGAAGTTCAAACGCAAATAGTTATTTCTTCCAGTCAGGCTCTTATACTACTGGTTCCACAGGAAACCATTCAATCTCAGGCGATACTAGTTTTGGTCTTTCTAAACTCTTCGAAAAGAAAGTTAGACAATTCCGTGCACCATTATTTGGTGGACACAACGGATTAGACTTAACAGAAGTTGAGCCATTTTCAAACAAGAACTTGGCAGATAAAACAAGACTTTCCTCATATGCCTATAACTCAATATTTAAGGCTCTTGAAACAGTCGAAGATGCCGAGAGTGTAAAATACGATCTCATTTCTATTCCCGGAGTTACTCAAACAGATGTAACTGACGAGGTAATGGGTTTAGCATCAAAACGACAAGACTGTTTGGCTATCATCGACATTCCCGGTGGATACAAGCCCGGATATGAAAACAACGGCTCAGTGACTACTGGAGACTTAAATGGTACAATTACAAATCTTGAAGGGCGCTTGATAAACAACTCATACGCAGCCACATATTATCCTTGGATAAGGCTTCAAGACCGTATTGGTGGACAAGGAGACGTTCTCTTTGTACCTCCTTCTATAGCAGCCATTGGAGCTCTTGGGAAGTCTCAAGGGATGTCAGAACTATGGTTTGCCCCAGCAGGGTTTAACCGTGGCGGCATTAATGAATTAGGTGGACCAAATGGGCCCATTATTACAGGAACTTGGGAACACTTAACAAAAGCTGATAGAGATCGATTGTATCAAGCAAATATCAATCCTATTGCAAGATTCCCGTCCTTAAACCAGATAGTTATATTTGGTCAAAAAACACTTCAACAAAAGTCTAGTGCATTAGACAGAATTAATGTAAGAAGACTTTTAATCTACCTCAAGCACCGCATTGGACTTGTATCTGAAACCATCTTATTCGATCAAAATGTTAGAACAACTTGGAATAGATTTAAATTCAAGGCAGACGCAATCCTATCAGATACGCAGTCACGCTTAGGAATAAGTGAATATAAATTGGTTTTGGATGATAAAACCACAACAGCTGATTTGGTTGATAGAAACATCTTATACGCTAAGATTTTTATTAAGCCTACTCGTTCTATAGAATTTATAGCAGTAGACTTCATAATATCCAGAAGCGGAGTTGAATTCTAATAGTCAAAACTATTTAAAGTAATAATAAGGAGATATATTACCATGGCCTTTTGGACAGAAAACACAGCAGAACCGAAAAGAAAATTTAGATTTAAAGTACAGATATTTGACAATACTCTTGCTTGGTATTGCAAATCTATAACAGCACCATCATTTGAAATCAGTTCTATCGAACATCACTTTAGTGATCACGTATTTCACTATCCCGGAAAAATTAAGTGGAATGACGTTTCAGTCGTCCTTATTGACCCGGGTGGAACAGAGGATGTTGTTAAGAAGACAATGAATCTTCTTTTTATGGCTGGGTATAAGATTCCAACTAGTGGCGCTGGACCAAGTGATTATGATACTTTGTCAAAATCGGAAATGGTCACAAATAATGGAAATGTTGTATTGGCAGCTTTAGATGAAAGTGGACTAGTGATAGAAGACTGGAATTTACATAATGCGTTTATAACATCAGTAAAATTTGGTGATTTTGATTACTCATCAGAAGATATGAGAGAAATCGAAATAACATTTAAATACGACTGGGCCTCCTGTGATGTTGAAGGCACAACCTTCTTCAGAAGTTAATATCGGAGAGTAAATGACATTTTGGAATAATGGAAAGAGTCTATATAGACAGGCAGCTTACTCATTTCAAGTAGAACTTGGAAACAAAGAAAATGCTAATCTATGGTATGCAAAGTCTGTTGTACTACCTGCTTTTGAACAAGAGATTATAAGTGATCTCGTTGAAGGAAGGATGGTCAAATCGCACGGACCCTCAACTTGGCAACCCGTCGTAATTGAATTGTATGATATAGCGCCTAAGATCGAAAATTTCTTTGATCCCAGTATCACAACCACATCCGATACTTTGCCCTCAACAAGCTTTATGGCTTGGGCGACTGCTAATAATTTACTAGATGAGAAACGAATGAAGCGATCAAAGAATTATCAAAATGCTGCTCAACATTCTTGGTATGATACAGATTTCACAGAAGGATCCGTAATTGGTGGCCTTCTTGGTGGAGTAAGGATAAGAAAAATCTATAATAAAAAAGACAGCAGCAGCAGAGGTGTAGAAGAGTGGGTACTTGAAGATCCAATTATGGTAGGTATATCATTTGGTAATCTCGATGTATCTAGTGAAGAAACATTAATCGTTTCATTGACTTTCGAATATCAGAGCCTAAACTACACAATATTCGATCAGAGCGGAACAGTGCAATCTAGCGACACCAGCTGGACTAATCCCGGCTTAAACCAAGAGAACTGGGAAGACTGATATAATCAAACACAACTAAGAGGTAAAAATTGACTAATAGAAATAATCAGAGCAGGGTGGGAGCTCCAAACCTACCACCAACACAAACACCAACCAACTTATTGGATTTTGTTTCACCAACACAATTTGTGGATTTGCCATCAAAAGGAAAGATCTACACAGAGGGACACCCCTTATACAATAAAGACAGTGTTGAAATCAGATTTATGACAGCAAAAGACGAAGATATATTAAGCTCGGAAAGTCTTTTAAAAAAAGGAATCGCTATTGACCGGTTTGTACAAAATGTATTAATAGATAAACAAATATCTGTTGATTCTTTATTAATCGGAGACAAGAATGCTATTCTAGTTGCTAGTCGAATTTCTGGGTATGGAAATTTATATGAGACAGAGCTTATCTGTCCAGTTTGTAATGCAAAAAATCAGCTATCATTTGATCTTAATACGGTCAATACATATTATGGCTGTGTTGATGATGAACAAGCAGAAAATGGAAAATATACATTAGCCCTACCAATTTCAAAGGTAAACCTTGAAATCCGCTTACTCACCAGTAAAGATGAAAAGACAATGATTAAGAAGATAAGAGCAGCCCAGAAAAAAAAGGATCAGAGTACCACTATAACAGACCAATATAAGATGATGATTATATCTGCACAGGGTATAACAGATCAATCCCAGATAGCTCAATTCATTGATCTAATGCCAGTTCAAGATTCAAAGGCATTAAGGGAACATTACAAACAGATCTGCCCAAATATTGAAATGAAAGAAGAATTTGAATGCACCTCTTGCGCACATGAGCAAGAATTGGAGGTTCCGTTCGGCGCGGACTTTTTTTGGCCTAAGTCCTAAATACATGGAATCTGTTTACGAACAGATATTTAGCATGATGCACCATGGTAATTGGTCCTTTTTAGAAACATATAATCTCCCTGTTGGTTTGAGATACTGGTTCTTTAATCGAATGGTGAAGCAATTTGAAGACGAAAAGAACCATCATGAGCAAGAAATGAAAAAAGCCCGAAAGAGATAGCTTCGGGTTTTTTGTTTTTAACTATTTATTATATCGAGGACTTTAATATGAAGATAGACTTTACAAAAAAGAAGCTTTTAAAAGAAAGCTGGTTGCAATCAATGGCATCTTGGAATAAAACATTCCTAAAATACCTTTATGGGAAAGACGTCACAATGACTGCTGATTTAGAAACTCATAAAATGTTGGAAGAAGAGGAAGGGGACAACACTCTAAAATTTGTAATCCGAGGAGAGCACAAAGATGTCCAAGCATATGCTAGGGCTATAATGGCTGAGAAGGAATATCTAGATGTTTATATTCAATATGGAGAAGAACACTTCCAGTCAAGAAAAAAGAAAGAAATGCTCGATCAGGCTGTAAGGTATTTTGAACAAACAACTGGCATCAGGTGGCCTTTCAAAGATTAGGAGGGTAGTCTATGTCAACAGAAAAAGAAGTCACTTTAAAACAGGTGATGAAAAAGCTTAATGATGAAGAGATTAAGTTTTTAAAATATAAGCTCGATATGAAATCGAAACTTAAAGGTCTAGATGCAGATGAACTAGCTGGTGCTAGGGCAATTGGCGATCTGAGAGCACTTGAACACCAAGCTGTCTATGAGACAATTCAAGCCAGACAAGAATTGGCCGATTTGTATGAGAATCAGGCTGCCATCGGCGGTGATATGGAAGAACAAGATCTTGAGAGAATCAAGAACTTAGAAAAAATACTTGGTTTAACAGATGAACAAAAAGGCAACGCAGAAGATTTGTTAGCCCTGAACAAGGAAGAAGAAAAAAGCTTAAAGAGAAGAATAAAGTACGGAGAAGAATATGACGATATCTGGGGTGGTATTGCAACCAAAATAGGTATTGGAAATTCCTCAATGTTAAAGGGTGTCAATAATGTAATTCAGATGGGAACAGAACTCGCCAATAATAAAGAAAAAATGGAAGAGTTTGTAAAATCTGGTAAGAGGATGTTTTCACTGGCGAATATTGGTTTCAAGATACTTGAAAACACCGTAGCAATGGCATTGGCCGTTGATAAAGCCCGAGCCGGCTTTGCCGCCGCAACAGGTACGGGATATGAATATCAAAGAACCTTGGTCGACCTTAATAAAGAAGGTTTGAGCATGGAATTGAATATGGAAAGAGTTGTACAAGGACTGACAGCAGTTAGACAAGAACTCATAGGCGGTGCAAATCAGAGTAAAGAATTCCAAAAAAACATGGCACTTCAAATAGGACAGTTTGATAAACTGGGAATAAAGTCAGGCGAAGTTGTCGGAATAATGAATGACTTACAGGCCACGATGGGTATAACATCGGCAAATGCTATAGAACTTACAAAGGATATTGCACTCTCGGCGACCCAAATGGGAATAGCACCTAGTAAGATGGCAGCAGACTTTAGAAAAGCATCATCTCAAATAGCAGTTCATGGAAGTAAGTCTATTGACGTGTTCAAAGGCCTTGCTGTTGCTGCACGTAACGCTGGCACTAGTGTTGATAGTTTGCTATCGATAGCCAGTAAATTTGATACGTTCGAAAGCGCCGTCGACTCAGCTGGGAAGTTGAATGCTATTCTGGGTAGTACAATGTCCGCAACTGATATGTTGATGGGAACCGAAGAGGAGAGGATTGAAGGACTTATAAAAACCGTCCAATCGACAGGGATGCAATTTAACCAAATGGATCGCTTTAAACAGAAAGCAATTGCTCAAGCTGCTGGTATCAGTGATATGGCGGAGGCAAATAGAATATTTGGTATGTCTCTTGGAGCGTATAAGGAACAACAAAAAGAAGCCGAAGAATCAACAAGAGTTCAAAAAGGTTGGCAAGACACTTTAAGTGCCACTTTACCAATTCAGGAAAAGATTCAAATGGCTCTTCAAAAAATGGCAGCGGATGGAAAGACGGTTGATTTAATGATAACCGGTGCTGTGAAAGCTATTGAATTGTTTTCTGGCGCTGTTGAATTCCTCTCTGGTCCTATGGGTTCCGCAGTTATGTACACAGCATTGTTCTTAAAAACACTCTCTGCTATTGGGGTCCTTGGGCCTGTGATTACTGGTGTCATAGCTGCCACAGGAAAAGCTACCCTCCTAGCGGGAGGTGAAATGAATACTGGTGGTATCCTTGGTGGTGCTGGTGCAAGTATTCTTGGAGCATCAGCTGGAGCATCAGCTGGCCCAATACTTGCTCTTGGGGCTGCTGTATTTTTATTAGGTCTCGGTATTGCTTTAGTGGTGTTAGCTTTTGCCGGTTTGATATATTCATTCTCTTTTTTGACCGGTGAGCAAATAATTGGTGCTGTTATTGCCCTCTCTCTGGTCTCGGCCGCAGTTGTTGGTTTAGGTTTTGCTTTAGCTGCTTTGGCAAATCCAGCTTCAATGCTTGGAATGTTCACAGCAACTTCTTTCTTATTCAGTGTTGCCGCCGCAGCGGCTGGTGTTGCTGCTCTTGTTTTTGCTATGACAGGATTTGCTGTTGTGGTTGGTGGAATGATGGAAGCCAGTAGCGGAGCTGTTGAAGCTGCCGAAGGTATAAGAAAAATAGCAGCCACTTTACAAGAAGTTCCAAAGAATTTTCATGTAACTCTTGAAAATTTAGCTCTCATAACGTCCGGCAAATCAGCCGGCTTGACTGGTGCAGCGAATATGACAAGTGATTTAGTCAATAATATAAAAAATGTAATAAAGAATGAAATCGATCTAACAGTTGAGATATCAGGTGGAGTCTTAGAGACTTACATAATTGATACTGTTAATAATTTTAAAGATGAGAAGGGATAGACATGGTAACATATGATGGTACAACATATTACAACGATGGCGAACCTTTCGACCCAGCGTCTGCTGATGAAAATTTAAAAGCAGCAGCTTTCAAAGCCAATAAAGCATATCACGAGAGTACAAGCCAAGGAATAACGGGAACAACGCCTGCTGGTTCGAATGCTTCTACTTCATATTCAGGAAAAGGTATGAAGGAAATAGTAGGTATGAATTCTTCCGTATTTAAAATAAAAAGCTATATTAGCGGAGATGATGTATTTCTCGAAGGAGCAGTGAGCGACATACAAATGAATTGGGGCTTGGATTGGAATGAAGAAAAAGTTTACGGAAGATTAGATCCGATTCCAACCTATTCTGGTACTTCTAGGAATATAAGCTTTAGCATGGAGTTAATAGCTCCATCTCTAGGTGCTAAATCCGGAATATCAATCGCCAAGGAAAACACACAATTGCTACAAATAGTTGCCACAATGTGTTATCCTGCTTATGCTGGAGATGTGACCAACGGATATGATAGTGGTGTTCTAAAGGCCCCTCCTCTTGTCGGGATACAATACGATAACGTAATATGCGGAAAGGATGGCGGATATTTAAAAGCTTATATGAAAAGTTTTTCGGTTGCTATGCAACAGAGAGGCTTGTTTGAAATGGGGGTTAACCAAACAAAATTCTATAAAAGAATGACCGTTAGTTTTGATTTTGGAATATTACACGATCAAAATCTTGGACACAGAAGCAATGGAAAACCTTTCGACGAGGAATATAAATACCCTTTTAATATCAAGGTACCAAAAGGATAACGAATATAGGATGGACTTAAAAGATGAGCAGATATAATAAAAGAAAACTAGCAACCAATAAGGTTGATAAGTACAAAGATAGTGAAATTTTTGAAAATAGAGGAGTGAAGAGCATAAGGCAATACAAAACTCCTCAAATGAATAGTTTCACAAGGGAACAATATAATTCCGTCGATTACACAAGGCATTATTGGGTTAACGGAGATCGTTTTTGGAAATTAGCCAATAAGTATTATAGTGATCCTACTTTATGGTGGGTCATCGCAAGATGGAATTTTACACCAACAGAATCTCATCTTGAAGAAGGTCAAGAAATTCGTATTCCAAAAGATTTAAGAAAGGTCTTGGAGATTATTAATGGCTAGTCTAACCGAACAACTGACTGAGGTTTATTATGGCGTAAGCACCAGTGATAGTAAAGTCACAGTTTCCTTTGGCAAACCAGAAGACACGGATAGTGTGGCATATAAACCAATGGCATATATGCCCTCAGATGCTGATAATACTTCTTATCCAGAATGGTTTCAGTATGTGCATGTCTATCTCTTGAAGTTGATTGTGACCGGAAATGATCCCGGTGATGAAGATCTGACCTACTTGAGTGAGAAGACAGGAAATACTTGGGTTGATTCATCTTGGGACTTCAACCAACTTTCCGAAGTAGCTGCTATTACGTTAAAAGATTTTAAATTTCTGATGGATTTATGGAAATGGTCTCAATCATCTGGTGGTCAAAAGTTTGGCGAGGTTGCATCTTCCAAACAATTGGATTCTGCTTTGGGAGATTATCTTGAATCTAAAGATTACACTAGTCAGATTAACACCTCTATTGATGAAAAAGAATATGGTTATCTCATGATATTCTTAGACTATCACGCGAAGGCCGGCGGCTGGGATTATTTCGGATATGGAGATGGTCTTGGAGAAGATGGAGATCCAAAAG
>TARA_R110000824_G_scaffold194057_2_pt1 | contig 15385 bp, 12 predicted proteins | sample TARA_R110000824 | Tara Oceans TARA_R110000824 (sample SAMEA4397747) | marine metagenome | biome: Polar Biome; feature: [MES] marine water layer (ENVO:01000295) within the mesopelagic zone...; material: water (ENVO:00002006), including particulate matter (ENVO:01000060) such...
ACCGCTGCCGGCAGAGCTAGCTGACGCTCCTCCGCTGACGCCAGCTAGACCACCTAGCCTAGATTCTTGAACCTCTTCTGGCTTTTTATCGTTAGGGTTTTCGGCACCCTTGTGGCCACGGCTAACAGCCACGTTATCTGTGAATCTGCCTCCAGTTTTATACGGAAAGAGCCCATTGGTCCGAGTTGAACTTCCAGCCCACCCCAGTTGATGAGTATGCAGCACTGTAAAATCAACCTTTAAAGATATATTTCTTGGCACTAAAATTCCTGGCTTCGGAGTTAAGAAGCCTGAATCTACATTAGCGTTAACAGAGACGCCACCATTTATATATCCGACCAAGCCGTCTTCTTTAACTGAGGAACCTATATCTATTTTAGAATTTGCAGCGTTGGTTACCAGATTATTAAATTTCATCCTAAGCAAGGGCGCTGCAGACAGACTGCTAGCTTCATTTTTAAAGCCGCTGTATGAGGGATAAAGAAAGTTAACAAGTTTAGAAATATCTCGCATATTTAATTCACCTACCGGGTCGTCCTCCGATAAAACTTTCCAACCGATGCTTATTCTTCTTGCGGTCTTTTGAAAAGTGGAAATTGGATCCATGCGCCCGAAAGCAGTTTGCTCATTCCACTGTGAGGTGTAATTATCAGAAAAACTATCTATTATTCCATAAAACTTTACAGTCTCACCGCTGGCAATATGCTCGAAATGAATAAAGATATTGCACTTTTCCATGAACGTAGTTTCTGGGGTTTTAATATCTGGATGTGGCATAATTTAAATTCCTATTTTAACCCGACCTTTTCTTCGAACACATCGTCCATGACACGTGCAAGGACATATTTATCAATCTTTAGTTCTATATTTCTCACAGGTTTCTTGTCACCTCCAGTGGTTCCGGCGCTTTGTTTAAAGCCCTCTATGATAGCCTCTTTGACCACTTGGGCCAACACTCCCGGGTTAAGGGCGCCAGTCGCCCCGGCAGTGGCGGCGGAGGAGGCCATCTTTAAGCCCCCGGCGGCAGCTGAAAGTCCGCTACCAGCCAACGAATCAGAAAGCATATTCAGGCCACGGCCCTCTAGCGGGATTATTGCTTCAGCGCCTTGTTCACCAATTTGAGCAATTGTAGGCCCTGTAACAATGCCTCCTTCTGCGGCTGCAGGGATACCCATCGTCGTTGCAACTGCAGCACCGCCTGGGACAACAGATAAAACATTGCCGACAGCACCTTTGAGCTTATCCTTCGCAGCTATAACGTTCTCGATGGCAGCTGCGGCCGAAGTTGCTGAAGCTCCGAGTTTGCCCATCCAACCATCGTCATCTCCAGGGCCCTTGCCATCAAACAGGTTTGAAACTTTTTCTCCGACCTCCCAAATTTGTTTAAATGGTAGCAATAGACCCTCTATTAAGAGTGTTGATAACTCAAGGGTAGCTAAGTACCAAAACTTAAATAACTTCACTGCACCTGCGATTGGCGCAAGGAACTGAGTAATAAAAAATGAAACAAAAGCTTTTGTAACAATCCACAGACCCTTCATACCGTCGATAAAAGGTTTTATAGCAAGATATGCCAAAACTGCCCCAATTTTGATTGCTGGCCACACTGCTATAGCCACTCTCTTAAATGCTTCCCAGGTTGCAACAAGCATCTCAACAACATCTTGAACTATCCCAATTGCGAGTTTCATGTTTAATGAGGCCTCTTCCGTGGCACTGGCAGTTTCTTTTGTACTCTTCGTCCAATCTTCGAATTTGTCGACAAGCCACTCAACACCATCGGCAACCCACTCAAGCCCCATAACTGCATAATCAACGAACTTCGACAATATTCCTTGGCCGTCGCCAGTGAGCTTAAGAAATCTCAAGACCGCATCGGCGATTCTGTTCAAAGGCTTCAAAATGGGCGCAAGATTGACTGCTAGCCCTTTCATCATGAGACTAAGTTTCTCTTGCAAGCCCATGGCGTCTTGGGTGGCGAGTTCTAGCTGTTCTTGCGTGAATGTCGCCGTTGTCGCTTTATCTACTAATTCATCTAAGACATCAGTGCCTTCTCGCATGAACTGCATTGCCTTTCCAACATCTTGAAAGCCCATAGCTGTGGCCACCATCTGTGCTTCTGACCGGCTCATCGCATCAAAATTCACACCCTGCAATTTAATTTGTTCTCTGATATGTTGATTTCGCTCAGCCTCGGACATACCAATCATCGAGACCGTATCAAAATACGGACCAGCCAAAACTGCATTGAGTTTCTGGGCCTGTTCAGCGGCACCTTGAAAAGTATCAAACCCCTTGGAAACATTGATTAATTCTTGCACACTCAAGCCAGTTGCCTTTGATTCTGCCGCCAGTTCTTTGAAGACCTTCGTAGAATTTTGACCATATTTGGCTAATTCACCAGCTGCAGCGTTATATTCGCTAAAGATAATACTCGGAGGTATATCAAGTGCTTTGCTCATAGCGGTGAGATCCAGCGTTGTTTGATTAATCTGCTCGCCCGACATTCCCAACGCTTCGCCCATATGAGCCATGGCTTTGGCGCTAGTGCCGGCGCTTACCCCGAGCTTTGTCAACAGAGCATTCGTAGAGGCCAGTTGCTGCTGTTCTTCATCGGCCAATCGAGTAAACCCCTTAAATTCAGTAAAGAGCGTGCCAAGAGATGCTGCAGCAACATCAGCTGAAACACCGGAGGTCCTCAGCTTAAGCTCCATCTCTCCAATCATATTATTATATTCGTGGCCTGCACCCGTTTGTTTTCTAAAACTGGCCGTTGCGGTATCTAAAGCCTTGAACAGGGCTATGGTGGAGTCAATAACATTTTGCATGAGAGACCCCAGTATATTTTCTAAATTAATTTGCTCTCCAATAGCAGAGCTTACCTCCCCCAACGTAACGTCCAGTTTCACCATCTGCATTATCATTCCAGTCGTCGACGATTTCCATTTATCGCTAATCCCCGTGACTGTACTGATCTGACTGCCAAGCTGTCGAGCCAATTCAATTCGTTTTACTCTTTGTTCATTGGCGATTTGGAGCGCTTTGGCTTCCTCGATTTCAGCCTGTCTGCCCTTTTGCCCAAGGTCCAATAATTCTTGCTTGGCGATCTGTTCCTCCTTGGAGGCTGCAGTGAGCCGCCTGCCGGCGTGTTCGGCTTGCTTATAAGCCTGCACTGATCTTCTTAAGGCGGCATCAGTCTGGCTTAGGGTGTCAATTCTTTTTTGAGCTAAGCTGATATTAACTTTTGATTGTTCAGCTAAAAGCTGTGCGTTTGAAGTTACACTGCCGAGCGCTGCTGCCTTGGCCTGAGCAGCCTTGGCAGCTTGCATATCGATCTCATACTGCTCTTTTGTTACTTGATTAAGCTGCTCAATAGCGCTCTTAAGTTCAGTTACTTCAGTTTTCTTTGCCATCCAGGGGATCCCGCCTTTTCAACTATACACTAAATAGTGCACTCTACAAAATAAAAGCCGGTTATGGCTAACCGGCTTTCACTTAGGAGTTCCTAGAATCCTCTATTTGCTTCTTCTCTTCTTCGAATTGTTGAGCTAGGCGTTTAAGGAACCACTTTCTCAAACCCGAGGGGAGATTATAGATTTCTATAAAGCTCCACCCACCATGGTATTTTAAGAGGAATATCTCTTCATAAAGTGCCTTAGCGTGTTGATCACTTAGGCCAAAAGAAATCCGTCGTAAACGGCACCTCCATGTCTGTACTTGCTCCACATTCGAGACACTCAACAAAATCTCGAATTTCAATGTTTGGAGAACAGACTTCAATGGCTTTACGAATATATCTGGAATCTTTTATAGGCATATCTTGTGCGAATCTTCTTATGGTTGCCTTGTCCGTGTTGCCGTTGATGGAGACAGTGGACATGATCATTTGGGAAGTAGCTACCTTATCCGGTAGCTTTTGTTTTTCGGCTCTTCTTTTTTGTGCCAATAACTGTTTTTCATGAAACCCAGTCATCATTTGACATTCAACACGAACGTTCGTTTGTGGGGTGGTTATTACCAAGTTGCCGGCGCCGTTTCTCTCCACCTCTAAGCCATCAATATCATTGCCGTGATTAACCTTAACATCGTCTAGATTAAATGTGTGACGACCATGAGCGAAACAAACAGGGCATACTAACTTTGTATCATACTCTGGCCCGAACCCCGAAACCCTAGCTGCTATCAGTATTGCGCTCTTATCTCCCAAAATTAAACTATTAATATCAATTGATTTATTCTGGATTACATTCCTCAAGAACCTATCAACGGCAACACCCTGCTTTAGTAAGGCCTTCGAGGACAGGATGTCCTCGTCTTTGGCTGTCATGTGCCGGATCTCAACAACGGATTCATTGTGCAGAGGGTGATCTTCGGGGTAAAACTTGCCCTGAGAGGGTAATTCTACAAATTCTGTGGGGACTGTGAAGGAAAGAGAGCCAGTGTCGGACGAGTTAGGTTGTATCGGGGCTATACCCAGGGGGGGATCGGAGTGTTCTGTAGTTTTTTCTCCAGGTATGCCGGTACGTGAATTGTTTCTAGACATTTTCTCCTCTTAAGTTGAATATTATTATATACCTAATAAAAAATATTGTTAAATAATATTAACCGCCGGTCACAACATTACCGGGACCTTCATAGATAGCCCAGTCATATTTAATAACCATGGAGAGTTCCGTTAGGCCCTCTTGTTCATAGCTCAAATCACCAAATTTAACTTCCGAGGCCCAAGCATTTTCCAGTCTCCAGGTCTCAAGAATATGATCTCCGGAAGCACCCAGTTGTTGGATGGTTACTTCTCCTAGGGAAGTAACTGCTTCCCCTTTGGTGACGGAATCTTTTGCGGTGTCAGAGTTTAGAGGATTATTATAGCCCGATCTCAGCAAAAGCCTGTACAAGACTGAAGTGACATCATCGTTTCCGCCTGGGTCGGCAAATGTGCAGTTAACATCATTCCAAGTAACCCTGCCTGGAAACTTAAAAGTGTGATTAATAAATTTATGATCTTCGTGCGCAATTGTCCACGTTGGTTTGTTTACCGTCTTAGCGACATATTCTGAAACACCCAAGTTTGAAAATGTCAAGACCCATCGAAATTGACGTTTGGGATCTAAGTTTTGTTCTGACCAAAAAGCCATGTTTAAATTCTCCTCCTATCTCTTTATAATTAGAGACTTATTGTTTTTATTCATCTTTATTCTTCGAAAGAAGCACCAGTCGAGGAGATAAAGAAATCAATCGCAATATACTCTATTGCACGTGCTGGCTTGACAAAAACCTTTGCATACAGAACATTTCTATCAATAAGTTCCGCTGTGGTTGTTGTTTCATCCAAGATCAATTTAAAGTCGGTAATTCCGAATCTAGCTTGGACCTGCTTCAAGAGAGGACGGACCTTCCCAATGAAACGCTTCCATGTTTCCTGGACGTTTTGATCGAATAGAATCTCTGCGGCGGCGATTGAAATCTCCTTTTTGAGGAAAATCATCAATCGACGAACATTAATTCTGTCCAGTGCAGATGGCGTAACTTGCAGGGTCTTTTGACCGAACACCACAATGCCCTCTGACGGGAAACTAGCAATCGGGTTAATGTTATTCTTGTAGAGATCGTCACGATCTGCAGCATTGAGCCGTTGTCTTACATCAACTACTGGTATACCAGCAGCCTCTTCACTCAAGCCACCTCGGTTAAATCCAGCCGGAGCAAACCAAAGTTCACTTCTTGTCTCGCTGCTACCCATTACCCCCAGGGCGATGACCGAGGGTGGCATCCATACAGCTTGACCAGTTGAAGCAGTATCCCGGGCAAGGACCCAAGGATAGTAAGCACAACCGTAAGAAGAGTTAATGCCACGACTCTTAAGCGTATCAATGGTAGACTTTACACTACCAATGTTTGCGGCCTCAGAAGTGCCGCCCAGTCGTTCGTGCAGAGGTATATACCCGCCTTCCAAATCAATGATAGCCATGGCGTCGCCTCTTTCTTCGCACGTATTAATTAGTTTGGCAGTTAGCGCTGCTTTGGTCAAACCCGGAATCACAGCCAAATTAAAGTCAATTAGTTCCTTCTCAGAAGCAATTGCGATTGCACGATCATATGTGTTATAAACGGGGTTATTTATGGCCGTTGAAGTTGCTCCCATGGCAGCGTTAGCCAGCGGCTCTCTCAGGGTAATATCCAGGCCATCAGAACCACCATATAGAGGCATGGTGAATTTATTCCACCCAGCCTTGCAAAGTTCGGAGAACCCAGAAGACAGTAGAGCGGTGGTTGTGTCCGCTTTATACACACCAATTGCTGTTGCGGAAGAATTTGCTGCTCGTGATCCGGAAACATAAGTCAAGTGATATGCTTGGTCTCCAGCGTTAGAGCCACTTAAGTCATCTAAAGTAAAGATATCTTGAGAAGTGTAAGTTCCTTCATCCCAGCTACTTGCTCCACCGGCGACACTAGCCTTCTCTCTAAGGATGTCACGAAGTGAGAAGTCGAAAGCACGGCTTGAGTTGGTTCGAGTTGTAGAGAGGCCCCAATAAGCATTTGTTTTATTGCTTAAAGAAGAATCAACCGAATTACTTCTATACGAAGCGGAAGGTATACGAATACCAACTTCTCTTACAGTACTGACTCCGTTTACAACGGTAGCAACCAACAAAGTCTGTTCGGGGGACGTAACGACCTCCCGTACGGCGTGGCCGACGGCAACAGACCCACTCCCGACAAAGGAGCTTGCAAGCAAACCACTTGTAGCAATGATGGCGCCACCGGCGGCTGAAATTGCGGGGAGACCAAACTGCGATACAGTGGTGGATCCACTAATAACCGCAAAATCTTTATATCTAGTCGGGCCAAAGAAGCCAGCTGGCAATAACTCTGCAGGCAGGCCTATCCCACTTTCTAGTTCGTCGCATAACACGATTCGAATATAGCTGGATTTATTAATAAATTTACCATATTCTCTCAATCGGCCATCGGAATCATTAAACTGATAATATTTCGTTCCGATTCTTTCGCCAATAAAGTTTGGTGAAGCCGGGTCGAGGGTCAAATTGTCAAATCTCTCGACCACTTGTATACTGGAATCTGTATCTCTTATATCTCTCACAATCAAAGAAAAGGTTCCGTGGCTCATGAATTGATTTCTAGACGGCAAGATATTAGCAATTGAGATTTTTAAATTATCCTGATGCCATTGTCCAGCGTCGAGGCCGACTGCTCTAAACAACTTTTGTGCGCCCCTGGGGTTGTAGCTAGTTGCCAGACCAGTATCTTGGGCGATAACCCAGCCTGATTTCCCGGGCTGTGCGCCAGTGGTAGTTCTGAAATCGTCACCGGAGAAGTTTCCTTGCTTCAGCGGAAGCACAAACGCACTTTGCTGCACGGAGGCGGGGACATTATTTGTAACATACTGCTCAAAAGTTTCACCCAGCCAATATTTCTTCTGGAAGCTAGATGACACACCAATAGCTGCGTTCGCTCCAGCCAATGTGGGATTCGTATTGAACACTTTTCTGATAAATTTATCAGAGTCCCTATCGAAGTTAAACGTAATAACTTCATCAGCAGTTGCAGTGGCATCATTGTGCACGTGCATCTTGAAATCTGGTGTGGTATTGAGGGAATCAATTAAAACTCCCATCGAGGCGGTTGGCACCGCTGTCCCAACAACATTGCCGCTAAGAGCAAATCGATGAGTTGTGGTATTCGCATAGAATATCGCCGCCAAAGAGCCAGTTGGAGTAATTGACCCAGATGTGCAAACAAAAAGACCATATGCTCCACCGCCGGTGCCGGCGGCATAAGCGCTGCCGCTCCAACCTGCTTGGCCAGTGGCGTTTGCATCATCATGTGGTGTTCCAACGAGTCTAAGAACGTTTATTGGCCCATTATTTCTCAAATATGCTTGTGCAGCATATGCGGCATAGAGCGGGGCAGTCTTATTGCCGTTTCTCCAAGTATCCCCTCCGGCTGAGCCGGCCGAGGGCGCTCCAAATAATCGTAAAAATTCAGAGAATGAATTAACTCTAAAGGGGCGCATTGTGGGGCCACGCTCAAAGCGACCAATAACCAGTGGACCTCTCTTCTCTGGGGTTCTGGGTCTTCTCGACTGGTCAATTTCTTGAACGAAAATTCCAGGTGAAACAAATTTAAATCTTCTTTCGGACATTCTAAAGTATCTCCTATGGGACTAATTGATTAACTATATTGTCTTAATAAATAGTAGAATAGTAATCGAAAAGAAACCTACTCTCTATAAAAACCGTTCTTAAGCAAATATTCATTAATGTCGCCCACAATAGTGCGCTCTCTGGGTATCTTCACTTCAACAAAATTTTCCCTGCGAACAATTTTTGGGCGCTCCTGATTATCTCCCTCCCCAACAATATATCCCAAGACCTTTATTTGTACAGTTGTTTGATAATTTCTCTCTGCGGCAGATAAACTAGCTGCATTGTTTGTTTGATTAAAGCTGGCTTGAATAAATCCTTCATAAAAATGGCCATCTTTTCTCAGGGGGAATGCGTTAATCGTTCTTGTCCTGGTTAAAAAGGGGGTCAACATCTCATTCATTTGCTGCTGATATTCTGAATATAGTACGATGTCATACATAATTTGTATATACACGGGCACTGGAATTGTAATTGTTTCATATACTGTCTTCTTGGCTTTTCTATCCCTAAAGTTATCTTGGCCATAAAGTTTTTTAGATCTAGCATTCTGAAAATTAGCCGTCTTGCCCTGTTTTATCTTTCTAGCGATGGTTATGGTACCACCCTTCTCGTCTGATTTGTTGACAGGAATATTGGAGAAAATTGTTGCCCTATCGGAAAGATCTTTTCCCACACTTTTTCTTTCAACAGTAATTACAGGCTTAATTATAACTCCGGTACCGTCCCTTAGTTCTTTTTTATTCTTAATCTGGTAAGATCTCTCGGCCGAGGTCCAAATAACTGGTGTTTTTTTCCAACCCTCGTTGGTCGTACAAAAAATATTTAATGTATCGTTGATATAGCCAGTCAATGCTGAATCTATCGTCTCTATAGCAGACGGCATAAAAGACTCTTCTCTAATGTTCTCTTCTTTGTGTTCTGAGATACCTTCTGGTTTTATATCACGTGGCATCGAACAGCCCCTTTCTTGCTCTCACACACTTAGCCGAGATTTCAATACGATGGTCGATTTGTCCAAACAATTGTTTAGGTTCGCTTAGAGTAACAATCTCATAATAAATGCTGCCGTAGAGAACAAAGTCTCCCTCTCTAACGAACAGATCTTGATCTTCCGTTAACCTTCTTTTATGAAAGTGGACAGTTATTTCTGATGTCTTATCGACTCCATAACTGGTGTCTGTTTTTGTCTCCAAGCCTTCCCAATCAACCAGAGCATATACTCTAATTGGAGGCAAGAATGTTTTTTTGATGGCTTCCCCATAAACATCATGAAAGCTTGTGTGCTTCATGCTTATTGGGTAATATAACACTTGTTGGCCAACGACCCGCTCAATAAGCTCATCGTTAACTTGCTTAACAAGATTACGTTCCTTCTCCCCCAAAAACATCGGGGGCGGCGGCTGACTCGGTTGTGACCATTCTGCCATCTCTCATTACCCCACAAAAATTGTTATTGGAATGTGCTGCTCGACCTTGTTAGCAGCTTCCATTTTAGCAGCATCATTTTCAGCCAACTTGATATATACTAGTTCATCCAGAACAGTCTTTAATTCTTCTCTAAGTTTTTCCTGTTCTGCCGAGGCCTGTTGCAGCAGATCGCCATGATTTAAAGTAACAGCTTCCCCTGGGATTGGAATTGTAGTAAATTTACCACGGATCTGACCCAGCATTTCCTTGCAGAGCGCCATGGCAAATCTACGAATCCACTGTTTACCAATTGAATTTATGTTTTCATATGGTATATTAGCAAAGGGGATCGTATTCATATTATTAACGCCGTCGGCTCCGTCGACCCTGTCGGTATCTTCAGACCATGCATCAGTGGGTACAGAAAACTCAATCCACATCTTTGAAGGGCCAGCGGCAGACGGTTCCGGAAAGAGCCTTATTTTGTTATTTCTCAACTCATACGAGTAGTGCGAGATGCGAGTATATACTGAATCTTCGAACGCCATCGCCTGTAGTTTATTTTGCCAAGTTGGGATCAACTCGAAGGTTGAATCATCGCTCCATTGCCCGTAGTTATGAAGATTGCCGACGACACTTAAGCCCCCATAATATCCAAAAAAGCGCCACATCACATATGGTGACTTATAATAAACCTTTCGAACTAAAATTTTCTTATTTCCGACCTTATTGTAAAAAGCAACTGTTGGCATAGAAGCCGATTGGGCGATTATTTCCTGAAGGTCGTAATCTTGTTTGCTGGCTGATACATTAAAAGATGCTGAATAGATTGTTTCGCTGCCGCCCACGGCTGCGCCAGCGGAGGCACCTTGGGATATTCTCTTAGAATAAGCGTAATCCACCCGAGGGAATTTTAAAGCGACTTGTGTGCCATTAAGGCTTGAGGAAAGTGTCCCCGACTTAAGCTGGCCGTCATGATCAAAAGTTCCAGTTGTGTTACCGAGGATATCGGATAAAACATTCTTTGCCTGATGGATATTAATAATATAAGAATATTCCAGCGCAGCCTCTTCATATGCGGCATAAACTTGATATTGTGTTATTTCGACATCTAGGACATCACCGCCGAGCTTCTTATAAACATAAGCGACCTGATCCACTGCACCGGAGACAAAATCAGTTGAAGCCTGTATGCCTGCAGCGCCAGTGTATATACCAAAAGGCAGGGGATTTGCTGTGGAATTCACATTAGCGTGTGTTCCAGTGATTGGTAGCCGTATTGCGCTAGTACTGCTAGCAGGAGTTAAGGTTGGCAGTGCCATTCAAAGTTTCCCTCCGGGTCTATCATAAATAGTTTGTCACAAACAAAAACCCTCGTCTACTGAGAGACGAGGGCTATTTGTCAATTAATAATTAAATTATTAATTATCCGCTAAAGTCCTTGACTATGACCAGACCATACATGTCAGGGCGAACCATCTTCTTGGCATAGCGAGTCATCACGCCCTTACGGGGCACGAAGTCCTCGACACCGAAGATAGTCGGAGTGACTTGCAGAGGTACATACGGAGCATAAACATAACCACTCTCTAGGAATGAATTACCTTTACGTCCTACAAGAACAACATTACGTGGGAAGTAGGGGTCTACATAGACATCCCACTTCTTGGAAAGAGCACCGACCTTAACAGCACCAACGCTGCCAGTATCAGCGTCATGGGTCACCGAAGCACGGAAACCGGCTGTGAACTCAAGAATGTTAGCAGTTTCAGGACTGACAACAATAAAGTTCGCACCGCCTCGTAGCGTCTTGCGATGAATATTCGCTGAAATGTCATTGATGGTTTCAACAAGAGTCTCATACCATTCACTAACGGTTCCAGTGAAATCCGCACCGAGCAATGACTCATTAGCGTAGGTACTAATGTCAGAACCAGTGGCACGATTCACAAAACGACCTGGACGACGTGACCAATAAAACTTACCAGCCGTGGCGCCTTGAACAAGGTCATTAAGAATCTCACGGTCGATCTCTAGAGCAATTTGCTCAGAAAGAATACTAGTAAGCTCAACTTCAGCGTCGAGATTATGATAAGCATTCAAGTCTTGAGCAAGCTCTGGGGACCATTTTGCCTTGAGCTTCTTGGTGACCGCTGTGACGGCAACACTGTCGACCTTAATGTCGATCTCTGGGAACTGGTTACGATTAAGACTATCGAACTGACCAGCAGAAGAGCCTGCGCCTTCAAGCCCCCATGGATCCGTACCCTTAATACCACCAAGAGCATTGGCAGCTGTGAACGTATCCGTGAGAGGATAAATAAGATCGATAGCAATTTCAGAGTCAGCAGCTGCTGCAGCTGAATTACCGTGTAAGGTAAAGAGAAGTACATTAGAACTAGATCGTCGGGTTAAGCGACGAACAGGTCGAATGGCCTCATCCCCACTCAGACCAAAAGCAACACCAGAGCCACTAAGTGACGGCCGGATGTCGATAGCGATCATGCTATCCCAATTGATTGCATCACGCTGTGCGTTGGTAAGAGTAACTAGAACTTGCTGGACTGTATCAGTTGATGTAGTATTCAGCAAATCAGGATCGTGGCGAAGCTGATTCTTCTGCGCATCGGTCAAAGCCGACACTGCAGTGAAAGCAGCTAGATCAGCCGTGGAACCACCATACCCATTCGCAGCCGTAACTGCGCTGGCTGGTGCAATCTTGCCGGCAGCAAGAGTAACAGAACCAGTCGGAGAAGCATATCCATTGTTAAGAGCATAAAAGCCCTTCTCCGCATTACTACCGAGGCTGGCGACACCGGACAGGCCGGTTTCTTCAGCGAGGTCCACACCACCAGTCAACTGACTGGCAACGACGCCTCCACCATAGAGTGAATCACCCGAGCGGGTATCCCCTCTGTTATCAGTAAATGTGAAGTCCATGAAAAAGATGAGACCACTAGGGAGACTCATCGGTTGGACACTAACCAATTGGTTGGCAATCAAGCCACCAAAAACACGTCGGACGATGGGGAATGCGACGGCTGCGAAACCCTCAACATCTCCACCGGCCATTGAAGAAGCTTCACGAAGAAGCTCCTTGGCTTGATTCTCCAAGAGAACAGCCATACTCTGTCGGGAGTTGTCATCGAGACCTTCAAGAAGTCCAGTATTTTCCCACTTTTCTAAAAGTGCACTACCTTCCTTCTGTAGGTTGCGATTAACAATCCCCTCTGTAAGTTTCTGTAGAACAGACATTAAACATCACCTCCTTTTATTTTCGATATGCCAGCTAAACGCTGCAATCGTTCTACTGTGGGGTCAGAAACACTTTTCTGTTCCCCTACGTGATAGAGTCGTGAAGATCCCCTCGTAACAGCCTCGTCCAGTGATTTTGGCATTCTCTTACGAGGAGTGCCGTCCACTGTACTTTGAAGCGTTTCGAAAATAACTTTCGCTTCTTCTATCGTCTTGGCGCTGGAAATCGACTCGACAATTTTATTTTTTTGTCGCTCATTCAAGGAGGCGCTTTTCAACACACGATTTGTATAAAGAAGTCTCGCATTCTCAAGCGAAACTTCGTCTAATTTATCTTTAAGTTCTAAAATAATTCTTTTAAATTTATTGTTTTGCTGCCTATGTTGATCAAGCTCTTCCTCAAGCTTTTCACTTTTTGCAGTTTCTTCTTCTATTTCTTTTCGGACTCTCTCAACTTCTTGCGCTTCTTCTACTTCAGCAGTAGGAGCAGAAGCCCAACCATTTGGCGAAGGGCCAGCGGCGTTGAAGACCAACTCTTCAACCAAGTCAGCTAAATCATTTTCATCGATATCAATAACCTCTTCAAGATCTTCATCATCGTCGCTAGCGAACTCGTCGCCTTTAGATGTAATATCTTTTCCCACACTAGATATTCCCTTGCCCAGGCCTGCGACGGCGCCACCAGCAGCTTTTTTAGCCACCTTGCCTGCAGCTTTAGCGCCCTTCTTGACGCCAGCGACAGCTGCCTGACCGAGGGGGCCCAACATGCCTTCATCGATGTCCTCTTCGGCCATATAACCCTCAGCAACCAACTCTGTAAAGTTAATCTCCACCAACTCATTATCATACGGCAGGCCGGCGACGTCCATGCCAGAAATAGCAGAATTAGGCATCTGATTAATAAATTGTTCATCGACACCAGAAACTTCTGCTCCCATGTCGGCCATCTCGGGATCCACTATCACATCCTCTTCTGTTTGCTCAAGGAGAGTGTTTACAGCCTCCTTGATCTCTTGAGAATATTTTTCCAATATTTCAGACTCTGCATTTTTCATTGCCGCTTCTCTTAAAGCGCCAGCATCAATAATCGCTTGATCAAGCATTGAAGACATTATACCAACTCCTATAAACTATAACTCTCAATAAATAGTAACATTCACCATAAAAAGCACTTTAGCCAACACCACTGGAGCCTGTCCAGTTATTATATGTGCCTGTTAATTCCTCAACTGGCACGGTTGTTAGCCCTGCGGCGATCTGTGCGGTCGCTGCTGTAGTGCCATCACCCAACAAATACAATTCCTTTACACGGACATCCAATCTTATTCTAGCTCGGGCGCCCGCCTCGGGGTCGACCGATCCAGAAGGTAAAACAATATAATTTTTTGTAGCTACACCATTAACAATTGAAGTTCCCTGTGCCCCAAGAGAGGAGAAGGCCACTCTTAAGTTAGCATCAGTTTTTGTATTTTCCACAATGATCCACTGTGTAATATATGGAAACTCAACTTTATAAGGAGTGCCTGAACTTGCTGGTATCGCCGCCGAAGAGGCGCTAAGATAGGGAACTCCACTTACTTGGTAGGCCCCAACACTGGATAGGCCTGATCTATATTTAAAATTATTGGGCATTTTATCGTTTGTTCTCCTGTTCTGCTAGCTTTTCCTGAAGTTGCTGTTGTTTTCTCTTAATTCGAATATTTTTCTTATTGCGTGCGGTAGATGGCTTTTCGTAAAAGCGGCGCTCTAAAATACCCTCTACAACCTTTTCCTTCTTAATCCGCTTCATGAAGCGCTTTATAGCTCTTTCAATCGGCTCCCCTCTTCTTACATAAACTTCAGCATTAATCGACTTTCCCATAATTACACCATTTGTTTCCATTTTGAGCTAACTATACCACTAATATCAATACCGGAATCGTTCGGAGCATAGTGCTCCAATGGCGAAGCAGCTTTTCCCTGTCCGGGAGCCCCAGCAGTTCTCATAGGGTCGGTGTTCTCGAAGAGGTCGACTCCGTTATAAGAATCCTTGCCAACGGCATCTAACATTTTCTTTCTTGTCTCTTGAAGTTTAATTCTGCTCTTCTCTTCAAATTCTTTTTTTTCTTGTAACTCTTCTTCTAACCGGCGGGGTTGTTCTTGTTCGGCATCAACATTAACATTTGTTCCTCGAACCACCTCGCTAATGATTCCGGAAAGGACACCCTCTTCAAAAATAACCTCTTTTATGCATTGCTTTACAAGGGGCTTTAGAATATTTTTAAGTTCACTCTGTTTCATAACCGATAATATCATCCAATAAGCTATTCAATTTTTGTGTTTTAGAAAAATCTTTTCTAAGATGTTCCCTGAGCATAAACGCATTTGGGGTCGAAGGTTCTGACACCATGTCAAAACAAATCAATTGAAAATCATCTTCGACAACTGTGCCTCTTGATTCATTACGAACAGACCCCAGTCCCCTAGACGAAATGCCGAGTTTTACATTGTTGCGAACCAGCGCTTTTAAGATTAGACCACACGGAGTATCTAAGATCTCCAGCTTGGCCATAACT
>TARA_R110000824_G_scaffold280632_1_pt1 | contig 15383 bp, 12 predicted proteins | sample TARA_R110000824 | Tara Oceans TARA_R110000824 (sample SAMEA4397747) | marine metagenome | biome: Polar Biome; feature: [MES] marine water layer (ENVO:01000295) within the mesopelagic zone...; material: water (ENVO:00002006), including particulate matter (ENVO:01000060) such...
GGGGCCGCCGTCATTGCATCGGACACGGGCCCTTGCCATGACGTCATAAAAGATCGTCATAACGGTCTGCTGACTGACTTCTGGGATACAGATGCATTGGCGGACAAAATGATATACAGCCTTGAGAACCCCGCACAGCTAATGCCCCTTCGACAGGAGGCACGACGCACCATCACACAGCATTTCGCTTTGCAGAAATGCCTTGAGAAACAAACCAGTCTGATTGAGAGATTGGCTGCTGGCGAGATTGAAAGAGTTGCGGGGAGGAGAGGCTGAGGTCTGGCGTTGTGGATGAGGTTGTTGAGGATCAGTAGGACGGACGAGAAGGAAGTGAATAGTGTTGGAGGTTGCCGTAAACACCACCTCAGTCTGCGCGCGGCTCCGCCGTGCTCAACCTTCGAGCTAGAAAGGTGCCACTGGCACCTCTTCTAAACGCTCTCAGCCTTCAAGTTATGAGCGCTCCCTTTGGTCACAGCTATCGCCTTCATGGGCATAAGCTCAAGCCCCTGCAACCAGCATAAAATACGCTATGAGTTCTGAAAAACCTTCATTCAAACTATAAGTATGATCAGAGCTAATAACTCAGCAAGCGATAATCACATATTATTAGTAAGACTAGCAAAATACCCCGGCTGATAATTGATCGGCAGGAAGCGATCATGCAGCTTCTTGAATGTTTCGTCAGGATCGAGATCGGCGAACAGGTCCGGATGGAACCATTTTGCCATTTGCTGGATCGCGACGAACTGGTAGGGACTGTTATAGAACTGATGCCAGATAGCGTGGAATGCATGCGTTTTTTGCGCAGCAATTCCAAGATAGGCCGAACGTGTCGGATAATATTCCAGCTTTTTCTCGACCAATTGCGCATCCGCCGCCGGCCCGACCGGCACCCATTTTCCGCTCGGTACATAGGCATCCCACGCGGCACTGGTGACAATCACATGATCGGGACTTGAAACCAGAACCTGTTCGGCATTGATTTGCCCGAACGTTCCGGGGATCAGGTCCTTGGCAATGTTATCGCCCCCAGCCATTTCAACCATCGCACCGAAATTGCCGTCGCCAAACGAATGGCAGCAATCCTCATAAAAACCGGCAGCCCGGTCGATAAAGACCTTTGGTCGCGACGGGTTGGCTTCCGCCAGTTTATCAGTGACACGGGCAATTTCAGCGGCCCTGAATGTGATGAACTCTTCTGCGCGTGCTTCCTGATCGAACAGTTTGCCAAATAGCCTGATTGATGGCTCGGTATTGTGTTCCGGATCATGCCGGAAATCGATATAGATCACCGGAATGCCCAGCGCACCAAGCTTTTCTAAATAGTTCGCCTCGTCAACGGCTTGTTGTGTTTCAAGGTTCAGAAACACAATATCGGGCTTTTGCGCAATCGTGGTTTCTATATCAATCAGGCTTTGCTCCAACCCGGCGAATGCCGGGATATCTCCAAAGGCTGGGAATTTCGCGAGATAAGCCTGATAGGTGGCCGGATCGGCCTCGATCAGATCTTTACGCCAGCCGACGATCCGCTTCGCCGGATTTTCACGATCCAAGGCAGCTATGATATAAAGCTGCCGACCTTCACCCAAGACAGCCCTTTGGATCGGCACATTTACCGTGACCTCGCGTCCGGCAATGTCGGTGACGGTGATCTTTTCGGCCTTTGCCACTTGGATGAAAAGCAGGCTTAAACCTGCGGCGGCAATCAGACGTGATATCGTTTTTACGATCATTATTATTCTCCGGGAATTTCTGATGGGCGGGCAATTGTGTCTGCACGCACTCGTGCAAAGACGGTCAGGACAAACCCGATGGCGTAAACAAATCCGACAAGGAAATAGATATTTGAAAGTCCGGCGGCCTGACTGAACCAGCCACCAAGGGCGATGCCCGCGATCGATGCAAATTGCGCCGTACTTTGCGCAAGCCCAAGCACATGCCCCTGACGGCAGTCGCCTGCCGCCCGTGACACAAGGGCAGTCAATACAGGCATGGTCGCGCCAAGCAACACACCCCAGACAAAATACATCGCGGTAAAAACGAAGATCGACCGGGTGACCCCGGCCAACAAAGTCACCACAACACATCCCACAATCACCAGACACATGCCGCCCAGAATATCGCGCGCAGCACGCCCTTCGAAATGGCGCGCCCACAGGGATGCCGAAACGACAAAACCAAGTGCTAGCAAGCCATAGCAAAGGCCGACGACCCAGTTGCCGACATCAAAGACGTTCAGCACATAAATCGAAAAGGGTGATTGTGTCACCATCCGCCCCAGCAACAAAACGCCAATAATGGTCAGAAGGGATACGATCTGTGGTGATCGCAAAATGCTGATCTTTGCTGTGGGGGCGGCATTGTCAACGGCACCACGCTCTGCATCTTTTGGCGCCACAACCGGCAGCAATGCCCAGACCGAGACCAGACAAATGGCACACAGAATGGCTGCTGAAAAGTTGATCCAGAAGAAAGCCGCATGATCAAGGATGAGACCACCGACCAATGCGCCGCCAAGCGAACCGACATTGGTTGAAACCTGTAGATAGGCAAAAAGCTTTGCCCGTCTTGCCGGACTTTCGATACTGACGCCATAAGCCTGTGCCGGTGCAATATAGCCCGCACAGGCGCCTTGTAAAAACCGCAGCATTAGGATCAACCAAACGTCATTGGCGTAGGCCAGTGCAAGCTGGGTAATCGCAAGCCCGAAAAGAGCCCGCATCATCATCGCCTTATGCCCAAACCGATCGCCAAGCCGCCCCCAGAACGTGCTGGTCAGCATTATGCCCAGCATCGGCCCGACATAGACCGCAATACTAGCAAATGTGAACAGGTCGTCTGAATGGCTTAATGAACGCAAATGAACGGGCCAGAAAGGCCCGCTCATCTCCATCGCCCCCATCGATACCAGTTGGATAACAAACAGAAGATGTATCTGACAGCGAACGGACAATGTTTGTATGCCGCCCGTCATCATGCCGGTTTCGCCCCGGCCATCGGATTGGGCAGCTGATGCTGAACCCGGTAATCCGCGTATTTTTGCAAATGCATACGCATTACTGATCGCGTCGACCAGTCATGCGTCAGGAAAATTTCCCGTTCCTCCTGCCAGAATACGGCAGAACTAATACGGGACTTTGCATGATCAAATGCATGCGCGGTTTCTTCGCCCATGACATGCCAAAGAACATCGTCATCAAGTTCATAGTGATGGCTTAGCGTCAGAGCCATCTCATGCAAATGACAGACGAAGCAGGCATCAATTACAAATGATCGAACAGGCTCGATATCGCCATCAAAAACCGTCGGCAGGATACCCTTGTAGTAATAGGATTTCAGATCGTATCCCCGTTCATTAAGCAACGGCACAAAGGTTCTTCCATCGCCAAAATCGCGGATCAACAGACGGACCGGCGTTCCGTTTTCATCAAACAGGATTGATGTATTTTGCTGATGGGCTTCAAGCGCGATGCCATACATCAGATAGATTTGAATGACCGGATGAATAACCGCGCGCGCATAAAGGCGGAAGAAATCGATAACATCGGATTTTGATGCTCGCCCGCTTTGACCATCAACCATTTCAGCAATCAATGGCGCATCACCCGATGGATTGCGGGTCAGAAGTGCCGCAACCGTTACCGGTAACAGACCATCATTCCGATCCAGCCGCCCTTTGGTGGCGCGGAAGATGACAGACAGAAGCTTGCCTTCGGCATCGTCCTTTCGGACCGCATGCTTGTAATGAATGCCGACATCTTCGGTAAAGATTTCAAGCGTCTCGTCAAAGCCCTTTTCAACCGCAAGGATTTCGCTGATTACCACACTGATGCGCGGCCCCATATGGATAGACTTCGCCTGTAAACTCCGCAATTCGCTGGTCAGCCAGATTGCCACCGGCAGTTTGATAAACGGGCTGCTTTGCGGATCGGTCGGCAACATTGTGCGGAAAGACATGCTGGGGCGTGTTTCGATTTCCGGCCCGTCAACAATCAGAATGCCCTGATCGATTTCATCGCTGAAATGCGATTTCACATGATTTTCAAGATGCCAGCCATGAATGGGCAGTGGCAACCAGTCACGCGGTTCCAAGCCATCGTCCACCAAACCCTTTTTCCAGTCGCGATAAACCGTTGGCAGGTTTTCGGCAAGCCAGACATGCAGGTCTTTGATATGGGGCATATGTTCAAGATGGGCCATGTCTGCACGCAAAGCCGCCACACGCAAGGGCACGATTGCCGCAAATTCCGGCGACAAATCGGCAACCTCCGCCGACGTCAGGTTCGGTTTGGTTTTCCATGTCGGATAAAACGGATGCCCTTCCAAAGATCCCCATTGATCAAGGATGATGGATGCGTCACGTGTATCAAATTGACGCCGCATGTAATTGATCAACCCACTCGCCCCGCTGGCAGCGATATTATTTGTCAGCTCCGCATTCCATTTTTCCCGAAACCCGCGAGCCTTTGCATCATTTTCAATGCTGTTGGCAATATCGCGCTTAAGGTTTTCGCCATTGGTATCGGCGGGCACAAAATCAAAATCGGGCAACATCACGTCAATCAGCTCTGCCGCGGTTGAAACTATATGCCAGTCGCCGCCTGAACTTCGCATCTTGATCGAACCGTGATTGATTACCGTATTTGCCGGCGCCCGTTCGATATCCTCGAACCAAACCGTTGTATTGCCATCCCTAAGTTGGATCTTGGCACTTCGGCCCTCCGGATCAGAAACCAGACGATCTGGGTCAGTGATCCGTTCAGCAAACAGACAACGGACAATTCGACGCAATGCATTTGCCTGCGCAAATTCGATTGCAGAATAGCTACTGGTGCCAGACGGCAGCTTATTTGTGGTGACGTTGATGGGAATATTTTTGTTCATGACCTGTTACTTTCAATCGGCCAGTTCGCCGGGAAGTAATCTAGCGAAGACGCCTTGAGCCCCCCCATATAGGCAACACTCCAGTTAAAAATTTCTTCGATATGCGGCAGGGAAACGGACAAACGACGCCCCATCTCAACCAGCAGGGCAAGACCGAAAGCAACATCTTCCTGAAAAGCCCGGCTTTGCGGATCCATGATCAGCCCATCAAGTCCCTCGCCAGCCGGAACAAGCGGGGCCGTGATCCCGTCATAGGCCCGGTTGCTACGCAGAACCGAAAGCATGGTGTGGCAATCCGCGATCTGATCGCCATAGGCATCAACGATTTCATCTTTCAATGGCCGAACCGATGAAAGATCCGCCAAAAGAACCTGTTCAAGTCTGACGCAAAGTGCCTGACTTTCGGCATCGCAACGTTCGAGAAAATAGGCTCCGATTTCCGGACATTCGGACCACCAGTAGATCGGCACGGAAAATGTCCGGTTATGCCATTGGCCAAACGGACCAATCAGACCGTAAATCACCGAACTATGCATAATCGGGTTGCCCGGTGTCAGTGTGATTTCAAGGAAGTTTTCCAGAAGTTCGACCGGGGCATCATACAGTCGTTTCAGATGTCCGATCAGCTTTCGGCGCGCTTCACCCGTCTCGCGGTCGTGGGTTGCGACATGCAGAACGCTTTTCGCCCCGCCCATCCGGATAGACTGGCCGGGATCCAGTTCAAGTGCCGTATGCGGCACATCCTTCATGCCCCAGATCACGACATTCGGGTTGCCGTCCAGAATGCTTTCTGCGAGCCAGTCAAAGCCGCAAAATCCGGGAATGGCCCCGACGAAGACGGATTTGTCTGTTGGCAGGCACGGCTTGATCTGGCGAAGCAAGTCCATCCGGGCGTGTGCCGGTAACGTGATAATGACGATATCCGCACCGGACATAACATCATCGGGACGCGTGCTTACGCCATCAAGTCGCGCGCTAATTTCACCACCTTCTGGCAATAAGACACGTATGTTTTCACCGCTATTGTGCGCGTCAGCGACTGCCTCGTTTCCGGTCAGCAACCTGACTTCCACATCCGGAATTTGCTTGAACAGGACGGCATTCAGATGCCCTGTTCGTCCACCGCCACAAATTACAACACGGTGCGGTGTATAGATTTCTTGCTGGTGTGTCATACCACGTGCCTGCCTTCCGACTTGGGAAGATGGTCATGCGCCAACGCATAATTCGGGACAGATATTTTTCGCAATACTGCAAGCTCAACCGCGCAGCATGAGTTCCATTCCGATGGAATATGATGGCGCGTGGTTTTTGGCGGATACAGCAATCCGGTCCGGGCGCGTTGCCGAATATCATGGGGCGTCACATCGAATTCCGCCCGACGGGATTCAACCCGGACTGATTGATAATCCGCCATCAAACATGGTACATGCGAAAGACCCGCAGCACAGGCAACCGACAGGCGATGATGCCCGTCCATAACGATCAAATCTTCCCATTCGACAATGATCGGTGCTGTCCACACTCCAGCCACGACGATCACATTATGCAAGGTATCAGCATGGGCAGTGTCATGTTCTTCATGCCTACGCAGGCGATGCGGATCGATCAGAACAATCGGCCATTTCTGTTGTGCAATGGTCATTATGCGACGTCTCCGAGCAGTTCGGGACGTGCAACATACCCACGATCAAGTGGCATCCATTGCGCCATCTCACGCCAGACACCTTTGTTAACAAGGTTGCGTTCCGCCAGCCATTTTTCATCGAAAACCGTATGCAGATATTTTTCACCACCATCGGCAACCGTGCAAACAACGGTTCCACTAATTTTACCCGCGTGAATATATTCAAGCGCGGCATAGATCGCGCCCCCGGTCGAACCACCGACCAATAGTCCGGTATTTTGCGCAACATAGCGCGCCGTTTCGAAAGCCTCGGCATCCCCAACTTGAGTTCCGATATCAATCACGCTGTAATCAAGGACTTTGCCGACCTCGTCGCCTTTTGGCGTTCCGGTCCCGGACTGGTAATAGGAGTGACCTGGCTGGCCGAATACGATTGATCCCTTTGGCTCGACACCGACAGTGCAGATATCCCGATTGAATTTTTTAAGACCGGTTGCAATTCCGGTTAACGACCCACCTGTGCCGGTGCATCCGCAAAACGCATTGATCTCTCCGCCGGTCTGGGCAATCAGTTCGTCTACAAACCCTTGATAACCTGCTGGATTGGCCGGGTTATCAGATTGGTTCATGAATATCGCACCGGGGATTGTCGTCCCAAGTTCTGCGGCAAGACGCTGACGTTCTACAACGGCCACCTCATCCTCGGCATAGTCACCCTCTGCAAAGCGAAGTTCGGCACCCATTGCCTTCATCACCGCCAGCTTATCCGGTGCTGCGTGGTGATCTACCACTGCAATAAAACGCAAGCCCAATTCGGCCGCAACAATAGCCAGTCCGATGCCGGTGTTGCCTGATGAAGATTCAACTATTGTGCCGCCTTCGGACAATCTGCCATCGGTAATTGCCGCCATGACCATACTGCGTGCCATGCGGTCCTTCATGCTGCCACCGGGGTTGTTTTTTTCGATCTTTAGCAAGAAGCGTGTATTAGGCGCCGAAACGGGAAGTTCGAGTAACGGGGTATTTCCGATCAGATTGGTTACTTTGGTCTGTATCATCGGGATGCTCCCTTGTGATCGTCCGGTTGAACGGTTGCCAGATCGGCGCTAATGGAAACGCGACGCGGCATCGGGACCCGATGGAATTCGTTTTCCAGAAGGTCCATTTGATAGCCAGCCGTATTGCCATAAACGAGCAAGTCACCCTTTTGCGGTTTGCTCGGAAAGGAAATCAGTCGGTTGGAAATGATGTCTTCATCGAGGCAGCTGTGCCCCGCAACATAGGCCCGGACAGGCTTGCCTTCCGGTGCGACATCTGCTCCCCGATGGTCAGGGACACGGCTGCTGATCAAAATGGGATCGACCAGAAATTCCGATGCGAACCAGGTTTCACAGGCACTGAAACTGCTACCTTCGGCAAAAAGCACAGCCGTTCCATTGGCTAGGTCCTTGACCCGCGTAATGCAAAAAACGGAAATCGCTGTTTGATCGACAAGGCTGCGCCCCGGTTCAAGACCAAGCGTAATTCCGTTGTCGCGCAGATATTGCGCGATTGTCATATCGCCCGGACCGGGCGAAAGCAGGAACCTGTCGATCCATTCCGCCGCGTCGATTACCCCACCATAAGGATAGAAAGACTGCGGCACGACACCATTGCGATAATGATCACTGTCCTGACTTGCCAGAAATGCCGCATAGACATCGGGTTCGACATAACGGACCGGCAGCCCGCCGCCGATATCAATCATGGAAACCGTCAGATTAAGTGCGGCTGCGATACCGACCCATTCGGAAATTTCACAAAATGCCTGTACCCGGTTTTCCGGCGCATAACCGCCCAGATGGAAATGAAAGCCTTCGAAGGCAAAGCATTCGCTATGCTGCGCAACAAACCGCAGGGCGGATTGCATATGTTCCGGTGCAATACCGAACCTGCTGGCATGCGCATTAACAGGGCGATAGCGCAGAATAATACGAACTCTTTTTTGCTGTTCTCGACCAAGCGCCAGCTCTTCGAGATCGGCCAACTCTTCAACGGAATCAACCGAAATCAGGGCATTGGCATCTATAAGTTCCTGATGAAAAACGCGCGGTTTCGCCGGACCGGACGCACATATCATTTCCCGTGGACAGCCACAGGAAAGTCCATCGTGCAATTCATAGCGACTTGAAACATCCACACCCAGCCCAAGATCAATCGCCGCAGAGATAAGAGAATGCGACTTATTAACTTTTGCGGCATAAAAAATTTTCGGCGTTACAGCGTGACGACGAAACACATCGCTCATTCGGGCCAAATTTTGGCTAAGGATATGAGGAAAAACGATATTTAGTGGCGAACCTAACCGACCAATTAGATCAGGCAATCGTTGATCCTGCCCGGACAGCAGGCGGTCGATCACAGGATCAAGGATTGGCGGCAAGGAAAGAACCGGTTGCCAACCCGATTGCTCATTCAGGTTCCTTGATAAAAAGGTCATTTGCTCCGTCCTCTAAAATGGTTGGCTTTTTCGGTATCCATTTTTAATCGGCCGGGTTGGGCGGCACCTTAAAGGTTGCCGCCCATACCATTAAAAATCAGCAGTCACAGACAGCAGTGCCGTACGAGGTGCTCCAACAGAGACCATGCTGAATTCGTTAACACCGTACCAATAGTCTTCATCCGTAGCGTTCTGGAGAGTTGCGCGCAGTGTAATTGGCGTTTCAGCAACCATGGTCTTGTAGCGCAGGCCAAGATCCAGCGTCGTCCAGTCCGGAATGTCCTGAGTATTGGCCGTGTCGATATATTGCTCGGAAGTATGAGTAACCGTCCCGCTCAATGTCATTCCCTTGACAAAAGGAGTATCCCATTCTGCGGTTAGGTTGACCTGCATTTCAGGTGCTCCGACAGTGCTATTTCCACGGGTCGTAGAACTGTTGGTTTTCGTCAGTTCCGCATCAAGGAACATAACGCCGCCCAACAATCGTACGTTTGGCATAACCTCACCAAATACGTTCAGTTCAACCCCGCGGTTCCGCTGTTCGCCGTCGCTGTCATAACTGCCATTGACATTTTGGGCAAAGGGCTTCGTGATCTGGAATACTGCTGCTGTCGTACTTATTGAACCGAAGTCCAACTTCACGCCCGTTTCGATCTGTTCTGCCACATAAGGCGACAAGGCTTCTCCAGTTATTGGGGCGTTCGCACCTTTGCTAAGACCCTCCAGATAGTTTGCGTAGAAAGAAACATTTTCCCAAGGCTTGAACACCACGCCAGCCATCGGAGTAACAACGCTTTTATCGTATGCTGCCGTTACAGCACCTGTCGTGGCGCTGAAGTTATTGGTTTCAACGCGCTGCTGGCGCGCACCAACTGTTACCAAAAACCGGTCATCCCAAATCGACATTGTGTCTGCCAACGCCACACCAGTCATATCGGATTCAGATATCTTTGGTTTTGACGCTGGCTCCGCCACAGTAATCGGTGCGTTTGCCACGGGATTGTAAATGTTGGAAAATGGATCAGTTGTTGAGAAAACCTGCCCACGCTTGAAAGTGTCTTCATAACGGCTGGCTTCCAGTGTGACCTTATGCTTGACTTCGAGGGTCTCAAATTCGCTTCTGACACCGGCACTCGCAGTCCATCTTTCTGTCTGGAAGCGCATGAACGACAGACTGTCATCTTCAATCGTTCCGTCATTTGCGCGGATAATCGGATACCCGAACAAACGATCCACTTCGGTCTTGCCACCACCAAAACTGCCAAACAGAGTGAAACTGTTGTCAAGGTCGTATTCACCCTGAAGTACAGCAGACTGATCAACGGCATCTGACCACTCCCAGTTGTGAGTAACATTTTTATTGCCGTCAGGTGCAGATGGCATCGTCAGGCCGGAAGCAATCCGATATTCCCGAAAAGGAGCATTCAGGTTTTCGCGTTGATCAATAACGTCAAGCGACATCCGTAGATCATCACCACGATAATCCAGAGCAAGTGCTCCAAGTGACGTTTCGCGGGTCTGATGGTCCAGATAAGTGTCGCCATTATGGTATCCGCCATTGAAGCGAACCCCGAACTCACTATTATCGCCATACCGACGGCTAAAATCGATATTGCCACCTGCCTGCTCACCAAGTCCATAATCAGCACTGATCCGGTTCAGGTCTTCGTCCCCGGCACGTTTTGGTACAATATTGATGACACCGCCGACACTGCTGTTAGGTGCCATTCCGGCAAGAAGGGCAGTTGGTCCTTTGAGAACTTCAACGCGCTCGGCGAAACCGGATAAAGCGCGATAGGTTGGTGCAACACCGTAAACACCGTTGAATGCCATTTCGCCCGAGTTGCCGGTATTCACATTGAAACCGCGAATCTGATAAGTATCGAGCATCCCGCCACTGCTGTTGGGCGTTCTGACCGACGGATCGTTTTTAAGAACATCGGCAATGGTTTGTGCCTGCTGATCTGCAATCTTTTCGCTGGTGTAGCTGGTAATGCTGACCGGCGCGTCCATGATGTCCGTATTGCCGAGCATGCCAAGACGACCGCCGGTTGCGACTTGGCCACCGGCATAGGCGGGTGGCAGATCGGATTGCGTGCTGTTGGCTTCAACGCGGATCGGATCGACAACCGCGGCACCACTTTGCCCGGCTTCCGCCGCCGGGTCGATTAAGATCAGGGAATTTTCACCAGTTTCACGATAGGAAAGTCCGGTACCGCGCAGCAATGTATCAATCGCGGTGGGAACTGTCATACCCCCGCGGATTGTGCGCGTTCCGTCGATAGACGGCAGATCAGTCGTATAGGCAATCCGCCAACCCGACGTGGCGCCGATTTCAGCAATCCCTTCGGCAAGCGAAGAAACCGAAATATCAAATGAATAGGTCGCCTGTGCAATTTCGGTCTGCACGTTTGCCGCCAGCGCCCCCGATGTCACTGGTACGGCCATTGCGGTTGAAACCAGCAATGCCGAAATCAGAGAGTATGTTCTTGCTTTTTCTTGTTTTAATTCCAACTTCCCGCTCCATAAACGTCTTTTTTTTTCAGGCAGGTCCCCCTGCATCTAAAAAGACAAACGAACGGGAAATAAGAGTCCTCACATCAAATGATGATTTTTTGCGAATTTTTCGCAATCTCAGTAAACAACCGTCAACCAGGGCGAAGTTCTGACGACCTTCGCGCCAATTGCGTCGGCAACAGTTTCAAGCGATCCGGAGATATCGGTCGTCGGAAAACTGCCCGAAATCTTGCGCATGGCAACATCCCCGATCACAACGATGCGCCCCTCATCAAAGTTTTCCAACCGTGCGGTCAGTTCTGACACAGACATGTTGTGCACACTAAGCCGTCCCTTCATCCAGGACAAAGCAAGCCTGACATCGCCGATTTCGGACGTCGAAAGTGCACCATCATTAACAAGAACCTGCTGCCCCGGCCCCAGCAGCACACCGTTTTCATCCTGCGGGCTTGATACGCGCACGGCACCATCATCAACAACCACAACAGTCTGTTGTGAAAGACGATCCACATTGAACCGGGTACCAACAACCTGCACAGTTACATCACCGGTATGAACCCTGAACGGATCGCCATTGCGGTGAACGACTTCAAAAAACGCCTGCCCCCGCAATAGTTCTATCTCCCGGCGCCCTCCATCGAAGTCGGTCGATAGCGCACTGTTTGCGGCAAGCCGCACAATCGAGCCATCGGGCAACTCGACAGACGTTACATTCGACTGACCGGTGACGATATCGGCCTGAATGTTGTCGATGAAATCGGGATACAGGAAAAAGACCGCACCCGCGACAAATGCCATTCCCGCAAGGGCTGCAAAGGAGCGCCGCAGCGGAAACAATGACAGGAAACCGGAAAGCATCGGCTTTCGCCGTGTTTGCGCAAGACGCCTTGACGGTTCCTCTATCCGGGCCCAAAGCACGCGCATCTGATCAAACGCCAATCGGTTGTTCCGGTCCGCATTCAGCCATTCCTCGAACTCGTGTTCCTGCGCAGCAGACAGCGAACCACCGGCGCGCCTTGCGTGCCAGAGTGCAGCTTCATCTTTCTGCTGTTCAGTCGGTTCAAAAGCGCCTTGCATAGGTTCCCGGTTCGCCCGTTATGATGTGGCGTTCATGTCAGCAAATGATACGACCCGCCAAATTCCCTTTCTATATACAATAACGGATGACGATAAAATATCCTCATAAAGCGTACGGGATTTATCAGACGTCTTCACGGTAGGCTGCCAGCCGTTCCTGACAATGGCGCATGGTACGAGCCAGCTGTTTTTCCACCGCACTGACCGAAATACCGTATTTTTTTGCCAGTTTCGCGTTGGATATACCGTCGACGCGATGAAGAATGAACATCTCGCGCACCTTTGGCGAGAGTTCCATTAGGGCACGATCAAGCGCAGAAAGAGCTTCACGAGCTTCGGCATGATCATAGGGAGACGTGGTTTCACACTGCCATATCTGGGTCGGGAGAACCCCGCTCATTGCCTGTGCTCGCCCAAAGGTGCTACGATGATGATCAATGACAGCATTGCGTACTGACGCATAAAGCATCTTGGTATTGGCTTCCGGTTCCCCGCAATCACCGGACTGCATCAGACGCGTATAGACATCCTGTACAAGCTCAGTCGCAACTTCACGATCACGTATTCGCCTGACAACCATCGCGACAAGCTGACGCCGATGGTCTTCGAACAGCTTTGCAAGTGTGTTCCTCCAGAAACTCATGCGTATGTTCAATCATTGCTAATGACACTCTGCCATGCACTCCGGGTTCCGAGCCCAAGCGGACAGCCCCCACAACGGGGATGAGTGGAACGTATCAGTAATGATAATCATTTTCAACTTAAACCGCGGCTATTAGCAGAGCAACGAAACTAGGTGTTTGATCCCAGGATTTGATAGTGCGATATTTTCCATGGAATGGAAGGAAGCACTATAGGCCAGATAGAAATGTGGAAACTTTCCGCTTCGGTCACCCTCTGATAACGGTTCGGGTTTGGCAGAGAATGATCTAGCGACTGTCAAACTGGTCGGGTAGTTCCGTCTCTGCGGTCCGCAATTTCACGCCAGCACGTTCGATTTGCTGTCTGTGAATTTTGGCGACACCAGTATCGCAACAGACAAAATCAAAATTTTCAAGTTGTTCGAACAACACAGGTTTGACGCTATCGAATTTTGTTGAATCAACGACCAATGCCTTCGTCAACGCTTTGGAAATGGCCAGTTGCTTGATATCGACCTCGTGAAAATTTGAACAACTGATCCCGCGTTGTGTATGCACACCACCTGCCGATATGAAAGCGGTATTGATCGCCATCCCGCGCAAGGTTTCCAGCGCGGCAGGTCCGGAGAATGATGCCGATGATACTTCATACAGCCCACCAAGCATGATGACCCGCGTACCCGGCTTCTTGCAGACAATTTCGGCAACATTCATAGAATAACAAATCACAGTAATATCGTTATTGGCTGGAAGTAAGCTGGCCAGATACGGGATTGTGGTACCACAATCGAGGAACACCGTTTCCCCAGGGTGGACAAGGTCAACTGCCGCTTGGCTGGCCGACTGTTTCAAATCGGAATGCGCCGCACGTTCGCGATCAAGAATGTATCCCATGCCTCCCGGTGTTTTGCGGGCCGGGGTGATATATCCGCCCAGAAAGATAAAGCGTTCGTCACACGTCGCAATATCCCGGCGCACAGTCATTTCCGAAACATCCAGAGCGTCCGCCGCATCCTTCAATCGTAAAAAACCATGGGTTTCCAAAAGCCCCATAATCCGGTCTAGGCGGGTCTCCCTTTTTCTGGACATACCATTTCCCTGTCTTGTCACGGCTATATGCCAATATTTTCGTCAAACCTTCGTGCAAAAAATACATGCATTCCCGGTTCCAGAGGCCATCATTATGCCGTGCCCATCTTATCCTTTGGTGTGAGTGAGGGCAGTGCGGCCACTTTCAATTCTCCTGTCAACGTTTTGATCTTGACCTCTCAAATATAAAATGAAACTATTATTTCACAAAATGTTACAAAAATAACAAACAGGGCAATAACACATCCCTGCTCAGGAGGAAACCACATGTCCAAGTCGGAACTGTCTTTGGCATCGTCGAACTTGGCCCCGGCGGATTTGGCCCAGTATATAGACCACACGATTCTGCGCCCTGACGCCACACCTGATGATGTGTCAGCCATCTGCGATGAGGCCATCAAACACAATTTCAAAGCGGTTTGCGTCAACCCGATTTTTATCCCCCGGATCGTTGATCATCTTGCAGGAACCGGCGTTGCAGCCTGTTCTGTAATCAATTTTCCATTTGGTGCCACATCGACCGCAATGAAAGTGGCAGAAGCCGAATGGGTGGTGGCACAGGGGGCGATTGAAGTCGATATGGTCATCCCGATCGGTCTGATGAAATCGGGAAATTTCGATGCCGTGCGCGATGACATCGCTGCTGTAAAAGCTGCCTGCGGGAATACACTTTTGAAGGTGATTCTGGAAACGGCGTTGCTGAGTGACGATGAAAAAATCACTGCGTGCAACTTGTCAAAAGAGGCCGGTGCGGATTTCGTTAAAACATCAACCGGTTTTGCAGGCAGTGGCGCGACTGTTGCCGACGTAATGCTGATGCGTAGAACCGTTGGTAATGCAATGGGAGTCAAGGCTTCGGGCGGGGTGCGAACAACGGAAGATGCCTTGCAGATGATCGAGGCCGGGGCATCGCGCATTGGCGCCAGCGCCAGCATCTCGATCATCGGTCGATAAGAAAGACGTCTAAGTGGGAAGATTGGGGCCATCGTGCTGAAGGCATATCCCCCGAAACATCCAGCAGACAACAGCAAAACCCGGCAACGGCAAGACCGGGACTTCAATATCAATT
>TARA_R110000824_G_scaffold124591_1_pt1 | contig 15365 bp, 12 predicted proteins | sample TARA_R110000824 | Tara Oceans TARA_R110000824 (sample SAMEA4397747) | marine metagenome | biome: Polar Biome; feature: [MES] marine water layer (ENVO:01000295) within the mesopelagic zone...; material: water (ENVO:00002006), including particulate matter (ENVO:01000060) such...
CCGCACCAGAAATGTGATGCTCGCCACATCTAATTCGCAGCGCAACAGTTTTCGTACCAGGAATCACCCACATGGGACCGCACACAATTTTTTTTATCGCGCCGGATTGTTCCGTGGGGGGGTGTCCGCAGCCGGTCCAGTCGGCCAAGCACCGGGCGGTGGCGGTGTTGACGTTCAATCGGCAGGCGCAGGCGCAGTACGCGCGGCATCATCCGGGCCAGCGTCCGCCGGACGCGCGCATGGAGCCTGCGTGTTTTGTCTGTGCGGCGTGCATGGGCAGGCTCAGGGTGGAGGACGTAGTGGACGACGCGAGCTGGCTCGTGTTTGCGCGGCACTGTTTCGCGGCGGACATCGCGGGGATAGTTCCTACACGGGACTCTGCCGTGTTAGGGTTTAGCAACTTGGACGTGCGAGACCCGGCATTGGGTGTGAGGCCAACGCTGGGGCAGGTGTTTGGTTTGTACGAGGAAGAGCGCCATGCCCTCAGTGGATGAGATTCGGGCACAGAAGCGGGCACTCGCGGTGACGAGTCGGCAGCAGCATCGTGCGCTCAACGTCGCGATGGCCGAGGAGCGCCAGCGGGTGATGTGCGGGGCGGCGGCGGCGGTCTTGGGTGAGCCAGACGACCGGGCGTCGTTAGGGATGTTGGGAATGTTCGATGCCAACGAGGCGTGTTTGGTGATGAACTGGGCCCGGGGGGAAGGGGATGCGGAGACGGTGGAGGCTCTGCGTCGGGCGTTTGTCCGGCTCGGGTACGACGTGCGAGAGGGCACGCATCACAGTGCGCGGACGCCCGTTTTTTCTGTTCGCCGGGTACTGGGGGCGATGACCCCGGGTGAGGGCGCGTAGCTATGCAGGGGTCCTCGAAAGGAGTTGACTAATGGCGGCAGACGGGTGGAAGGCTTATGACGCGATGCGGGAGCGTTCTATGGATGGAACGTACGACCTCGACACACACGCGTTTAAGCTGGCGTTGTTCCTTTCGACCTCGGATGCGGCGACCTTGGGGGTGGCGAACTCGGATCTCGCGCATCTGACGAACCAGCATGCGAATGCCAACGGATACACGACGGGCGGCATTGCGCTGACCACGGTCTGGACGATTTCGACCGCGACGATGACATTTGATTACACCAATTCACCGGTGTGGACTGCCGCGGGCGGGTCAATCGTGGCGCGGTTCGGGGTACTCTTCAACGACACGCATGCCAGCGACGGGTTGATGTGTATGACGACGTTAGACAACGCGCCTGCCGACGTCACGGTGACGACGGGCAATACGTTGACGGTCGATGCCAACGCGTCCGGGGTGTTTACGCTCACCGGGATGACCTAAACCGCGGTATCGGGGTTCGTGCTGTAGCAACTGGAGCCTAACGTGGCACTCACTCTCCAATCCCAAGACGCGTCCGAGCCGTTTTCAGACACGGATTACGAGCTGCTCGGGAATCCCACGTACCGCGTCGTCTCCGGCTGTGCGGTCACGTATGACGCGTCGAATCTGACGGTTGATGTGGCGGCGGGGGTGATCAAGCACAATGGCAGTTTCGTCACGGTTGCGGAGCAGCTCAACGCCGTAACCATCGTCGTGGATGGCTCGAACCCGCGGTGGAGTTATTTGACCCTCAACGGATCCGGCGCGGTCGTTCTCACCAGCGGGACCGCGGCAGCGGTCCCCGTGAAGCCGGAGGCGCCAGAAGGGGTCTTTCTGGCGATGCTCCGGGTTGTGAACGGCGACACCACCGCCAACGGCATCGCGGTCAAGCTCGACAAGCGCATTTTGAGTGACGTGACGGGCGTTTCTCCGCAGGCCACCGCCATCGGCGACTCCCAGACGCTCGGCACCGGCGACCAGGCGGCGCGCGAAGACCACGTCCACGGCTCGGCGGCACCAGGGACACCCGATGCCCTGGCGATTCCCCAGACTGGTGCCACGGGATCGGCGACCGCCCCCGCCCGCGCTGACCACGTCCACGGGATCGGAACGCCTGCGGCGCCCACCACACACTCAATTCCGACCACCGCTGCCGCTGGATCCTCTGGGGACTTCGCCCGCCGCGACCATGCTCATGGGCAGACGGCACCGGCGACACCGAATGTGATCCAGATTGGAGACTCTGCGGCGGTCGGGGTCGGTACGGACGCCGCTCGTGAGGACCATGAGCATGGGTTGGTCGCGCCCTCGACGCCCACGACCCAAGCCTTCGGAGATTCCGCGGCCACCGGCTCGGGGACGGACCCGGCACGGGAGGATCACGTCCACGGAATGCCTGCTGCCCCGGCGACTGGCGCGACCATGCTTTACAAGGCGGCGTCTGAGGAGTTTTACAACGTCACGACGATTCAGGATGACGACGATCTGACCTTCACAATGGTTGCGAACAAGAATTACCTCATCAGCGGTGTGTTGTTGCTGTTCGGTGATACGGCGTCCGACTTCAAGATGGAGATTAGCGTGCCCGGTTCGTCTACGTGGGACGGACTTTGGGACGGAATAGGAACGGGCGCCTCCACGGTCTCCACGGGAGGTACCTTCCCAGAAAATAGCTCCGTCTTGATCGGTCTCATCTTAGACTTCCGGGTCGGCGTAGCGTTTCGAGGTATTGCGAAGGCCGACAGCTCGGGCGGCACTTTTGTCCTCAAGTGGGCGAGTAATACCTCGGGCGGCAGTGCCAGAGTCGATATCGGAAGCAACATGAGTTACCAACTGCTCAACTAGGTCTCAGTTAGACCAAGAAGGCGAGGAACGCCCGTGACGACTCGTGTAGTGCAATTCACCGACACCGATGAGTGGTGGGTGGGGTCTAAGAGTAAAGAGGGCGGATTCCGGCAACCTCCTGCTGCGATGGAGGCGACTATCAGTGCTGCTTACGGGGGGCGTCCAACGCTTGTGGTGGAGTTCGATAATCCTGCGGATGACCCGCGAACTGGACCGCTCGTACAGGAGCCCGAGGAGGAGCCCGTTCCCACCCCGGAACCGGCACTCACCGACGCTGAGATCGTTCGGCTCCGCGCGCTCCTCTAATGGTCGTCGCCGTCGTCCTTCCGCAAGATCTGCCCTTCCTCCTCACTCCCCCCAACCTGGAGTTTGCTGGGGTGATCCCGACCGGGGCATTGCTTCTCACCGGGCTTGCTCCTGTTGTCCTGAACCCAGTGGCCGTGGAGATCCCGACCGGGGCATTGCTTCTCACCGGCTTCGCGCCGGGGGTGGTGGAGGGGAGGCCACTCAGCGTGCCGACTGGTGCCTTCCTTCTCACTGGCTTCATTCCGACCCTGGCGGGCCCCGCCGTCAAGCCGCAGGGCACCATGGTCGTGACCGCCAAGCCGGTCGGCACTATTGTGGAGACGTAAGATGCCTGCAGCAACACTCAAACTTGGACCGTTCGACCAATATGACAGTCAGGTCTTGGAGCTGACGGTCAAGGAAGGTACTCCGCTGGCGACGCGGGATATCTCGGGCGATGCACTTATTTTCAAGGTTGGGCGCACCAACGTGTTGAAGAAGTCGGTGACCGGCGCGTCTGAGATTAGTATTCTCTCTCCGCAGACCGGTGCCACCAAAGGCCGCGCGAACATCATCATTGACGCGGGGGACTTCGCTGTACATCCGCGCGGCTACGACTACGAGATTGTGCTGAAGACTGCATCGACGCGGGATACGATCCTGCAGGGGGTGTTGACTGTTGATAAGTCAATTATCACTGACGTATGACCGCACCGCGATCGATCTATAGTCTGTCTCCGAAGCAGGAGGAGGCGATGTTCCATCTGGGTTTGGATCCTCGCTTCCCGAATCCCAATCCGGTCGATGAGTTGGGATTTGGTGGTGCGGCTGGCGGGGGCAAGAGCGCGCTGATGCGTGCCGTAGCCTTGACGCTATCGCAGAAATGGCCCGGGTCTTACGGGGCGATCTTCCGACGCCAGGAGACGCAGCTCAAGCGGACGCATATCCCGAAGTTTCGCCAGGAGATCCCTGGCAAGCTCTATAAGTGGATCGGCTCGAAGCCGCCCCAGATGCACTTCAACAGTCCGCAGATTGCAGGTTGCGCAGAGTTTTCCTGCCCTCCGAACGTGCCGTGTCAACATTCCTCGATCGTCGAGTTCAACCACGTCGATAAGGACATTGGCGTGGAGAAGTATGACTCGGTCGAGTGGAATTGGTTGATGATTGACGAGCGCCAGCAGTTTACCCACGAGGAGGTCTCCTACCTTGTGGGTCGTGTTCGCGCCACGCGGGCGCAGACAGCCCTCTGGAAGGATTGGCACCCGCTAGTACTCTACGGATTCAACCCTGGCGGAGCGGATCACACGTATCTTCGCGAGGAGTTCGTTAAGCGTGCCGAGAAGGAGAAGCAGCCCTGGCAGAGGTATGCCGAGGACGGGACGGAGGGGCTCAAGCGCTTCTTCATCATGTCGCTGTTGGATGACAACCCCTTCATCGACGTCAAGCAGTACGAGCGCACGTTGGCCGGGATGACACCGGAGCACTTCAGGCGTCTCCGCTACGGCGATTGGGACTTCTTCGAGGGGCAGTTCTTCAAGCAGTTCGAGGACGACCTCCATGTCGTTCCGGCGTTTATCCCGCCTGCGCATTGGCCACGGGCTTGGGGGTTTGACTGGGGAGAGGCGAGTCCCTCTTGCTTCCTTGTCTCTGCAATGAATCCAGAGACGGGGGACATCTTTACCTATGATGAGTATTACTCGTCCGGCCCGACCGGCCAGCACATTCAGGAGGTCTCGGCGCGGTTGAACGAGATGCCGACGGCCAGCGGGATGCGGCTGCCCGGTTGGGCTGATCCACGGATGTGGGAGACGGTTAAGGGGGACGAGTGGAACCGGGTCACGGTTGCGCAGCAGTTCGTCAACGCCGGGATTCCGATTCAGCAGGCACGCGGCACGCGTGCGGGGCAGCTGCTCTCATTGCAGCTCATGCAGGAGCCACGCCCCGAGCGTGTTCATCCGTTCAATGGCAAGCTCACCGCTCCGACTTGGTACATCACCGCCAACTGCGATAGCTTGATTAATGAGATTCGCGGCGCACCTTACGCAGAGGACATGGACGAGATGGTCAAGGAGAACGACCACGCGATCGATGCCGCCAGGTTCCACGTTTCACGTCTGGCTGCTCCCACCTCCGCGCTCAGCCTTGGGCCCAAGATGGAGTTTGCCTTCTCATGACTTATCGTGACTTGGATCCGTCCCAGTACCTCGACCTTGCGAAGAACCGCATCCCGGCGTCCCGGGAATCGAAGTGGCTCAAGGAGTACCAACAGGAGTTTTCCGACCATCGTGAGGGTCGCGATGTTGTGGATCTTCCCAAGTCCCACAAGGGGTTCCTCAAACAGGTCAGCCACAAGGGTGCGCGGAAGCTTGACTCGACACTGCAGGACGCCCGCAACTGGGCGGTGTTGCGCGAGATGTGGGTCCGAGTTAGCCCTGAGGATCAGTCCGCGGAGTCTCTGGAGGGCGCGTCGAAGATGCGTGAGTTCGCGCAGTACGCGCTGGACAATGGGCGTTATAAGGGCGCGCACGACACCCTGGCGGAAACCATTGACGACATGCTCACTGGCTTCGGAGTCCGGCGCCAGAATCCGCGAGAGAGTTACTTCCGAGACTGGAAGAAGGTTGACGAAGCGGAGGATCTCTCGGACGAAGACAAACTGGCGGAGTGGGCCAAGTTGCCGAGCAATGAGCTGGGCAATCTCATGATCAACGACCGGGTGGACCCGGCGACCTTTGGTTACATAGAGGACGCCGACGGGGAGCTGGCGGCGACGATGGAGATGGGCACTCGTGAACTCGGTGCGCTCGCGCAGACCGAAGGGCTCTTGGAAGTCAAGGACCGGCTGGGGTATCTCGACTTCGGCACGCTGAGTGGCGAGCAGCTTGCGGCGGCGCACTCGACGGCCACGATCACTACGGCAGAAATTTGGGTGCAGGACCAAGGGGTGTTGCTCTGGATGGATGGGCTGACCCAGGGGTCGAGCCGCGCCAAGATTGGCCGCAAGCTCAAAGTCGAGATCGAGGACGAGGACCGTATCTTGGACAGCTGGCCGAACCAGTTTGGGAGGCCTCCGTACTACATCCGTCCGATAACGCCGTTCCCGTTCAAGAGTCCGCTCGACGAGATGATGCACAACGTCAATGAGTTCAACTACTGGGACACGCTTCGCCAGGTGCAGCTCCACGCCGGTGTCCTACGCACCTTCTCGCTTGTGCGCAAGGTGGCGGCAGGTGGTGTGGGGTCGCCAGTGCTCGATCAGGACAAGAAACCGCAGACGCTGACATTGCAGAGCGGTGAGCCGCTGCCGTATATGGGCGAGGGGTACGAGTGGATCTTGTCGCCGTTCGAGGAGATTGACGTCGAGACCGGCTACCAGAATGCGAAGATGGCGTTGGAGGAGTCTGGCGACTTGGTCCGGGCGCTTTCGGGTAGCAGCATTAATCAGAACACCGCGGTCGGCACGGCCTCGATGATGTTCAACTCCGCGCAGCGCGGCCTTTCACCGATGATTCGCAGCGAGTCGCATGCGGTTGCCGAGGAACTCATCGACCTCTTTGTTTGGATTCGCGATACCTACAAGCAGCCGGTCACCATCCGCGGGGAGAAGGATCCGGATGTTGGGGAGGTAGGCCTGCAGTCCGTCACGCTGACGATCGAGCCGAAGGACATCGTGACGACGAACATTGAGGTGCAGATTCGCCCGATGATGCCGATCGACCAGGCTGCTGACATCTCGAAGGCGGAGACGTTGATTTCGATGGGGCTGAAGACACTGGACGGAGTGGTGGAGCTGGGTTTGATTCCGGGTGAGAATGATCCGGTGAAGCTGAAAGACAAGATTTTCGTTAGCAAACTGGAAGGTGGGATGGAGGCGATCGACTTGACGCTCGCGCTGGAGAATTACGAGATGCGGGTTCGCGGCAGTGCGCCTCCGGCGCCAGATCCGAATGGAGGCGTCCCGCTGACGGATGAATTTGGCAACCCGCGTGTGTCCGGCGGCAATGGTCGTGCTCCTCAGAACGTGAGGGACACTGGTTTGGCGAGTGGTGATGGCAACATCCCTCGTCAAGGTTCTGTGGATGCGGTGCGATAATGCCACGCAGCGATGAGCGACTCCGAGATCTGCGTGCTATTACGCAGGACATTGTTCAGGCGCGAGCGCGGCGCGTCCAGCAACTTCTTTGGAAGGACGGGCTGGCGCCCGGTATGAAGAAGTTCACGGACGAGGAGTATGCTGAATTTCTACAGATGCAGAAGGCGGAGGCGCGCCGCGAACAAGAGGGCCGTGCGACGGGGACGACTGCGCAACAGATGCTTGCGAATCCCACCGTGGCTCGTGCCGCAGATGCAGAGGTGAATAATGTCGGGTCCACCCCTCAGCTTCCGCCAGCTACTTAGCACTGAAATTGGCCTTATCCCTCCTTTCGTTCGAGGTGACCTCGACGCCCTCTCCGACCGCCTGATTGCGATCGACGAGTCGCTGAACCGACTGACCAATTTCATTCGTACGGTCAGTCCGACGGATGTCAGGACGGGTTCTGGCGGATCACAGTCGCAGTCGACGTCGACGGGCTTTGGCGGTGAGTCGTGGTCGGTTCGAGACCCAGAAAAAAACCCAGAAAACATCGAAGAGTCGTCCCTCGCTGGCAGCACCTCGATCAGCTTCGTCTTCTCTGACACGGGTGGCCTGGCTACTCCCTCTGAGGTCAAGCAGGTTGATGAGGCGATAAAAAATCTGATCCGGCAGCGCGGTGAGACGGATGCGGCGTTCACCGCCACCAACGGCGGGGTCTCCTTCGATACGGCATCAGGCGCCGCAGTGAACGGTGGTGGGATATCCGGCCTTGATCAGCTGATGCTGGAGATACAGACCGCTACGGTTCTTGGCTACTTCGATGACGGCGAAGGAGGCGAAATCCCGACGCTGGCGGGGCGCCAGTTTGACTTCTTGATGGAGTCGTGGTTTGCGGAACAGATCGGCATAATCACGCTGCCGGACGGCAGAGAGGTGCCCTCGCTCGATCGCGTGCAGATCATGGCCAATTTGACTGGGTACATGCTTGGGGCCGATAACGAATTAGTGAAGACGCTCAGTCACCAGCAGTACGATGAGCTGCTTCGGGCGGCGAAGGCCTCTGAAGCGTTTCAACAGGCAGGGCTGAGCGGCTATCTGAATAACGAGCGCACAGTTGCCGGGATCACGTTGGATGAGGCGATCCGCTCGAACAAAGCGCGCGAGACCCTGACGGCGCTGGGTCAGTTGGAGTCCGCACGGGCGAACCGTGCGGGGGAGGGGCTTGCCCGTGAAGGCAATCAGATCGCGGCGATCGGACAGCAGCTCGCGGCCCGGGCCCGTCTTGGGGACCTCACGTTGGCGGATGCTGAGCAGAGGCGGCGGAGTATTGACACGGCTTTCACGCAGCGGCGCGCCGAGCTTGTCCAAGCGGCACCTTTTGCTGTTAACCCCGACGATGTCTTCGAGTCTGAATCCGGGCAGCAGCTCGTCGAGCTTCCCCTCGCGGGGTCTATTGGATCCCTCCTGACTTTTGCCGGGGTGCCCGACGTTGAAGAGGACTTCGGGACTGTCCCGGTTTTCAACACCAACCCTGATGCTGTTGGACAGGGTGTCTTGGATGCTTCGGCCTTCGATTCTCCGGTCCCCGGACTCGCAGCTGCGACTGACACCGCGGATGCGCAGTTTGCGAACCTGTTTTCGCGTCCTGTTCATGGCGACGACGTTGCCAGTAATGCCCTGCTGGATCTGTTCGGAGGTTAATCATGCCCGTGTCCCCGACGAATCTTACGATTGACAGTCTCTTCAACGGGCTTACTCCCCATCAGCAGCGCACCCTGCTCAACGCTCTTTTAGTAGTGCAGGGTGGCGGCGGTTTCAGTAGTACCACGACTGGTACCGACGCTGCGAGCCACGCGCAACAGATGGCTCTGGGCGACTTGTTCTCGCTGGGCGGGGTGAAGCACAAAGATCCGAATCGTGGCTGGACTGAGGTCGGCACTGATCAGGGGCCACAGACAAGCAGCGGCACGTTAGTGGCTGACAACCCTGATCTTCTTCAGCGCGCGATTGACGCTTTGCAGAATCCAGATTTGCCATTTGGATCGTTCGACGTGCCTGACGGGACTGAGGATGAGGAACTCGGCAACGGCTGGCTCAACCTTGAGGAGCTTGCGGAAGCTCCGGAGGATGGGCCTGCGGATGGGCCCGCGGACGCTCCGGTGAGTATGGAGGCGGTGGCCGCTTCTGTCGCCGGAGAGAACAGCCTTCCTGATCTGAGTCCGGGATTTGAGACGGGGTCGGACGGCACGATTAGCTCGGCCATGGGCGTGGAGCTGCTGGAGGTCATGACCAAGCTGAGTATTCTTGCAAACCAGGAGCGTCGTGCGCAGCAGCAGTTCGAGTTTGATGCGCAGAATCAGTTGGCGCAGTTGGCGGCTGACCCGTTCACGGCTATTCAGGGGCTTAACCTCGGCTTCGGCTTGGGCGCGCAGGGGCTCCCGAGCGGCTTCTTGGGTGAGCTGAACAGGGGTGGCTTTCCTGGTCTGTCTGGCGCGCAGGCATCGTCCAACCCTGCTTTCAGGGCGCAGAATAACGCGAGGACGAACTTCCAGGCGGGTGGGCAGAATTTCGAGGCCCCACGCTTGCTGAGTGGACAGCAGTTCGCGCAGCTGTCGTCGCGCCTACCAGAGGCGTTAGACTTTCTGACAGCAGCGAACAAGGCGGGCGGCAATAAGGCCTTCGGTGCCGAGCAGCGTAATTCGCTGATCCCCACAGGAGTCTTTCCAACGGCAGCGTTCTAAATGCACTATCCGATTGGCGAACCCGAGGAACATGACGAGGCCGAGATTAGTCGGTTTCTTCGTCGCCTGCAGGGCGAAGAGGGCCCCGTCAACATCTTCGATCCTCCGGCTGACTTCGGGATCGATCCCACCATTGTGTCGAAGACGGTTTTCGATCAGTTCGCCGGAACCCGGGTGGAGCGCGACTTCACCTCGCTGGCGATCAAGACAAATTACAACGACGAGGACCTCGACCAGCAGATCCGCAACGAGTTGGCTACCCGGGCAGCGAACACGAAGGCGCGTGCGGCGCGACGCCAGCGAAACCCGGACGATCCTACGAGTCTGGGGCTGGGCTTCCTCAGCAGCGGAACGGATCCTGAGGGGTTCCAGCGACGCTTCGCCTCGCGTGGCTCCATCTTCCAGGAGCAGGAGCGTCAGAACCTCAATGCGGCAGGGTTGGACAGCGGGCTGGCCATCACGAATCCGGGCCACCAGGGTCGCCGGACGTCGCAGCTGAATTACATCAGGCTGCGAAAGAGCCAAATGAGCGACGCGTCGAAGGACCTGGAGTATCGGCTCAAGAGCTTTGCGGCGCCTGGCATTAACTCGCTCGGTGAGCCCACCGCGGGGTTGTCGCCAGAGCTGAACGCGGCGCTGGATCCGCTACTCGAACGCTTCCGCACGAGTGTTGGTCCGTTGGGCCCGAAGATCCTTGCTCTCAACATCCGTCGTCACCTTCCTGCCGATCTTCTCCCTGAGTTTGACGGAGCGATTCAGAATATCGCCGCGACGGTCTTCTCTGAACAGAAGTATCCTAGTGGACCCCTGTCGCGTGCGATTGCCCCACTTGCCTCTGGCCTCATGGATGTACTGACCGTCATCGAAAACCTTGGGGAGGCGGCGGGCGGCGTTGCGCTCACGGTAAAAGACAATCAGGGCAGTCTCCAGGCAGCGGGCCTGAAGATCGCCCATGACATCATTACGGACGGGCCTGTAGACACGTTCGAGGGGCTGAAGGAGCTGACGAATAGCCAGCACCCCATCGTGCGCGAGATCCTTGTCGGGGTCTTCGATGTCACGAACCTCATTGGTGGTTCGTGGGTCATGCGCAAACTAGCGGGCGAGATAGTCCAATTCACACTCAAGGAAACAGCCCAGTCTGCGTTGCGCCTGGCAGTGCCCGGGCATCTCGACGTGGTTCGCGCGCTGGAGCATGGGCCAGTGCCGGGGGTCTCGATGCTTCCCCCAGGGACAGTGGACACGCTGTTCATGTCCGCCTACCCCGACGCGGGCTTCCCTGCGCGTGTCATCGAGCAGATGAGCCATGCCGTGGCCTCCGGCAAGGTCAACCGCGGCGAGGTCGCTGACGCCTGGGCGCAGGCCATTGCGGACAACTCCCTGCCTACACACCTATTTGGGGTGCGCGACCCTCGCCTCCGGCAGGCGGTGGCGAACCAGCGGGCTGGCCTGCAGCTGAGCGGCGACCCTGGTGTGCATCAGCGGGTGCAGGCAGCAGACATCGTCCGCGCCTCTGGCATGTCAACGAACGAGATTACCCTGGCGGCTCTCGATCGCAACGAAGCTATCCGCATCGTCGACGACGCGGGCGCGGCCATGGACGAGATGTACACCGAAGGGGTGACGGGAAATTCGCCGGATGCGTTTGTGCCGTTAGTGTCCGGTGGGCAGGCTGATCTCCCCCGGATTCCAATCGATCCAGATCAGGTTGCCCGTGAAGCGGAGAAGGGCAACATCATCATTGATCTTGGCGAGAGGACCCACCTCACGATCACTCGTGAGAATGCCGAACGCCAGGTCGACGACTTGACGGATCAAATTGACAACTTCACTGACGGCGGCGCCTTGAGCGATGCGGATCTCCCCCCGGTGGCCTTCGTTGACGACGCTGACGGAGCCCGCGAAGGGTTCGTCATTCGAGCGATCCGCGAAGAGTTGGACTCTCGCCTCCTCCTGCTCAAGGAGCAGCGCAACCGTATCCGTGAGGCGATTGACCGGCAGACTCTGGCGCAGGCTGCCCCCCCACACCCTGTCGTCCACCTTGGCGACGAGGGCATCCCTGTTGGCGGTGCGACAATCTCGCGCGACCCCGGCCAGCGCCCCATCTTCCGCCACCTGACCGCGGTAGGCATGATCGAAGAGGCAATGGTCAACGCCCTGCCCTTCCAGCTGCGCGCCGCGATGATCGCTGGTCACCTCCCCGGCCCCGTCAGCCGCCGCGTGCTAGAGGCTACCCAGAACTCGGTCGGCCTCAAGGCCTCTCTGGTTGAGACGTCCCTCGCCCGCTCCCCTGCTGTGCGTCGTGCGCTTGAGCATATACGAGTCGGGGTGACCGCTCCCAACCATCCCGTCAACATCATCCTGACCCGACACGACCAGCGGAAGCGTGCCGCGGATGCGATGACCGCGCTGACGGCAGAGTTCGCTACCGCCCTCTTTGACCGAGGCAACCTCTTCGGTCGGGCTACCCTCGGGACCGACGCCCCGTTCCGTCGTGCCTCTGAAGACAACACCTCCGACGGCTTCCTCCGTGTTGACCTCGACGCCAGCGGCATCACCCAGAACACCCCCCTGCCTGTGCGCACAGGGGTTGGGACGGGTCAAGGCATGCCGAGGATGGCGGATGACGGGGTGACGATCCTGGAGCCAGGCCCTGCGGTGGATGAGTTCAAGCAGGTCGAGGGCAACCCCTTCTTCGGGGACCTTGTTGAGCACCGCGACTTCTACGATCTCTCGCCGCAACAGAATGAAGCAATCGATCGACTGATACGCCGACTGGACGCGGTGCGCGAGAACGAGAATATCTTCGGGGTTCACCGCTTCGGGGAGGAGCTGACGGGCGCCCAGTTCAGCCCGAACGGCTCGTACTTCCCCCGCGTCCCGGCCGCGGCGCGGTCCAAGATGAACCCTGACGATCTCGTTATCCCGCCGGATGATGCGGACAATGTTCTCAGTGCAATCTCAGAAGATGTCCGGTCCTTCCAACAGCCACGTCAGCACCTGACGATGGAGGAGGGGTTCGAGGCTGGGGTCTTCTATGCGGATCCCGTTGAGGCGGTGAAGCGCCGGTCGTCCTCTGGCCTGGATGCGGCCCTGGATGGGGAACTCATCACTGCGCTTCGTCAGTTCGGCGTGACTCCCATGCAGCGGACCATGAATAACGCCGCGGGGCGAGGGGCGTTCGACGCTATGGAGCGGCTGCGTTTTACGATCCCTGAGACGCGAGCGCGCGGAGCGGCAGCGCTGCGACTGGTGGAGCGTGAGCGTGAGGTCTTTGCGACCGCCGTGCGGGACCTGAAAGAAGTCGAATGGGGCAAGGTCTACACCGATGAGCGCCAAGGAGTGCGACGTGAGGCGCTCCGACTGATGTCGGACCCATCGATCATTGATGATGCCAAAACAGCGGCGAAGCTGAGGGACGATCTGATGAGCCTCCGCGCTGACGTCAGTTCGGCGCTCGACGAGCTGGGCCCGGGGGGGGCGCCAAGTATTCGCGGCCCCTTAATCAATGAGAAATTTAGCCTGGAGCAGATGCTCTGGACGCTGGACAACAAGGTCCTGAATAACCCGGCGCGGCTGCTGGACGATGAGGGCATGCAGAATCTCTTCTCGTATCAGGATGATCTGTACGACACTCTGATCGATCAGTTCAATTTCACAGCGCGGTCCGTTGAGTCGGCGAGTGCCGCCGAGAACGCCGCAGAGGCTGAGCTGCGGGACGTTACCAACTTGCTTCGGTCACAGAAGAAGAGCTTCGAGAGTGCGAAGAAGCGGTTCGAGGCCGTCCTCAGTCAGCAAAGTTCAGGAAAGCTGACCCCTGGGACGCCTGCCGAGTTTGCTGATACGCCGGGTGCCCCTCGGCTGGCGAGCGAGACCTCACTGCAGTCCCCTGGGACCGGCCCACTGTCCAACACGATGTTCCCGACCAGGGGAGTCAACGATCAGCTTCTGCCGTCTGACCAGCCGGTGAATACAGCGAACCTCATTGGCGCCCGGACGAGCGACCAGACAAGCCGTATCCCGGATTCGGTGCAGGCTGCTTTCCAGGTCGGCATCTTCCCGCTCATCAACCTGGCGCGGTTCACCTCGGCGACCGCCGACTTCTCGATCCTGGGTGTGCAGTTCGGGATGTCGCTGTTCAACAATCCGGCGAAGGCGATGACGGCGATGGGCCGCTCCCTCGGCTCCCTCGCCTCACCCGAGGTGTACTACCGCCACCTCGCCGAGCACGCAGACTCGCTTGACCGGTTCATCGTCAACGGCGGCGTCGTCGCTAGCGCCCTGGATCAAGGTGACTTCGTTCTGTCGAACAAGGGGCTGACTGGATTCCTTCAGCGCCCCACGATCAAGGGTGCGCCGGGCATCGTCAACACGGTGACCGGGAACAATCCGGTCAGTGCGCTGGCGCGTGGATCCAACATCACCTTCTCCCGGGCAGGTAATATCATGCGGCTCAGCCTCTGGGAGGCTGCCGAGACGAGTGCCCAGATTCGCGGGGTTGATCTCGTGGGGACCAAGCTGGGCCGTGATCTTGCTCAGACAATCAACAATGTTACCGGCACGTCCGGGGCGAGCGCGTCGAGCATGGAACAGCTCCTCGTCTTCGCGCCGCGCTTCTTCCGCGCTCAGCTGAATCTACTGAAGACGGCAGCGACGCGAGACCTCGGGCTCCCTGGGGCTGAGCTAGCAGTTGGCGCAGGCCGGGGGCGTGCTGGCCCCGCCGCCCTCAACGCCCCCTTCCCGATCCAGAGCGCCGCCAGTGCGCCCTCGGCTGGAGCGATGGCCCGTCGCAACATCGCGCAGTTCCTCGGCCTGGCCGCGGGCATGACAGTCCTGATCAACAACGAACTCGGCGAGGAGACAGACTTCAATCCGCTCTCCTCAAACTTCCTGCGCATCCGAGCCTTCGGGCAGGACATCAGCCTGCTCGGTTCGTGGAACTCACTGTTCCGGCTCTTTAGTCACGGCGGCGAGGACTTCGTGGAGGGCGATCTCTTTGCCCCGGCGATCGGTTTCGAGGCAGGCAGGGGAAGCCCCGTCAGCTCCGCATTCGTCTCGACCATGCGCGGACAGACGATGACGGGTGACACGCTGAAGTTCAACACCCCGGGTCAGATTCTCAACTCGTTCACTCGGATGGCGCGGAACGGCTTTGTGCCATTCTCCGCGCAAGGTGCCCTCGAAGATGGATTCAAGCCTGGGGCGCTCCTTGGCTTCTTCGGTCTGGCTTCGACTGTGATGACCCTGCGCGAACGCTTACAGGTGGCAAACAACGACGCCGTGGCGGCGCTCGGCGTCTTCACGGTCCCAGGCGAGGACCCGCGTGCGTACAGTACGTACGCGGAACTGGAGGAGGTTGCGGGGACGCCCCTGGCGGAGCGATTGGTGGAGCGTGACCCGACCGCCCGAGCACTCCGCGAAGAGTTGGACTTGAGCCTCGAACAGCGCGCCGCCGCAGGCAACGATCAGATCGCCTCGTTCATCCACGAGGGTCGAATCATCACGAAGTGGACCAGCGAGGAATACGCCAAGCGTAGTGCTGAGT
>TARA_R110000824_G_scaffold12226_5_pt1 | contig 15355 bp, 27 predicted proteins | sample TARA_R110000824 | Tara Oceans TARA_R110000824 (sample SAMEA4397747) | marine metagenome | biome: Polar Biome; feature: [MES] marine water layer (ENVO:01000295) within the mesopelagic zone...; material: water (ENVO:00002006), including particulate matter (ENVO:01000060) such as......
AACATATTTGATCCGGTTTTATCTGCGCATCTTTTGCATTCTTTCTTTATGCAGATGCCATACTCGTTATCATGCCAAGTTGTGCCTTCGATCAAATAGGTATATCCTGTATCAAGTAGTTTCTTTTTAAATTCTGGTATTGCAAATTTTCTAGCCAAACAAGCTCTCATGATGGTAAACTTAATGTGTTCCCAATTATGTCTCATAGGGCATTCTCTGCCATATTTTTTTGATAATCCCGGTCCATCAGAAGTTCTTATTTTTTCATGCCAATCAGGATCTACTGTTTTTAATGCTTGATATAAATGTTCTACTGTTTGATATTCTTTATTATCGTATATGATTGGGGAGTGGCAGAAGTTACTAAGATATTGGTGCTCTCCATGGAAGTTCCAAATCAATCCATATTCAGGAGTATGATATCCGTCAATATAAAATGGGTCATTTTTTGGCAATCTGCTCCACCATTCAGATGGAGTAGATGCGCCAGAAGTTATATCAATTGTTTCGCTCATTATGAAGTAACTTTCATTATGAAGTAACGCTAATTGTTCCGTCGTCCTCATCGATTTGGTAAGAAGGGCAAACGCCTAGACGCTTAAAGATAATGTTTTTAGATAGGCGAATTCGGCAATCTTTATTAACTGTCAATGCGTAATCTGATTTATCAAGTCGATTAGTGCGAATTTCAATCTTGCTCAAGTTTACGGTATGGACGAAGATGTCTTGTGCTGGATAGAGTCCTGCTGATTTAACGATATTGATAGGGATTTGTAGTCGTCCTTCTTTAGTGATTCCCGGAGTGCCTGTTACTGAAACGCTTCCAACATGAACACTATCGGTTTTGCTTGTTAGGTCGTCCTCATCCTCATCGTCGTCCTCATCGTCGTCCAAGTCAGACAATGGTGTATATCCAGAGGCCGCAGGAGCCGTTGTAGCGGCTGTTTTAACCTTAGCTTGAGTTGGGTCGTTATCGATCCAATCTTTGTCATAAGAATTAGGGTCGGTTCCATTTGGGTGATAAACTAGAGCTTGAATACCGCCGCCTAAATCTACAGATGTTCGATCATATAGTGTAATCGAGCCGTTATTGAATGTATTTGTTACGAGGTCGCGAATTTCGCTATGATATGCTTTTTCGCCTTTGTCTCGAATTTTTCGTGTTACGTCATATGCCGTAAAGATTGTCTGATCGGAATTAAATGTTGCTATGACTGTATCTGCGGCTGTTTTTGCTGTGTTATTCATTATTTTGCCTTTCGTTGTTTACTCTTGATAAAAGTTCTTCTATGACTTTTTCTTTAAACAGTTTACCACATCCGTCGCAAGTTGTCAAGGAGTTTTTTAACTCTTCTTCTGTTGCGCCAGAAAGTTGTTCAATCTGCTTTAACCATTTAATTTTTTCTATCATTTTATTTTTTAAATGCGTGGAACCCAAAAACTAATAACAACATTAAAGCTAGCCATCTATACAGAGGACAAAAAATAATTAATACAACGAATGTCCATGATATTACTGTGTTATATCGTTGGTATGATGAATCTGGGATTATGCAAATGGGCGCTCCTTCTTCATTTGCGTGGTCAATGTCCCATTGATCCACATTTTGTGCATCTGTAAAAACTGTTTTTGCTGGTCCTACCCAATTTGATAGTCCAACCTTTTCGCAAGAATGAATATGAAGGGGCAGAATGATTATTAGGGTTACTAGCTGTAATAGTTTCCAAAGTTCGTCCATGATTATTCCTTTATAAAGTACGTTTAATACAATCTTCAATACATACTATACCATAAGAGATACAATATGTCAAGGGGGAATTATTCCTCGGACTTTCTTTTTCTGCGCTTAGGTTTTAAATATTCAACCTCTACGAATTGTTTCATAAAATCATCTTCGGAGTTTATTACCCCCATAGCTATTTCTCTTTTTGTGGCATTTCCCGGAAATATTAACTCTAATGTAGCAATATCTCCGTTTTTAAGAACCACATCATCGCCTTCAATAAGTTCTGGCTTTATTCTTAACCGCATCTTAACGACTTTTTCAGTTTTAAATTGTGAAAGCTGAATGTAATTCCAAACTTCTTGGGGTATGCCTTCTCTAACATAAGTATCTGCACTTCGCAGATATTTATACGCTTTTTTGAAGTTGCCCTCTTTAACTATTTTAATAAGTTCTTTAAGTTCGTCTTTGTCTCCCTTTAGGTTACAATCCTTGACGTAATCTTTTAGTTGCTTTATGGCTTCTGCTTTATTCATGATTTGTCAACTTCTTTTTCGTTGGAGTCTTTTGAGTCGCTTGTAAGTTCTTCGCCTATTATATCTTCTACAGTAATTACTTTAATTGATTTCTTGTCTAGTGTTTTTTGGCATCTATCACAAGGTTTAATTGGCCTTAAGTCTCCTGCCATACCTACGCGACAAAGAATAATAGTTCTAACGTTCTTTCCGTATCTTGCCAGCAATGCCATTTCAGCATGGATGCCACCCCCAAATCTTTCAAACCTAAGACCATTGAATGCTGATCCTAACACTTGACCTTTGTCATCTAATCCGATAGCAGATATTTTATATTTACTAGGAGATTGGGCTGCTTTCTTAATGGCTTGGGGGATCAAGTGTTTCATCATTTATCTAAATATGTTGCCAAGGATTTTTGCCGTTTCAGCTAATTGCTTTTGTCTAAACTCTGCTTCTAACTTTCGATTTTCTTTCTTGGCTAATTTTCGCTTTTCAATGTTTTCTGGTTTCCAGTATCTAGTTCTAGCTGCTGCTCGACGTTTTTCTTTTTTGGCCTCAATAGCCTCTTCATATTTTAGGTCTTCGTCTCTTTCTAGGTACGCTTCAGCTTGGTGATAATCGTCGCAAGATTGGCATAAGGAATAATCAATTTGATTCATGTATGTAAATTCAACAAGACAATTTTCGCAAACAGGCATATCGCAATCTCTGCATACAAAATCCGTAACGCCTCCGCACATATGACATTTCATTTCATCTTTCATTTTTAGCGGTCTGAAGTATCATTTACTTCGTTATGAGTTTGACATGCAATTTAATAAAATCTATACCTATGGGTTGATCCTTCCCAAGAAAGCCATTCGTCGCCATTTTTCATAACATAAACTTTAGCTTCGACGCCTTTAGGGACAGACCTAACACCTGACAGGATAAATGTTCCTTTTTCGGTTTCAATAGACATCTTCATAGTCTCATTGAAAGATGTAGGAATCACATGTGATCCAAGTATCTTCCCGAAATAGTGTGTTTCTACTTTAATTTGACTGTCGCGAGGATAATCGCTACAACCCGCCAAAAGAAAAACTAAACATGATATTGCGATAAGTTCTTTTTTCATTATCAACCTGCAAACTTTCCTACAAGCCAAATAATTCCAGTAATAGTCATGCCTAATGAGCCAATCCCAGCGATTCCGCCAGATACCAGATGCGTTGCGATTTTTGATCCACCTTTACTTAGCATGTCAGTAGGATTGTTAAACATTTTAGCAAAGTTGCTAATGCAAACAATTACTCCCAACACAAGAACTCCAACAAACACAAAAAACAATGTCGTAACCATAATCCTATACCTTTCTTAATAATGTTTCGTTATATAAATACAATACCATAAGGCATGTAGTTTGTCAAGATAAAATAAAGTAGTAGTCTTCTCGCCTTTTTACTATCAGATTATGACGATAGGGGTCAATCTAGTATGGCATAGATAGTTTGCCAATTCGATATTTTCTGTGCTACGCTCCTAAATGCTCTTCTAGAGGATACTTTATTTAAAAATCAATCATTTTAAGCATGTTTGTTGATCCGTCAATCGATTCAATCCAAGAAATATATAATTGGCCGTTTGACTTTTTTATTTTTTTAGCCTCAGTGCCGATAGGAAAATTATGAATTCCCCTTACGAACACAACTTCTTTTTCTGTCTTAACTGTTGTTTTGATTTTCTCGTTAAAAGAAGTAGGAACAATGTCGGCATCTGTAATTTTGCCGAGTGGCTCTTCTGCCACAATTGTTGCAGTTACTTCTTTATATTGAAACATCGCTCCAACCCATAGCGGAGAAAAAATTATTACTGCGAAGAATACAATTATTAAAGCTTTGCCAGTGTTTTCTTTAATGTCCTCAATCATTTTTATCTCCGTCTTCAGCTTTTTTAACTTTATGGGTTAAGTTTTTATCAATTAAGTTCCTTACAACTAAGCCTTCCATCGTTTCTACTCTGAGTCCCGTTAAATGATTAATTAAATCCCTGCCGCCTATTTTCGGCTCTATTTTCGGCTCTATTTTTAGGCTATTAATTAAGTCTTTTTCGCTTTCTGAATTCATTTTGATTCTTCCAAACAGTCTAGGAGGGCTTGCTTTTTATGCATTTCTTTTTGAAATTCTGCTACCTCAGTATGGTTGGAGAGCAATAAACTTTGACCAGCGTGTTGATATGATTTAATTGTATCTTTTAATCCATTAATTTCGCCCTTAAGAATAAATGCTTTCTTCCGGTCTTTTTGTTCTTTTCGCAAAGTTAAATAATCAAACAAGTTCATAATTTTTTCCTTCTTTCTTTAATTAATTGGTAGGGAAGGTTGGACTCGAACCAACGACCTCTACGTTGCTTACGACCAATAGGTTTCCCTTGTTATGGCCGATTCTTTCGTATAGTGCTCTACCAACTGAGCTACTTCCCCATTGCTTAGATTACATCATATCATAAATTATATAATATGTCAATAACTTTAATATTGAATTGGGCCTTTTTCAAGGTCGATAATACGTATCAATAGTTCTTCTATTTTGAATAATTTACTTATCAGAAAACTCCACCAAATATTTTAACTGAACTTGATTTGTGTTATATGCAATCATTTCATTGTTGGAAACGCCTCCAATACCAGCCTTAGCAAACGTAGAGTCATGCCCCTTCACAGGATATGCCGTAGACATGTAGCTTCTTTGTTTAGGCTCATAATAAGATCCCATAGCCATATCCATAATAAACATAAATGTTCGGCTAGACGCCTTTCCTCCCCAAGCAGAAGTCGCATATCTTAGGGCTTTGGTAGACATATCCGATCCATAAACTCCGTCACCATATAGCCTGCCAGTGCAATGACTTGAAGAAGATGGAGGAATAATTAATCCTTGTTTCATGATCGAAAGACAATTAGAGCTAGCCGTTCCATGCCATAAATTCCAAATATTATCCATTTTTGCCCCATGAAGTTTAAAATATTTTCGTTCAGAAGCAATGTTAACTGAATAAATTCTTTTAACCTTAAAGCGCTTTACGTCATTATGATTCCCTTTTGACTTATTATACATATTCGTAATTGATGTAATTTTCTTCTTATCTTCAACAAGGTCTAGCTGAACGTCAAATACTTTTTCTTTAAGAGCATTTGACGTTTTTGATTTTTTTTGTGGGGTTGTGGTTGCCGAGACAAGTGATGCCTGAAGAGCGTCAACTATTTGTTTTTGCTGCTGAACTTCAGGCAATGAGCGCCAAAACATATGCGGATCAAATCTTTTCATTCCAATGTCAGTTGGAATATATCTTAGATACTTTTGCGACAATTCCATTAATTTTGGATTATCATGATCGTTTTTTGCAACAACATCGCCAATATCTACTAAAATATTATTGGCTTGATCAATATTGCTTTGTCCAACAATTCCTAGCGGTGTTGAAAAAAGACCTGTAGTGTCGTTATACTGAATAGCCCCTTTTGTTGCCGAAGTAATTTGATGAGCATTTTCTTTTGCAAAAAAGTCTAACAATTCTGCGGTTAACGGATTTGAATGACGAATTTGAGATTTTGCAATAGCCTTAAGATTACTTGGGGATTTTGATGCGGAAACAGAAGTAATAGTGGGAGCATCAGACACTACCTCAATTTCTGCGTAATTCTTCTTCTCTTTTTCTCGACGTTTTTTAGCGATAAATGCCCTTGCCTGACTTTCGCTGCCAAAATCTTTTGTTTGGTTTTGAACCTTATTCGCGCCAACACGACCCCACTCTACAAAAACAGAATGATCATTAGTTAATGTGGCTCTCCACATTTTGTTGTGGTTCGCATCTTCTTCCTTGTCTGTTGCGCCTTGTTCAACACAGATAAGTTGTATTTTTTCTACAACATTTGCCATTTTAATATCTCCTCACCTTTTCTTATTAAGTCTAGAGTAATTATACAGTTTTTAGTGTGTTTTGAGCAATTTTTCTTCTATGATTTGAGAGCAGTATATCAGGTAATTAATGGTTTGTCAATGATTTACTTTTTGCATTAAATCATCTGTAGGTCAGTATCCCCTTCAATCTGTTCAATGTCTTCATCAGGAATAACAATATTAAAACAACCAATGCCAGTATGTTTCATATATGTTCCGTTTTCTAGGTCTTTTGTTAAAACATCGTCATCGAATAACTCAATCGTTCGATTTGGATCTGAGGCACAAGGCCAAGGATATTCTTTATCCTCTTTAACTCGGCAACCATCTATAACTTTAAATTGATATCCCATAATTATTAAACCTCCAATACCGTTGCGGTTCCAGTATCAGTATCAAATTCGATATTGATAACTTCACCATATTTTACGAATTTTTCTGTTAAAGCCGTTGCCTCAGCAATATCTTTAAAAATTTCATCAACACTTTTTTCTGAATATGCGCTCAATTCTTCTCTAAGTTCTTGCGTGGAACGATCTATTGTATCTGGTGTTTTAAACGTAACTGAAAATTTCATAACTTATCTTTCTGTTATTTAACTATTTTTGTTCGCGATCTTCAACGGTATTGGGCAATGGCCCAAGATAAGAGTAAGCCCCTTTACCATCAGGAATCCTAACGCATTCAAAGTCTTCAATTATGACAATCTCATATGTAAACGATTCTGCCTTAACTACTTTTCCTGCGTCAAACCCCCTATTGTAGCATATGTTGCAAATAGATAACATTCCTACGGCAAGCAATATACATAACGCAATAAAAACAATGTTGATGTTTTTCATATTATGTGACTAAGCTAAGGTTTGGTGCGCCTGCGCCTGCGCCTGCGCCATCAGGAGTTGCAATAAGATTATCTTCAGCCGCTTGCTCTTTAGCTTCTTTAATAATTCGGTTAACTTCGACTTCAGCTACTTCTTCAAAATTATCAAAACATTCTTTTAAGGAGTATTCTTCTGGAAAATCAAAATTAATTGGCATTCGTCCCATTTGGGTATCAATGCCTACAACTCCAGAGAATTCTGGTTTGGCCAAAAGTTTTGCTGATCCATCTTCATTAACAGGATATTTGCCAATAACATTAGCGCCTTCTTCGTTTTCGTATTGTCGTTTTTCAATCATCATGTATTCCTTTGTTTTATTGTTCAGTACATACTATAACATAATCGATTAACTTTGTCAACCGTAAATTATAGTCTTTTTTCGCCATTGTTTTCGTTCGTTCGTTTGCATTTTTTGCATGAAGCAACAGAAGGATTTTTAGAATGATCCCAAGCTACAACGTCACTACAACCATAAGGGCAAGACCAAAAAAGAATCTTGCCCTTATAGTCTTTTAGAAGCTCCATTAACGGATCGTCAATCATTTTTGTTTTTTAAAGCGAATACCAGATTTAGTAGTTTTTCTTAACGCAAGGTTAACAACACTCATAATTACTGATGCAAGAGTCAATGCGGCTTCAGGCTCTATATTTATATCTAACCCGAAATACGCTCCAATTGCAGCAGCGATAGCGATAACGTTTACCCATACCGTTTTAGATAGATACCAATCTTTATCAGTGTTTTCTAAGCTTTCAACTAAATCTCCGATAAGTTCTGCGGTATCTTTACCGTCTACCTTATCTTTAACGTTTTGTTTTTCTTCTTCTGTGGTATTTTCGTCGCCAACTTCTAATACTCTAACCATATGATTAGCAGGTATTTTTACTGGCTGCTCTTCTTTCTTTAGGTTTTTATTAAGTTCATCTATGTCTTTAATGTCGGCAGGGCCAACTTGAATAAGTTCTAAAACAACTGGAACTCCGTCAATTTTTGTTTTAATTTGGTTCATTTTTTCTCCTATTATGGCGTTACGAAACACCCTAATATTCAAAAAAACGTATTGTTTATCCTTTTTCTATTAGATCTTTTGGGACTAAAACATACCCCATTCATGACGGTTCAAGATGTATTCTTTCTCTATACTATAAGTTTCAACCCATTTATTAAAAGTGTCTATTTTTCCATCGGAATGTATATACATTCTTGTCCAGAATTCTTCCGACAAAAAATCAGGGACTTTTCGGTATCCTTCAGATAGAACAAATGCGTCAACTGTTTCGTACCCGCGATTTTTAAGAAAACTCTTTGCCTCATCCGACAATTCTTCTTCCCATAATTCGGGAGATTTGTTTCGCCAAAAATAAAACGCAGCAATAACGACTACAATACTAATAAAAATTACTAACATTTATTTATCCTTTCTCAACTACGTCAGATGTATCAGCATCATACATTCTGGCGCTAATCCCGTCACAAAGATGTAACAACCAAGCTACCCTAGTCTTAGGAGCAACCGGACTTCCCCAACTTCTCTGTCCATGATGCGCTAAAATAGCATGCAATACTTTCTCATGGTACTTCTCGTACACCTTTTCGTCAAGTTTAGCCGCTTCTGTCCAAATAAGTGCAGATCTAGAAATATGATGAATTAAACGTTTATGCTCTGTTCCTTGCCAATACCGCTCATAGACCGCAGGGAGTTCGTCTCCACGTGTCTTGCTACGAGCCTCATACCATTCATAATCATACATCTTCCCTGAATCATGAAACAATGCCGCCAAAAATAGCTCTGCCTTATCAATCTGCCAATCATATCCCCAATCATGTGCGTCATATGTTTGTAAAGAAGAAAAACAATGACAAATGACTTCGTAGGTATGTTGCATCAAGCCTCCATCACCATAATGATGTTGGTTGCTTTTAGCAGACCCTGACCAAAGGCTAAAGCGATCATCCTCTAATAAATGAGAACAAACTATGCCAATGGAGTTACCATAACTATAAGACATTGAGTTCAACTTAAGCAATATATTATTCTTCATCAATAACTCTCCCATATGGTTCTTTAGAAGGTTTCTTAAACCGTTTTCCCGCAAAATGAAATACTACGAATAACAAGGCAAACGGGGCAGCAACAACAAGCGCAAAAAGAATTAGCGGCCATGCCCCCGCTATAAAAACGTAGCCAAAGATGCCCCACTCGGAATCGTTAAATCCTAATTCACCCATTCCTTCCATAAAAAACATTATGCAACAAAGGGTAATAGTCCCCGCAAACCAAATTATACCTAACATTTTATTCTCCTTCCAATAGCTGTTTCTTTAACTCATAGTATTTTTTAGAATAGTATGGGGGAGTTTGTGTTTCCCTGTGATCAAAACCAAAAGATCTTCTACTGACAGCAAGAACAGGTGGGGCCTGAATGCGTTTAGCAACCGCCAACCCATCATAACAGTTCCACCAACGCTCTAAGTCTGCAATGAATTTCTCAGCAGTATCAATATCATTCAACGATAAGAATTCTTTAACCGTTTTACTCCAATTAATGCTTCCCTTATTTAAATCAGTACGCCAATTCAACTCTTCGTCCAATGTATCATCAACATACCATTGCAATACATCTTCTGGCGTTGCTCTGTCCCAACGTTCAACCCAAGACTTAAAAAGCAAATCATGATACTCATATATCAAAGGGTCTCCTTCACCATTATCAACATTTTGATTATTACTTAACTCCGCAGAAGGAATTAATTCGATAGTCCCTTGTGGGATAATGTCTTTTCCTTCTCTCTCATTAATATAATGCGCCATTTCATAAACTTCTGTTTTCCAAAGATCTGCAAGATTAGCAAGCCATCCAGCAATATCACCATAAAGCGTTGCATACCCAACAGTTGTTTCGGACTTGTTTCCGTTATTAGTGAATACGCCTCCAAAGGCAGATGCCCATGCAGACAACACTCGACTTGAACGATCTCTTGCCTGAACATTTTCCAAATTCAAGTCAGATAGTTCTATTTTTTCTTCATCTTCAGATTCTGAACGTTTTTTATACCTTTGCCAATACCCCTTATCAACCATAACTAAACCATCTTCGATATCGGATTTGGTCAACTCAACACTTTCATCAATATACGTAATAGCATAGTTACAACCAATATTCCTAGCCAAGTCTCTTGCCAAATCTTTTGTGGTATTAGAATTGTATTGAGAAGGCATATTTACAAGCAAGATATTTTTAGGGTCAAGTATCTCTGCATAGATTGCAGCCGCCAAAGCCGAATCAATGCCTCCAGAAGCCCCTATAACAACTTTCTTAATGCCTAGCTGCTGCATCATGCCCTTAGTGCCATAAACAATTGCCTGATGCAACATCGCGATATCATCATGCTCGTTATATGTAGGGTCACCAAAGTCTTCATCTAAGTCAATCTCAAAAGTTTGACAACCTTCTTCAAAATCGCCATAAGGATTTAACTGATTACCTTTCTTGTCATAAATGCAGCTATTCCCGTCAAACGTATATACTGTTTTTCCGTTGTTTTGAACGCCAACATTATTTACATATACGATTGGAACGCCATATTTTTTAGCTTTCGCAGAGAAAACCTTATTGCGCTTGCTATTTTTATTCTGAGTATATGGGGAACAACTTATATTAATAATGATTTCAGCGCCATTGTCGATGTATTGCTGCATTGGAGAAAAAGTATAGTCAGTATCCCAACCATCTTCGCAAAGCATTATGCCAGTTTTAATGCCCTTAATCTCATAAGGAAAATACATCATCTGTAGCATGATTTCTGAATCAATACCTTTATCTTTCCCTACGCTATATTGAAATGCGTCTAACATTAATTGGCTATTACTATAAAAATGCCTGTCGTCATCAAATTCACGATAATTAGGTTGTAATGTTTTGGTGCTGGAATAAAGAGGATCATCTATAGGAAGATTAGGGTCATTATTAAATAGCTTGGCGGTATTAAATTTTCTAGGACGACCATCTTTACCGTTAGCTTCTTTGGTGTAATCAACATTGCCCCAAATAACATTAAGATCGCCAGCAGCTTTCGTTATCTCTTTATCGCAATCAACACATTCCTGAATAAACGATGTTCGTTCCCAATTGTCCCCAAGCAAATATCCGGGAATACTCATCTCAGAAAACACAATTAAATCTGCCTTGTCAGATTTGGCCTTCTCAATAGATGACAAAACTCTTTTTAGGTTTTCTTGTGGACTTCCGGGAGTCACTTCAATTTGGGCTAAACAAATTCGTAATTTACGCATCAATATCTTTCCTTGCCTTTAATGCCGAGTCCATAGCTATTTCATATCGGCGCATCAACTCTTTTGCCTTTTGATATTCTAAATATTCTTCTTCGCATTCAAAACCATAAGGATCAGTCGTAGCCACAAAATTACTTAAGAAGTTGTACATTTGGCCGAGAATAAAGCCATAATTAGCCATTTTAAGACCTGTGTCTTCTGCTTCAGATGTATAGCTATCTATTGTTTCTTGAAGTTCTACGTCCATGATATTGTCATTTTCAGGGTTCATTGCACTTCCTTTATTGTTTGTGAAGAATCTGTAACTTTGCCATAAGCATTATAGCAAAGTACTTGTTCAATTACAATATTACTATTAGACAAGCTATATAGGTATATATCGTTTGTCTCGTAACTTTCCCCTTCATATTCAACATACATTCTAGTTTCCGTCCTAGCAATTTCATCGGGGACAAGATGTGTTACTGTTTCTCCTGCCCAATGTAACTCGCCAAGAACTAGCCCGTATATAATTAACCCTAAAAGCCCCCATATAACTGAAATTGGCAGAGATAGTTCGTGGCTCTCGTTTTCACAAACATTTTGAATAAACGCAATTGCAATTGCTGTGATTACGACAAATATCATTGACCCAACGAATATAGCTATGCTTACAGGTTCCATAATTAATTCCTTTTATTGTTTTTCAGCGATGTATATGTCTGTACTACCTTTACGAACTAATGTTACCATATCTTTACCAAAGATGTCAACAAGAATCGTCATAAATTTTTCAGGGGGAATCCATTTAAAAGTAGTATGATGCGGAGGCGTACCATCGACATAAACGCTATGATGAATTGCGTCATATGCTCTTACAGTAATTTCTGCATACTTAATGTCATTTATTTCGTATTCTTTTACTACCGGAATTGTCCGTGGCTCGTTCCAAAAAGTATTGAAAACAAATTTGCCACCTTTATTGAGTTTCGACTTAACGAGTTTTATGTCGCTCTCATTAAACCAATAATTAATTCCTTGTTGACACGCAATTGTATCAAAGGTTGTGATGGGCAAAAGAGTAGAAAGATAGTCATGAACGCTGCTGTTAAACACATACCAGCCTAAGCCCCCATAAATATAATATATATAATCATTAATAGTACTAGGGGTTTTAATGAGATTGTCCTTTTTCCAATGCGTAAGAGGCATTTCTGCGACTAAAGGGTTTAAATCTACTGAACAAACATTAGTTGCTCCCATATCAAAAGCGGCTTTTGACATCCTGCCGTTTGAGCCGCAACACAAATCTAGAAAAGAAGATTGAGGCTTAATCTCTGCATACTTCAATAGCTCTTTAGGAGATCTGCCAGAGTATTTTGCATAAAGAAAATCATAAGTAGCGCCAACCATTTCATATTCAATCATAATAACACCCTGTTTGTTGAAGGTTCATAATAATTCGGAAAAGTTGGTCGTTGAGTTGTTTTTACATACATAAAAATAATAAGTGCATCAACAAGGTCTTCAATAACTTCGTCTTTTTCTAAAGTATCGTATCTATATATGTTTACCATTTTTGTTACCTCAATAGTTCGAAAGTCCCATGACCCTCAATCTCAAATGAATCAGTGATATGCCTAATACTGTCTCTCGCAGTTCCCGGTGGAGCGTAAGGCAACACAGGTAGTCCTGAATTTAATTCATGCGTATGAACAATAGCGTAAACATCAGTATTATTAATTAATATGTCATGCAGTAGCGGAGCGTTTAATGAAGCCTTTTTAGAAGATTTAACAACTCTTGCATTATGGTCAACCGACTCTACGAAAGCAAAATCATGAGTTTCGTTTTTTCCTCTTGCTGTTGTTATAAAGCTGCCACCTTCAATTCTGTAAGCAACTGTACCAAAAACATATTCTCCAACCTTTTTGAATCGGTCTTTATTCTTTTCAACTAATTCTCTAGCTTTGGCTAATGCAACCCCGACCTCTGAGGAATCTGTACTAAAATCAAAGTCAAACGTCTTCGTAGAATAATATTCATCATTCATACATTCTAAAACGAACGTTGAAACATCCTCGGAACCCATCTTATGAACGCCACGCTCTTTTGTTACAGCATACTTTGTATCTAAATCATTCCTGTCATTAGCGAAAACACAAGTCGTCTTAGCCGCAAGAACGATTTCATATGCAGCATCAATTAATTCTTCATGCTCAACGCCCTTAAGTAATTTAAACCCAAATAGGTGACAAGAGGGTTTTGCAACCTCTTTAACCATATTGATAATTCGTGGAGCTACGATGAATGGAATATGAATCGTTTCGCCTTCTTTGAAATTATGAGAAGGGAATTTTCCCGACCAAGGTTTTTCCGGTATTAGATTTGCTACTGCTGCACCAAAAATAATTGCATCCATGTCGGGGGCTAAATCAAGAATCTTGTCTCTATAATCAGCATATCCGTCATGATACAATACTGTGATGCCTAATCGTTTTGGTTCTGCTACCCCTTTTGGGCATAAATAGATTATTTTAGCGGTGTATCCTTCGCTCTCTTCGTCTTTTTCCCACGACTTTTCTAGCAATTCATCTGCTAGTTGAGCCATTCTGCCGCCTTTAAAATTGTTTGTTATAATTTTAACAGCATCAATATGACAATGTACTGGACCACCTGTTATTAAAATATTTTTCATTGTCAATCCTTATTTTTTCATTTTTGCTGTCATTATCTTATTGTCTTCAACGTAATGCAGCGTACCATTTACATTAAAAATACGACTGGACGAATCAAACGGAGGATTATCAACGACCTTGACGTTTGCACCCTTAAATATCTCTATTTGATCATCTGTTGCTAGAATAGCGATTCCCGTAGGCAGAACAGTCAAATTAACATCTGCATAATCGACATCTTTCTCTATCCGTATAGAGAACGTATCATAATCTGGAGAGAATGTCAATACGAATCTGAAATATTTGCCTTTCTTTGAACCAAGAACAACGCAAACGTTTCTTTCGGATTGAGCGTCCAGAATTTTATATCCATCTAACTCCTTAACTCTTATCGTAGAAACCTTACCTTGTTCATAAGGAATAGTTAGGTGTTGTTTGCCAAGCATGTCTTGTGCGACAACTCCATCAAAGGCTTTAATTGCATGAGTCATAACATTAGCCGCATAACGAACCTTATGGAAAACCTTGTCTCCATTTCTGACAAAACTATTCTCGTTCATCTTTCCGCCATGAATAGTGTAGATGCATCCGTTTCTATACATTGCGTCTTGTGCTGCAATTTCGCCAATATCTTTTCCGCTAGTATCTTTAATAGATAGCATTTCGTCTTTTAAGAAACCCACAACAGGTGAAATACTGCTAGTTTCGCAAAAAATCGTTTTTGCTCCTGACTCAACAACAATTGGGAGTTTAGCTTTATCTTTATAAACGCCATCTTTTGTAGAGTAAAAACTAATTCCCATGAAGTTAAATACTTCGTTGATTTCTTTCTCTGAAACAAAATAGTCTGACAAATCAAATATACCAACAGCCGTTTTAATATTGAAATTAGTTGGCACCGCTATAAGCATTGAAGTGTCGCCTAATTGAGGAGGCGCAATTCTAGCATTATTAACAAATATCTCTTTGTACCACTTTAAATGACTAGGCGGAATTACTGAGAATGGCGAACAAGCTTTTGGCAATGTTGCTTTAGGATCAAAAACCGAAACACCGTCCGTCATTCTTTGCAGCCAATCTTTCTTGGCATAATCTGGATGCCCACCTTTATATGGATGAATTCCTACCCACATTTGAAAAGACAGAATAGCAAAAGAAAACCAATCGCTACCGTCTGTCCACTTATTGTCCTTAATCTGACGATCTCGGATAGACTCCATTATCGCATCAGCTTTATAGCTGGGAGTTTGATAACTATCGACATCGATAAAAAACAAACTGGCAAAACGATTAGAGGCTAACACGTTTAACTCATTAAGATCTACAATCCGACAATTTGCAT
>TARA_R110000824_G_scaffold69232_5_pt1 | contig 15334 bp, 10 predicted proteins | sample TARA_R110000824 | Tara Oceans TARA_R110000824 (sample SAMEA4397747) | marine metagenome | biome: Polar Biome; feature: [MES] marine water layer (ENVO:01000295) within the mesopelagic zone...; material: water (ENVO:00002006), including particulate matter (ENVO:01000060) such as......
CGTAATAGCCCTTTTTAAGCGCTCTTCGGTAACCATTCTGCATCCTCACTTGTCACCTACCGCATAAAATTACGCAAGCTCTTGTTTTAGCTAGAATTACACAAAAAGACTTGCTCACACCTCGATAGAGTATACGCCACCTGCTGCGTAGGCTCCACGTGCTTGCCCACAAGCCTTAATAGTCAGCGTAATCTGGATACGCGAAGAGTGCTCCAGACCTAGCGTCCTCGATAAAACTGTAGTTTGGCCGATGCTCAGTCAGGAGAGCCTCCGCAAGCTCCGCACGCCCCAGAGCAAATAGCGAAATGATCACATTTTCAAGGCCGTTGGTTTTATCAAGGAAGTGCTTGAACCCACGCCTCATCTCACCAGGATGCCTCTGTTCTTCGAGTTCATGGTCGTAAATGACCTTGTAGTACTCGACGTAATGTTTATCACGCGAGAAGTAAAAAAGCGCCCTCAACCCGGCAACTATTTCAGGGGTCAAAGACGCACCAACATCTGCCCATACCTCAGCCCAAACTCGCGCAGAATTGCTCATATCGGCCAACATTTTTTCAGTACTTAACTCTGAGAAGTCATATACCTCGCAATCAGGAGCATCATTATCAATGGGATGGAGCTTTACCCAATAATCCAAATAAGCCAGAACCTGCTCATCCGACACCCCAAGCAAAGGCACCGGCTCACCAATCAAAGTAGAAAGGTAGTGATTCTCTTTGATTATATTGAGAACTTTTCCAAAATCGTTATTGCTCAATACGTATTCAGCGCAGATCTTAGCTTTAATATTTCCTAAAATACCTGCACCCCATGTCGACTTAAGGGGTAACTGTTTAGCCACTTTATAAATCTGAGGCCTATTGAGTTTATTCGTGAAGGTTCCGGCGCCATACTCCTCGCCGAGATAAAGACTCACCACATGCAACTGATCGAGATTCTTCTCAAGCTCAGTAAATTTATGCAACAGAACAACGAAATTAATAACTGAAACGTCGGTTAGATGCTTCTGGCTTTCATTGCTCACAGGATAACGAAATGTTTGCCCAGTAGCATCAATACTAGCGATGTCTTTTATTGTTGGCTCAATTAGTCGATTTATAGAAATAAAACGATAGTCAAGAAACTCAGATTTAGATTTGAAAAAGCTCCAAATATTACCTATGTCATGCGAAGAGGCAGAGTCAAACTCAATTTTCACACCCTTCTTCTTGGCAATTTTACCTAGCTCTTCGACTTCCCCCTTAAGCCTCAACTCAACTGAGTGCCGCATATTAAAGCAAACAGGGTAAACCATATCGTCAACATTGAATTTCAGGCCACCATCTTGAAGAACAACATTGATCAATAGATTTGCAGCCTTTGAGAAACCTTTAGAATATTCGACATATCCGGGGTTTCCATTATTACCAACACATGCATTTGCCCAAGTTGGCTCGGCACCACGAAAAGTACTATTGCCGCCCACAATTAGCATTCCTTGCAATAGAAACTGACAAGACCTGAGTCAAAAAATGCACACTCGCCCACGGCCAAAAAATTACTGGTAACCAACGGCATTGAAAGCAATAACGCCTCTTCTTACGAAGGTGAAGCCGCTCCGGTCAGTTTGAAAGCGCTGCACGTTGAATTTATTCACAGCAAACAGCTCAGGTTTGAAGTACTGAGGGGCAAATAGATCAAAACCGGCCTCCCTAAGCACATGCTCTGGCACCACATAGGATTGATCCACGAGCCCCCAGAACGTCCAGCCAGACTCAACACAGATACCCAGTACCTTGTTGTTCGCGTAGCTGACGCCTACTGCACCAATTGTCGAACCAACCAGATTGCCAAGCAAAGCGCCCAGTATCGGCACAGGGATAAGCATCTGCCCTAGAGCAGCGCCACCACCGCCCATCATGAGCGCTACAGCATCTCTTGATGAGTTGAAAGCAAGCTCCTTAGCGGAGATTTGCCCTTGAGCGTAGCGCCAAGAATTCTCTATAGAGTTGAGTGCCATTGCAGTGGCCATACCAATGGCAGTAGGCGAGAGCCCCTTGAGAGACGCTCCCATCAGGCCAGACTTGCAGGATCCAGTGATAACAGCTGCAAGCCCGCCGCGTAATCCTGCGGCAGATGAACTCGACAGGACGTGGACTGCGCCCTCACGGATTAGCTTTGCATCCAACTCACCCGTTTTGATGCACTTGTCAATAATGCGGTAGACATGGGGCGCAGCAGTCAGAGCCGCGGAAAATGCCGCCGCGTTAAGTGCCGCACTGCCGGACTCTCTAAAAATATCCGACCATTCGATAAAGCCTTCAGTATTAAGCCCATACTTATCAGCATTAATATCACCATCACGTTTCAACTCTGACGCAATGCTTTTTGCATCGCCTTCGGTTAAAGGCTTTGAGGTTACACCGTCTATCTCAATTCGATCACTCACAGCATCTGCTGTATCTTGATAGGCAGCCGCAACCTCAGGACGAATGTCTTGGTTGCGAGCTGCTTGCTTTTGCGACTCAGCAATAACACCCTCCAGCTGATCACTGGGAACAACTTTCTGGTTTCCTACATAGGCTGGGTTACCCAGTGCACCGGCAGTATCCTTAGCAGAACCATAGTATTTTAACTCGGCCATATAGGCTTCTGATGAGTTGCCATAGGCTACGTCCTGACCTGTTTTACAATTAATTAGCGCCTCAGCCCACACCTCTTCGTTACCCTTTGCAACAGCGGCAACATTCAAGGTTTCTGCATGCCAAATCTCAGCGAGGTTACCCTTTACGTAATTGACTCCAACATTGGTCAAGCGATCTGACTCAATTTTCATAGCCGCCAAGGCAGCATCTATGGCTGACTGAACATCGTTAACAAAGGCCGCAGACTCTAAAGCCCCGCCGACACCAGCGATATCTTTACTAGCCCTGAAATATGCGTCAGAAAAATCGCTCATTACTCACGCCCTTTAGTCCAAACCTCAAGCTCTGTCAGTAGAAAATTATAGATTGCCATTTTTGTTTGTTCATAGCGAAGCTCTCTGCGCGCCTTTTTATCCATAAAGAATTTAGCAACGCTATAAATGCCTCCACCAATTATTGCAGCCTGGACAACAGGCACAGCAACTAAGAACCCGCTACTCATCGCAACACCAAGACTACCCGCCGAAGATGCAACCCCAGCAGCAGCCGAACCATATCCGAGCTTGCTTTTAAAAGCGTCAAATGCTGACTTCTTCTCTAAATTGCCCTCACCGAAAATGATAGCCTTGCTACCATCCCAGCCAAGGCATGCACCGTTAATGTTAACGATGCGTGAAATCTGAGACTGATAGGTCTTTGTGAATCGATTTTCTTCAGCGGTACCCAGAAAAATTACAAAGCTACGCCCTGAGAGCGTAGGTGCATTTTGCTTATAGTGTTCGATAGACCATGCCGAGCAATCGAAGTCATCCACCTTGGAAATCTCGTGCTGCATCGCCAAAGCCAGATCCTCATAGTCATCTGGGTAAACAACAATTATTTGCTTGCTTGGAAACACGGTAATCACCTCAAATCAGATACACAGCTTCTTAGTCTTCTTTGCCGCCAGTAATCGTCTTTACCTCGGCCAGCAGATTACCGAATTTTCCGTAGTTGACCTTTACGCCATCATCCAGGTCGAGGGTGATGCGTTGGTCGGCGTAGGGGCGTAGGTTTTCGTCGAAGCGGCGGAGTTCTTCGAGTTGTTTGGTGAGCTTGTCTTTGCGCTTTTGCAGGGCTTTTTGTTGGGCGCTGCTGGTGGCACTGTCGATATCGTCGGTGAGCTTATCGATACGGGCCTGCATGCGGCTTTGCAGCGGCACGACGTATTCCATACGCATGCGCGATAGCGTGCCCTCGTTGTAGCGGTGCAGGTAAACCAGGCACTCGAAAGCTTTTTGCTTGCCGCTGGAGAACAGCCAGTAGATTGGGCGCTTCTTGTATGTTTGCAAGTGATCTTTGTAGAAGCTGGTGGATAGGTATCGGCGGATGGCTTCGTCGGCGGACTCACCAGCCTTACGGCCTAGGCTATCGGCCAGCCACTCCATATTTTCTACAAGCGTTTCAGCTCCCCAGACTACTTTGACGAACTCGCGCACGCGCTCAACGGTATCGTCTTCGAACCATGGCTCGTCAGTTACTGGAACAATCCCGTCAACATCCGCTGGAAACTTATCGTAGAGCGAGGGATCGAAGCCGACTCCTCCGCCCTGGGCGTAGATCAGGCCAGTCTCGTCGAGACTGTAGCGCCCCATCATGCAGCCGATGGAGTAGCTCAACAATTGAATTGCGTGATCAATTTTTTCCGCGACATATATACCTGTAGACTTTCCGTTTGCCTCACAAGACACCTCCCCCTCGACATCGTACAAAGCGCAAACTCTCTTATTGATGGCCTCTTCACCATCCTTAATTTTTCCTATTCTTGAAATAGAATATTTTTGATAATTTAGCCAGACCTCACCCAACCTTGATGAATCTCGTCCATAAACTACCAATGGTGGAGCCTGGTAGTCCGAAGAAATCTCACCCTCATCCCAATCTTCCTTTGCATGCTCAACAACCGCACGCACATACTTTGATAACTCAAAGTCATTAAGTGCTCTTGATATCGGAAGCATGCTAAGAGTACCAACATTGAAGTGTAATGTTGGATTCAGCGCGCTCATCAAATAAGACGAGAGGCTAGAATTAATAAAACCCAAGAGCGGAAACTGAAAATCTTTATCCGTGACCAGAAAATCAGATGTCTGATCAGAAATAGCACCCTGCGCACAAACCCTCGCACAGAAGTCAATGCCTATTTCCTTCCATGTCAAGCTCGGAAGAAAATAATACTCCATATTCTGAGGGCGGGACTTCAACCTACCTCCTTCCGCCCTGAGATTTCTTATCTCAAAACCATCATTCTCCCAGTTAACAATAAATCTATTATTCCCATACCACTTTCTTAGATCACCCCCCATATTGTACGGAAACCATTTCTTTCCGCTCTCAATGGCCGCAGCTCGGCTTTCAATACCAAAGCATATTTTGGAAGCTGCGACCTCATACCAAGCCCTTATAAATGATGGATTATCTCCAGTAGCGAGACCTCTTCGCGGCTTAGATACTTCGCCCAACCTATCGAAGGACATTAACAGCCCTCTAAGCCTGGGGCTTAATTCATACGCAATAACACAATCAGGCATATTCTTGAATTCAGATTGAGATATATCAGAATAGGCACCACTGCTTTTTCGAGCAAAGAAAATCTCTTCCTTATCCGCAGACTCTGACGCGTCATTAAGATTTACAAATCTAGAGACCCAATCCTCCCTAAAAGATGGAGAAATAATAAATGCAGCAGCAATAGCAAATTTTGAATTCAAGGAAGGGAAGCTATTAAAGCCAATCTGCACCAATTGCTCCAAACACGAACCATTAATTAGCTTACCTCGCAGACCTGACATTCCAGAGCTAAACAACCAATTCTGAAGCGCTACAATAGCCACGAACGATGTTTTTCTTGAAAGCTCCAAGCCACGCTCCACAAAAGCAGGATATATATCCGAACTTGATGTAGGATAGTATTTCAACAAAAATTTCTTAAGTGGCTCCTCAAAAAATTTCGCCCCCATATACGGTGGATTCGCCACTACAGCATCATATTTTAGTGCCAATAAGCTGGCTGGCCGGGCATATTGCTCCAGCACTTGGTTCGCATAACTGCGCGAAAGGTCATCGCCATGGCTTCGCACATTTATGAGCAAATTGACGATACTGCCAAACTTGGTTTTAAGCACCTCAGGCACACTGATCAGCGAACCGAAGGTTTTTCCATGCGCGAATAACTGGATAAGTTGGCGTAGGTCACGCGCGGTAAGACCAGAGCTGTGCTGGGCTCCCAATTGGTTATCACCAAATAGCTGATCGGAATGGAAAACCTCCCCTCCGTCGATCCTGATTGCCGCGCCCATGATGGTTTCGGCAATTTCCTCGTCTGGAAGATCGCCACTGTCCTGAATAGCAGTCACATTGAGGTTCGGAGGATTGTTCTCATCATCGAACAGACGACGGTCGTCGCCACGAGCCTTCATCAATAGGGCAAAGCCAGCCAATTGAGCTGCACGGTCATCGATGTCCAGGCCATATAGGTTCTTTTGCAGGATCAGCCGAGGGATCTCGCGCAACCGATAGCCCCGCTCTTCATAAATGGCGCGCAGCAGGTTGTAGGCTTCCACCAGGATATGGCCCGAACCGCACGCAGGATCGAGTACGGTCAACGACTCCGGATTAATCGTGCCACCATCCTCATCCATCCGTACCCTGATCAAGGCATCGAGCTGAGCCTGCACCTCAGGTGTTTGCTCGGCAGGCTCGATGTAGTACGGCATTTTTTCTTTCAGGTTGGAGCCTGGGTTGGCCGTCACCCAGAGGCGTCCCAGGCTGTTCTGCACCAGGTACTGGACGATCCAGTTGGGAGTAAACAGCTGGGTGGCAGCGGGAATGTCTTCGCTCTTGACGACCTTACCGATCACCTCGTCCTTTTTGTCGCTGATATAGAACTGGTAGAGCCAGCCGATGACTTCTACCTCTTGCCAGTCGCACTCCTCGATATCGCCGACCAGGCGGGCAATGAGCGAGTCGGTGCGCAGAAGGTTGTCCGGGAGCAGCAGCTCGGTGGCATCGTCTAGCGCCTCGAAGAGGAAGGGCATATTGCGGTGCAGCTCATGGCACTGGGCGAGCAAAATCTCGCGGTACAGCGCTTCGTCCTGATTACCTGCGGTTTTCAGGCGGATAACCTCGGCCTTGTCCAAGCCAGGCAGGTCGAGGTGCTGAACGTGGTCGAGGATCTCTGGCTGCTGACCTTGCGGGTGGCTGAGCACACGATAGCCGTGGCTCAGGTAGCCCTTAAGCTCCATAAAGCGGATGGCGACCAGGCGGTTGAACCATGTATAGGCCAAGGCCTCAACCACAGCAGCAAAGCCTTGCTGCTGAATGCGGCGACCCAGCTCGGCGCGCTGCTTGGCAACGCTGGCCTGGAACGGCTGCCCCCCAATCAGCAATACGTCGCCCGTTTGTTCGACACTAACCGGTGATGTCGGATCAAGCCCGAGGCGGCGGGCACGTAGGGTGACTGCCTCGATAAAGTCGAGTCGGGCCTGGGGGGCGTATTTCTTGAGTGCAGAGCGGTTCATGACTGTTCCTTAGGAAACGACCTGACCTTGCGCGGCTTCAGCGCACGGCCATACATCATTAGGTATTTATCGAATTCGGCTTCTGGGCGTTCATATCGTTTGCTCGCCTCATGCAGGAAGCGCTTGAGACGGACGATGTCGCACCAGTTGGATGGCTTTTTCTTGGCGGATTGCGTTCGCCGTAAATGATTCATGGCGCGGAAATTGTGCTGATCGATGATCGGCACGTGAAGCGGATGGATCAGGTGAGTCAGGTAGGCGCTGGTGATATAGCGCAGCCTGCCCAAACGCTTGTCCCACCATTGGAACGTGGCTTCTGGGGTGAATTGATCACCAGCAGATAGCGCCCAATCTCGGAATCCCGGCCAGAGGCTCTCGATCTCGCTGATCAAGAGCTTGTGTTTCGAGGGATAGTTGTCCTTACCCCAATGCCCCCACTTCCAAAGCAGCGCTGCCGATAAATCTACCTTTTCTGCCAACGCAGAGAAGGTGTGCTTGAAACGCTCATAATCGAGGGCGGGGTATTTTTTGAAGCTGTATAGCTCAAGATGCGAGGTATAGGCTTCCTTTACCTCATCAGTAATATGCTGCCAGTCGATAGCCTTCAGCGGCTCTTCCATGATGGTATTTCTCCTCGGCAAATATGGCTACTGAAGGGCTGCAACGATTCGGGCCCTTAGCGCCTTACGACGCTGTTCATAAAACGCCGGGAACTCCGCCAGCGCTTCTGGGAGATCGGTGATTTCAAGACCCGCCAGATACTGCTGGCGCGCGAGAGCATCTGGCTTGAACCGGGCGTACCAGTCATGTGGCATCTTCTGGCGCTTTTGGTTGTTGATGCTGCCTTCGAGCAACTGGAGATTAGCCAGACGGTTAGCCTTATCCGCCACCTCTGCTACCAACTCTTCCGGGATACCTGCTTTACGCAGCTGAGGCTTGGTGAAACGAGCTTGCGGGTAGATATGGTCTACATGAAAGTGCCTGGACAGGTCGAAGCCTGGGAAGATCAGCGAGAGCAAGGCAAAGGTTCGCTTGTCGCCATAGGGAAGCTCGACCAACTCGTCCAGCTCCTCCTCAGTGAAGGAAAGCGTCTTACCGCGAGCGGACATCACGCTTTCGATCTGAGAGACAGGGAAACCCTTCTGAGCATGGGTACGAATCTGCTCACGCAAAGCAGTCAGCAGAGTGTCCAGACCACTACCCCAGATCCCCGAAGCCTTGAGGAGGCTGCGAATCAGCCACTTACGCACATTTTCACGATCCTGGGCGTACTCAACGCGGGACAAATAACCTTCCCCGGGTTGGCGAGAGAATAGGTAATACGCGATGGGCAATAGGGCACTATCGGCGCGTAAATTCTGGCTGTTGAAACCAAAGCTGGCCAACAACCGAACCGAGAGCAGCAATGCCTCACGGATACGTGACCAGTTTTCCTCCAGCATCGCCATGTTGGCCTTGTTGAAGTTTTCCACCTTGAAACCGACGCTGCCAATGTCCGACAGCATCAAGCCAGCTTTGAGAACCAGGTCTTTACTGAAGTTGAACTGGTCGCCCTCTTTGTTCATCTGGTCGACGAGCTGATGAATCTCCTGCCGCGCATCAAGCTTCGACCACTGCGCCACGGCAATGGACAGCAATAGATCCGAGTAGGAAAGCGTTGTGCCACCACTATTCATACGGATGAAGATATTCAGGACACGCCCAAGATCCTGCTCGGTTTCTTCGTAGTAGCTAATCAGCTCTTTGTGGTGAACAGTGCGGTAGAGATGGCGGAGGACTTTCTTCGCTTGCCGGCGCTGTTCAGCACTCAGATCAAGTTCGTCCAGGCTGTCGATCAGATCATCTTCGCTCTCGCCCAGGACGCGACTGACGCGAAGCCACAGTTGGCCTTCACCCGTTAGCTCCGTAGCGGTCTCAGTGAGAAACTCAAAACGATACTCGGAGCCGGTTTCCGCATCAGGCTCGCCCAGCAGATCCAGGTAAAGATGACGGATTGGGAAGGCATCATTGCTCGACCACCATTTGCCTGGCAGCTTCCAGGCATAGGAGCCACGCAGGCCAATGTTAAGCGCCGTCATACGCTGCTGGCCGTCGAGCACGGCGACGAGATCCCGTTCGGGGAGGGCTTTCAGCAAAGCGCAGTGATAGTTGTCGCGCTCATGGTAGTCACGGACAAAATCATAGAACTGGTACTCCTGGCGCTTCTCCGGAGCGATACGCCAGAACAGGAAAGTGCCAAAGGGATAACCCTGCATGAGGCTGTCAAACAATCGGCAGATCTGCTCTGGCCACCAGACGAATTCACGCTGAATCGCCGGCAGGATGTACTCCTGGGAAGCGACCTTGTCCAACAGCTGCTTGATCGTACCGCCTGGCTTGTACATGGCCGCTCCTTAGCGAATTTCAACGCGTTGATTGTCCGCGACTGCCTGCTCCAACTCTTTACGCAGCTTGGTGAGGAAGTTTTCGATATCGGCCTGGGTCTCGATATAGCCGGAGCCCGCAAGCAACTGAGCATCAACAACTCGCCGCTTTTTGACCGGCACTACCGGAGCGACTACAGCCGCAGGCGTATTGACTACCTGAGCGGTGGGCTCGGCTACAGGCACACCCGGATTACCGCTGCCCGAGACCACGGGCGTTGGTGCCGGTGCGCTGGCTGCTGCTTTAGCTTTGGCGGCAGCCTGTTCGGCCAGCAGGTGTAGATGGTCGATAGCGGCATCGGCCAGGTCACGGGCTTCATCCTGCATCTGGCTGATGTGGGCCAGGCTGCGCTGCTTGCTAATGCGCTGCCGGAGGTTTTGCAGGGCGAGCAAGCTCTTGTTGCGCTGATCCGGGCTGGCTTGAAGATCATCCAGCTCGGTATTGACCTTGGCCAATTGCTTGTCCAGCCAGGCATCCGCGCGCTCATGGGCCTCCTTGAGGAAGCCGTCGTTGATCTGGGTGATCGTTTGGATCAGCCCTTCACCTTCGCGGATGAGATTGAACGGGGCTTTGGCATTGAGGATTTCGTCGATGCGTGCCAGGGCACGAGCGGCTTTTTCATCCTTCTCCAGCTTGGGCCGGTTGGGCTGGAAGTCCCGCTGCGCCGCACCTAGCTTGTCCCAGGCGGTTTTCTGGCTGCTGTAGAAGTTATCCAGGTCACCGTAGCTGTCAGAGAGGTCGAGCAGCGCACTGCGCTCTTTGAGGAACAACTGAATGGCATCAAAGCTATCTGGCGCAGCCTTGAGCTTGCCAATCAGTTTGAGACCCTGGTCGATGTCATCCACCCCTGGGTACTGGCCGGTCTGAGCCAATGCACGCCACTGTTTAAACTCACTCTCCCAGCTGGCCAGACTGCTTTGCAGAAGGCTGTAGAGGCTGTCCTCACCATCCGGGGCGATCTTCTGAAACACCTCTTTGAACTGCTGACGAGCTTTTTGCAGCTCGCCTGAACCCACCTGTTGGCGCTTCTGAATTTCAGTGGTGCGCCAGCGAGCCGGGGTGGAGATTTCATTCCAGATTTGCTGCGGGGCCAACGGGCCACCGTTGCCGATCAGGCTGACTTCGCCTTTGAGCATTAGCCGTACGATCAACAATACGGTTTCCCATTCTGGCCAACCATAAGGGCGACGACCGTAGTGGGTCTCCGCGAGGTCATGCAGGACGATGCGACGCGATTGCCCCGCCAGCAGTTCAATGTGCTGACTCACCTCTTTCAGTGCGCGTGGATTAGCTTCGCCGGTGCTCTCCAGGCCCAGGCCCGGCGTTTGCGGCGTGGCCAGCATGGCCTGGATTTCTTTCTGCGGATCGCTGCTCAGGTGCTGGATGTAACCCAGTTTGCTGAAGGTATTACGCACTAGGTAGTCGAGCGCTTCTTCGGCCAACATCGGCGCACTGGACGCTTTGGTTTCCAGCTTGTTGCCTGCAACGTATACCTCAGCTTCACGCATCAGACGATCCACGGTGGTACTCAGACGCTGGCGGCGCTGGCGGTTTTCTTCGGCACGATCCTGAAGGATGCGCTTGGTGTTATGCGGCAGCGTGCCGTCGTTTTTGCGGGTGATGTATTTGTCGGTTTGCAGGTACAAACGCAGCTCGCGAGCCAGATCGCGTTCGTCCTCCAGGCGCAAGAGCACACTGCCCTCCCCCTGACTGGATTCAAGAATGCAGCGTTGCTCGCTCCAGGTGTCTCGATCATCCACCAGGGGGCTGATAACCGAGATCAGCAGATCACCATCAACACGGTTGCCCAGGGGGTGAAGATCACACTGGCGGTTGAGGCCAAAGTCTTTGCCGTTGTCGGGGAAGCGGAATTTACGCTGACCGCGTAGCGCTTCATCAAACAGCAGCTGACCCAGCTCACGGGCCTCATCGGCGCTGGTGAGGTCGACATCCTTGATCTCACGGCTGATGTCGCGCTCTTCATTGGTCAGGAAGAAGAAGTCATCACCGTTCCGGCTGACCAGGGTTTCCTTCTCCAGGCGCTGGAGGCTGTCTTCGATCTGCTTTCGCAGGCCTTGGCGGTCGGCGTCGATCTCATCGATAAACAGGGTGATGAGGTTATCGACGTTGCCCTTGATCTCATCGACGTAGCGGATGAGGAACAGGGTCTTCAGCACCAGCGGGTCGAAGTCTTGCAAGCTTGGATTGCTCGCGGCGTTGTCGATGGTCGACTTGACCACGCCCTCAAGGAAGCCTTCGATGGACGGATAGAAGCGGTAAAGCGGAACCAGGACGCCGATGTTGTTTTCACTGACGGCCTTGGCGGCTGACTGAAAGGCATCCAGCAGCGAGCGCTCACCTCGGGCCAGGTGGGTGCCGGTGGCACCGGCTTTGCGGATGCTTTCAAAGATGCGCTGCACGAGCTGGAACTGGTACGGCACAAAGGGGTAAACGGCGGCGAAGTTATCTTCGTCGGTGAACGCTTTGTAGGTGCGCCCGGTGTTAGTGAAGCTGAGCTGGTTACGCAGGATGTCGGCCTTCTCGCGGTAAATCTTGCGCAGGGCATCCTTAGGCTCAGGTTCTTTGTCGAGCAGGCGACGCTGGATAACCTCATCGACGTTACCGCTGGACAACGACAAGCGGGTTTTGAAACGGCCCTGAATCTTGGAGAAGTCGTTAGCTTTAGAGGCACGCACCTCACCCAGCACGGCGTCGATATCTTCCTGCGAGGTCACCAGAACCCAGGCGCGTCCACCACAGATCGTGCCGAGGTTTTCGGTGATGGTTTGCAGACTGAGCATCAGGTGGGTGTCCTGGCCAATGAACTGGCCGACTTCGTCCACCAAGAACACGATGCGCTGATCCTTGCCGCGCTTATCCAGGTACTCCTTCACCCACTTGGCAAAGCTTTCGACATTGAGGCTAAAGTCGTTCTCAAACCGCTCAACCCAGGCATCGGCATCCTTGATTTCCTGCCCCAGGGTTTGCGACAGAGCAGTAGCCAGTGCATCAACCTGGAAGTGGTAGGCGTCGCGCTCATCTTCCCAGGTGGAGCCTGAAGCGACGGCAAACGCCTGCTTGAACTCAGCAAATTTGCCCAGGTCATCCAGGTGACGCTCCATGTGGGCGATATGCGGATGATCCCCACAGAAGCCCAAGCGCTCATTGAAGATCTTCAGGAAGACGCGAAGGATGGCATCACGACCATCACCGCTATCGGCCTTGCTGTCGATGTTGAACAGCAGCACATCGGTCTCGGCGGCGATGGCACGCTTGATGTCGGCAGCGAGCATCGGGTCGGCAATTTTGCGCTCGAAGAAATCGATGGCCTGGCGCGTTTCACCGTCTTTGCTGACCTGCTTGTTTTCCAACAGGTAGGAGAGAATTTTCAGAAAGTGCGATTTACCTGAGCCGAAGAAACCGGAGATCCACACCCCTACTCGTCCGGATGCATCCTGGGGATTGTCTAAGGCCGCCAGATAGCTTTCAAAAAAACTACGCAGGTGCTGATCCAGCTCGCGGGTGATGACGTACTCATCCAGCTCCTGCCAGACCGACTCAGCGTCATCCTGGTCAGCTTTGATAACGCCATTGATCGAGCGGTGAATGGAGCGGGTAAACAGACTCTTGATTTGCACGGTGGACATCCTTTTCAGCTCACCAAACGGAAAGCGCGGTAATAAGGTTTCTCGCCCAGCTGACCGAACAGCTTCAACGATTGGCCGTCATAGAGGCCTGGATAAAACACCACCAGCGGGGTCTGCCCCATGAAAGGCTGGAGGTTGTTCAGGAGGTTGTGGGTGCGGATCAGTGGATAGGCACTGCCGACACCATTGATGACCAGCAAGCCGTACTCACTGGGCGGATAGCGATCAACCAGCTCTTTGGCCACCTTGCCTGCATCCAGTGGTGCTTTGAGGGCTTTTTGCAGAGCCTCGTCGCCTTTCTGCGCTTGCAGGTCGATGGACTTATCAAGCAGCTTGCGGTTGTTGAGCATTTCCAGCAGCAGTTCAAACAGGTTAATGAACGCAACCTTCAGCTCTGGGCGACGTTTGCTGATAGCGCCTTCAAGAAACCGCACATGCTCACGAACCTGTATCTCATCTTGAGGCGGATAGTCAAAGGCATAGAACGGCACCTCGTTGCCCAGACCTTGACCACCGAGAAAGTCATCAGAGGTGACCTTCTCCAGAATTTTATTGAGACGTTCATCGAGGTCGTTCACGGGCATACCTGAAGGCAATCGAGCACGTACTGCTCATTGTGTTGACGTAAATAATGAAGAACTGCAGGTTCAATCTGCTGACTGCGTAGGCGCAAGCTACGGCTATTTTCGATGAAACCAGCCTCCGCCAGCATGCGCATGGCATTTTGTCTTAACTTAACCCGGGTGGCGTCGCTGAGGGTAGGCATGGTCGGCTGCGAACGCAGGCTGTCTTCGATGTAAGCGTCCCAATGGCGCGCCTCCAGGTGTGTGGCAAAGCGGCGGAACTGGTCCCGCACGACGGTACGCATGAAGTCACCAAACAGCGGCGAGAACTTGACCGTAGCGGCAAGAACGGCATGGGTGGCTACAGGAGCGCTGCCATCGCGCACCAACTCCCATAGACCAGCCCCCATCGTTTGCAGGCGTGAGCGCGCCAAGGTGGCGTAGGAATCGGCGGTTTTGGCGGTGCGCTTTTGCAGCACATTCAGCTCATAGACTTGCCTTTCCCACTCCCGAGGCTCCACACCCTGTAACAACAGCCCAGCAATTACGCGGGTCTCGGGCAAAATTAATGAGCATTTAGTAAAATTGGCTAAGTAAACACTGCTCATAAAGGACTAACACTCATCAACTACATAAAAGAAGTCATACTAAGTGCAGGGCAGGCTCAGCACCAGCCATAAATACCTTTGACGTGCACGCTCTGGCCTAACCGTTTTAAGCTTAGTAATGTTCATCACCGTAGAGGACGATGAACATGAAGAAGCGACTTTCAGACGAGCAGATCTTAAGCATTCTGAAAAAAGCCGAAGCAGGCATGACAAGGTATTCTGGATCTGACAGAGTCTCGATTCATTAGAACACCACACTACTCATCAGCGTCCCGCAGAAACGCATCACGCAGCACTCAACCAGTTCATCTATTTAGCAGCCACAATGGCGACAAAGCCCATCAATTTGGTCATTGCTTATGCTGGACCCACGCCTCCTGATCAACAGAACTCGCCACTAACCGGACTGTTTGTGCATCAACGCAAAATGGTTATGCCAGCTGACCGGTTAATCAGAAGCCTTCAACTCAAACAGTTCTCCAACCTTGCAATCAAGGTAAAGGCACAGCGCCTCGATGACCTCAAGGTCAACGCGGGTTGCTGTCTCGTGATACAGCCGCGTGATGGTGCCCCGGTTGATGCCGGTATCCCGCGCCACGTCTATCAGTTTCAGCTTTTTCGCCCCCATCAGGGTCGATAAATGACACTTAATCATGTTCCACCAAAAGTCTTTTTGATCCGCAGGAGGACAAAAAGACTTGCAAAAGGTCTTTTAATGCGCATAATGATCTTCAGGAGGGCATTTTGACGAGATAGAAGCCCAGATGCTCTCCAACAGAAACCATATCAGAGGACTAGAGCTATGTCACAAATTTACCTCACCACTGACGAACTTGCTGCACGGATCAAGTATGACGCCAGAACCATCCGTGAGCGACTCAAAGACAGCGTACTTCTTGAAGGAAC
>TARA_R110000824_G_scaffold27012_4_pt1 | contig 15332 bp, 17 predicted proteins | sample TARA_R110000824 | Tara Oceans TARA_R110000824 (sample SAMEA4397747) | marine metagenome | biome: Polar Biome; feature: [MES] marine water layer (ENVO:01000295) within the mesopelagic zone...; material: water (ENVO:00002006), including particulate matter (ENVO:01000060) such as......
AACACTCAAACTAGCTATAAACGTATCACCAGCGCCGCAAAGGTCTTTTATCTCGACCCTTTCAACAGGATATAATTTGCTGTTCAGACTACAACCTCTTGAACCAAGAGTGGTTATAACCTTTTCTTTTGCCCATTTTGAATTTTTTATGAATTCTTTTGATACTTCGTGTTCATTTTTGTTGATTTTTATAAAAGTACAGTCCTTGCAATATTCTCCAATCTTTTTCTTTGTATCGATAAATACTAAATTATGATTCTCACAAATAAATTGAATGTCTTCCTCTAATAAAAAGCCCTTGTTATAATCAGAAATTATTATCAGATCAAATTTGGTTATGAACTCTATATCAAGGTCCTTGATTCTAGCGACACTTTCCTCACCAGAATCTACTCTTAAAAACATATGATTTGTCTCTTCATGTACATATCTTCTTTTTTCGACTGAGCTTGTACTGGTTCTTAGGATTGCTGGTCTACCTAGGGATATAACATTCTGGTAAACATTACCTGCCATTCCCAAGTTAGTTCTTTGATAAAGAGGAATAAATACAGGCACTGGTGCATCAGGTGCTAACCTTTCGCAACGACCATATATATACACATCTGTACATCCATCTCCTATTACCAAAATCTTACTCATCCCAGCTTATCTCCCAGTCTTTAAAATCAGCCGCCAGACAATCAATTTTATAGTCTTTTCTCCCGCCAGCGATTTCTTGAATTTTATTCTTTGATGTATTTCTTATACCATTTAACCCATGCGTTAACTCAAGGTTATTACCATCTTTGATTCCTTTTCGATAATTTGATTCATTATGCCAAATATGAAGATTCATTTGAGATAAAACGACAATTGCTCGGATTGAGCCGGCGTTTAGTACCATTTCTTTATCTGATAATAGAATATCTATGTCATGTAGTATATCAGATATCTCCTCTGCATACTCTTCTTTGTGCTCCGTGATAAACACTTCTTTTAACTGCGCTATAGACAATCTATCTATCAGTTCTGATAGCGTTGGTAAATATTTTCTTTGTTTCATTTTGTCTCCTTTATAATTCTCGACATTTTTGCAATGCTTCTTTCAAAGCCTTACATATTCTTTGTATATCTTCATCGGACAGATACTGGTGGCAACCAACGTGCACCCCGTTCATACCAACCCATTCTGCTTCGGGGAAGTCTCCCAAGCTATGCCCCATATCTGCAAATGCACGATGTTGGGTGGGAATACAACCAAAGTTTCTTTTATGATGTATGTTGTATTTATCTAAGGTCTCTTTTACAATCTCAATAGCACCGGCTTTTTTACATGTGATGCTGAAGCCGTGAGGGCAATTTATACTTCCTTCATCTTCCTCAGAAAACCAAGCCACATCTTCATAACCTAAACAGCTATCTCTCATAGTCTTCATAGAGGCATGCCTTGTCCAGAAAGTGTCCCAGAAAACTTCTATAGCCTCTAAACCGATAGACGCTTCTAAATCATTCATCTTGGAATTTAAACCGGTTCTTTGGTGATCAAAGTATACAGAGTCAAACGGTCTTCCGTGAGATCTAGTTGAGGACAATAAGTCTCCTATTTCTTTGCTATTTGTAGATACCATACCACCTTCACCACTGCACACCAAGTGTGCAACATAGAAACTGTATATAGACATATCGCCCCAGTGTCCTACAAATTTATCTTTATATTTGGCCCCGTGAGCTTCACAGGCATCTTCAATGACTATTAGATTATATTTCTCCGCTATTTTACAAATAACATCCATCTCAGCCATTCGGCCCATTGTATGCACCACTTGTATGGCTACAGTATTTTCATTGATGGCTTCTTCTATTTTAGCCTCATCGATGTTCAGTGTTTCTTTTTTTACATCAACAAACTTGGGAATTAGGCCGGCTGCTCGAACTGCATTAGAAGTTGCTATAAAGGAAAGAGCAGGTACTATTACCTCACTTACATTTCTCTTTGCATCTTTCAAATCATAGAGAGCAAGGCAAGAGTTAATACACCCGTCAGTTCCAGAACTCATCGCTACGCTTCTTTCATATTTAAATAGTTTAGACCATCTTTCTTGTAGCTCCCTTACCTTTGGACCGCCAGAAGCCCAGTTTGTTTCACAGACGTCTATTAGATTCCGCTTTGCAACAGGTCCAATTTTCAATTCTCCAAATTCTATTCTTTTCATATCATCTCCTATAAATTATATAAATCGCCATGTTCTACAATAATAACTGATCTTTCGCTATTAAGGGCCCTTTCATAAGCCGGTAAGACCTGATGTGGGTATAATATTTCCACAACATCAATGTTTGTACACGCACTTCTAAGACATTCTGTGTAATTTGCTTTATGCTGGTGTCCCGGGTCTAAAGGGTATTCAGAACCAACAATTGCTTTCATTATAACTTTGGGCTTACTCTCGCCTACCGACATTGCTTCCCATTTATCCAAGTGGTTGACTATCTGGTTCATAGCTAATATAATAAAGTTCATTCTCGGATACATTGAAACAGGAATGTATCCTTCTAAAGCCAGTCCCAAAGCGATACCAGCTTGAAATTCTTCTGCTACGGGCAATTCTAGAAGCTTTTCTTTTGGAAAGTTCTTAACCTGATGAGTCAATGCGGTTCCCTTATATTCTACTGCTTGTCCAATAAAGATTGTCCTTGGGTGCTTATTAAGCAACTCCATTCCTTTATATACTTCTTTTTTATAATTCATCTTTAACTCCATAATCAAAATTCCACAAATACACCGGTGCCAGAATGAGGATAACTCATTTCATACCGGTAATAAAGAATAGAGGTATTTGATTGGGAAGCCAAATTATCATACACCTCAAACATTGTTTTAGTATTTATCTTTCCCCAGCAGTCTTCAGTTGGGGTGCCCACTGATTTTCCATTATCCTCTATGATAAAGGTGATTGGTAAATCCTTAGAGATACTGTAGACGATGGATTCGTGGGAGATACCAGTTCTAAACGCCATATCTCCTAAGAAGCAATATACTCGACTACTCTTTTTATCCATCTTCAATGCTAACGCCGTCCCAGTAGCTATCGGAGAGATACCACCAACAATAGCAGAACTAAAAAAGTTGTGTTTTGGATAGTGTAGCGTTATTGAACGACCCTCCATTATATCTTTTTTAATTTGTTCTTTAGGTATTCCTTTTAAAATAGCATGTAAATGACTTGCCCAAGTTGAATAGACGTAATCTTTATTAGAAATATTCAATTGTTTAAAAATATCCACTAATTGCTGTTCGTTTCCGTTACGTAAATGTACTGGTGCCTTGATCTTGCCAGACTCATACTCTTTCGCAATGTCTTCTTCAAACTCTGTTAGTTCTTTAGCTTTTAACATTTTTTATTAACTCCTTCAAACTTTGAGATTTCTTATCCCTTTTTGATATTATGTGATGATATTCGTTGTTCCATTCAGGGTTAATATCTTCATCGTTGTAGTGTACACTCCACTGGTCTTCTGGTTTTGTATAGAACTCACTCCATTTGTAATAAAAGGTACATGTGGAGGTCAAGCACTGATGTGCGTTTAGTGTTCTTGGTGATATCAAGATTGAAACAGTTTCTGGGTCATCTCCATCTAAATAATATATATTTCTGTCGTTGGTATCTACATTATAGGTTACCAGCTTTACCTTTCCTTGTAAGCACGTTATAAGCTTCCATGTATTATTATCTCCATGAAAACCTCTAATAACACCTTGAAAAGACTTGGAAATCTTATCTTGGACAAAATCAGATACCTGTGGTATCTTTCTTTTATCATAAATTGTATAAATGTTTCCACGTTCTTCAAAATATTTGTCTTCCACTATTATAAGATCATCGTGCATATTTTTTATACCACTCACTTGTTATTCTTAAACCGTCTTTTACTTTCGTTTTTGGCTCCCAACCTAAATCGCTCTTTGCCTTATCACAGTTTAATATAACTGTTGTTGGGATGTCAGGTTTTGTAAGATCAAACTCAAATTTAAGTTCCTTACCATTGATGGCCATAATCATCTTTGCCAATTCTAGGATAGGATAAGCCTGTCCGGCTCCGCAGTTATACAATTCGTATTTGCCACTTTGTTTTTGAATACATTTATCTATAAACTCGATTAGATCATCTATAAAGATAACATCTCGGGAGGCCTTTCCTTGGCCCCAAATCTCCAGAACGCTTTCTGCGTTTATGACCTTGTTTATAAATGCTGGTACGACATGACATTTATCTAGATCAAATTTGTCATAAGGACCATAAACATTTGAGTGCCGAAAGGCTGTAAATTTTGTATTGCCTATTCTAGAATAAAAATCACACATCTTTTCGTTAAAAACCTTCATATTCCCAACACCAAAATAGGCGGGATAAATTTCATCTAATGGGCTCCAGTCGTCTTCTGATTGAGCATAATCCCTAGGTTGATACATAACTGTGCAGCTAGGAAATAATAAGTGACCAACCGAAGTTTTCATAGCTTCTCTGAATATCCAAGCGTTCATAACTGTATTATCTGTAACGTGAACATATGGTCTTTCTACTACATCTTTGGCACCAGTGGTTGTTGCGGCCGCCTGAAGTACTACATCATAGCGCTTCTTACCGAAAAGGTCTATTACTTGCTGTTCATTTCTTAGGTCAACTGAGACGTATTCTACGCCTTCGGTTCGACCTCTTTGAGACTCAGTTTTGTTAAAAAGGGTTGCTGTGATATCATACTCGTCCTTGAAGTGTTCAAGAGCACTCTTTCCTATAAGACCATCGGCGCCACAAATAAGCATACTGTTTTTCATTCTTGCCCCTTAATAAGATAAGCGATACCAACTTCTTTTGAATGAGAAATGAATTTCCAGTTATATCCACTTTCTCTTAAGACTCGTGGAGTTCCGTATCTTTCGCCTTCAAAGTTTGCATCGTGCAGAGCGATAATACCGCCTTCCTTTACCTTTGACCAGTAGTTTTCTAAGTCCTTCTTGACATATTCGTAAGAATGGTTTCCGTCAATAAACACCGCATCATATAGATTATCAAGGTTTTCGTGTATTTTTGTAGAGTCTCCTTGAATCAACATCTCAAATTCATTATCAATCTCTGTTTGGTAACGTTCAACAAATTCTTTGTCGTATTCAATAGTCGTCACATGGTCTAAAAATAAACTTAGAACAAAATGAGTAGAACCCCAGTGACCTAAACCTATCTGTAACATCCTCTTAGTATCGTTTTTTGATAACAAAGATAGAAAGTCATAAAGTTCTTGTCTAACTTGTTGATGAACTTGTGGATGGCTGTTGATGATATCAACGTTAGGATCTACGTATAACTCCTTATACCATGAGTTTTTAGCCAAGATTCCTCTTGAGCGTTGTTCCGATATAGCTAGAACTAAATCAATTCTAGAGAAAGCATTTTGTTCTCTAACAAATTGTTTTAAGAATTTTTTATTTATCATTATTTTCTCCTACGTGATAAGGGTTAAATCTGCCAGTTGTTGGACCGTTTTGTTCATACCATTCATATGTGTCTTTCAGGCCTTCTTCTAATGTAAGCGAAGGATAGAAACCATAACCATTTAATCTATCAGTTACAGGTACTCTAAATTGGTCTCCTGTTGGTTTTGTCAAGTCATGAGTTATTGCTAAGTCCTTACCTGATACCTTTATTAGTGTTTCAATAGTTTCTTTGATTGTGAATGTTCTGCCGTTTCCAACATTCATAGGTTCAGAGATTTTGTTCTCAACTGCAAATATTGCCGCACCTGCGACGTCTCTTGCGTGTATGATATCCCTACCAGCAGTTCCAGTACCCCAAATTTCAACAGATTCTGTTGCTTCTGAGACCTTTCTGGTTAGAGAGGGTATTAAAGTTGAAGTTCTAAGATCAAAGTTATCAAATTTACCATAAATGTTTGCTGGTTTTATGATAGACATCTTTGGCTCACCATACTGCTCGTCATAAGCGTTTATTTGTACCTCGCCCATTCTCTTTGACCAACCAGCGTACCAGTCATTTGGTGAAGGGTTTTGCGTCCAGAGGTCGTCTTCTTTAAACGTTCTAGCTGGTCCGTAAGTTCCAATAGTACTAGTATATAAGCCCCATTTTACAGTCGGTGTATTATAAATTGCGTCAATCATATTTGTATTTAACATGATGAAATCTCTAAATATCTGATATTGAAACTTCTTCATTACAACTGGTGATCCTTTGATACCGGCTATATGGAAGACATAGTCCATTCCTTCACAAACTTTGGAACAGTTTTCCTTTGATCGAAGATCCATTTTTATATATTTCACACCCCACTCAGGGTCTAAGTTATTTTTATCCAAAGAGACAGATGTGACATCAGCTCCTCTATTAACTAATAATTCTACAAGTTCACGGCCTACTAAGCCAGTACCACCGGTAACTAATATTTTTTTATTTTTAAACATGCTTATTTCTCCAAGTAATTAAGTTCTTATCGTCTTCTTTTATGTAACGATATATGTTTTCAACAGTGTAATTCTGATTTCTTAGGTATGCTGCTTCTACGATGTCTTGATATTTATCAAAGTTGTTAGACACATCACGAATAATATCTTCAAGTTCATCGAAATTATCAAAATAGATAAATTCTTTATTTGGCTCAAAGAAGTCCTCAATCAAATTCCATGGGTCTTTCTTGACTAGTAAAAGAGATTTACAACTTGCAATCTCAAAGGTTCTAGCCTTGAGTTGAGGCATAATACCTTCATCAAACTTTTCAAAAGCTTGAAAGTTATTCTTCTTAGAAGACGGGCTCATATAAATCATATTAAAAGAAAGTGATGATTTACATTTACTGAGCTGTACGAGCTTCTCATCGTTAGGTAGAAAGACATGCGTACACTTCTCAAATTCATATGGATGTCTCATCCAAGTGTTTCTCTGTGATGTTAGGAATTTATATTCAAATTTCATCATTGTTTCAATAGCTGATATGTGGTCTTGGCCATGTATCGAGCCCATCCAAGAACAATCAGCATCATAATTTCCGAATTCTTGAACCGATCTATTTGTGAACATGTAGGGAACATATCTAAATTTTTCATAGCCGAAATGGTCGTTCATGAATTTACATGTAAAGGGGCAGACGCAATAAACTTCGGTGAAAAAGTCGTAATCTTCAAAGTGATATTTGCCCTCTTGACTTGTAAACTCGCATGGGCTCCAAAATGCTAGCAAGCACCTTCTCTTATAATCCTTATATTTATCTCTCAAGTTCTTTTCATAAAGCCAAGCAGCTCCATTCATTAAAATGTTTTCAGTGCTATCATCTCCGCACTCATTAAGGGTTCTTTGCACATATGGAACAACGCCCCAATTACAGTCATGCTGCCAGTTAAAATCTACTTTCATTTTATCTCCATCCTCTGGTTTTACAGTTTATGTTGAATTCTTGTACAATTTCTTTCATTTCTATTGGGTATTCACTTAGGTTCCATAGACCTTTTACAACAGCTGTTGCTATGCAGGGATATATTTCTGAATCATAATGATGAACACCTCTTTTATTTGTGTTGGAATAATACTGTAAACCTGATATGCCGAGTTCTCGACAAATCGCCGAACCTCCGGGCTCATGTTGCATTCTTGTGTTTTCAGAAGGTGCAGCTTCAAATATCTTTTCAAAGTCTCTAGTCTTCCATATACTAGCTTGTTGTGCAAACAGATTGTCATCCTGTTGATCAATAATATAGATATTATCTCTTAGGTGAAACGTCTTTTCTGGTCCTTTTATAAACTTGCAAAAACTATACTTGGTATCATCTAGAAGCTTAACAACCTTCTCTATCTCATCTTGTTGAACAAAATCATAAAGAATATAATCTTCACTGGTATATATGATATATTTATCTGGTATCTGTCTCAAACAAGATAATAATTGATTTCTATATGAAGCAACATTATCATATAATACTGGAATATAAGTTTCTGGTATGTCGTCTGCTTTATCGGTAAAGACATATCTTTTGATACCAGCATTATATCTATCCATTCTGGAGAAGCAGGGTTCCCAAACATCAGAATAGTTTGAGTTTGTATCTATTAACATTGCAATATCATTTCTCATTTAACCACCTCTATATCCTTGAATAAGTCAAAGTCTCGAAGGTCTTTATAATAGGGCTCTTCAGATATATCAGGTACGTGTTCGGGATAGTTTTGCATTAGCATCAAACCACGAGCAGCAGATTCAGGCGACATGTAGGCATTATAGCCGTTTATTTGTATATTGTCCTCATGATACTTCACAACTCCACGGCCTTCATATCGAGCCTTTTTGAGCCACTTTACAGCATCCTTATTGTCAGTCAATATCATACCACCCTTTCCAATCTTAAGATGCTTCTTAATATGAAAAGAAAGACACATGAACGAGCCCGGGATATACATACCTGATGTTAGTCGTTTTGCTGCATCCCAAACAGGATATGGCTCAAGTTGATAAATACCATTCCAAGGATAATCTCTAAATTTAACTGTTCCACCAGCATGTACAATGGACTGTGGGACCGATAGATAAGTCTTTGAAGGTATTGTTACCTCATCTACTTTAAGGTATTCACAACATATTAAAAGAGCATCTGTGCAGTTATCGGTAGATACAGCATACGGCGCACCAGTGTAGTCAGCAACTGTCTCTTCAAACATTGTAACTATATCAAATGGGTTATGTCTCATCTTTCTCCAATATAAAATATTTCTTTTCAAAACCACATGTCTTAAAAAGTCGGAGGCTAGCTTCGTTTTCTATCTTTACTTTGGCATAAGCGCTTGGGTGTATTTTCATCACTTCATTGATCATAAACGAAGCTACTCCTTTTTTTTGGTGTTTCGGGTGGGTTGCAACACGAATATCTCTATCTATAACACCAGTATACCCTAGAAATTCATCGTTGTCAATACAAATGTAAAAAAAAACATTATTTTTTTTCATATACTCTTTATGATGTTCAGAGGTGATCGCCTCTTGTTGGATAAAACCCTGCTTTACATCAGCCATATTTCTTAACTGCCTTACATCTTCCCAGTATTTCTCTTCACATCTTATTAACTCCATATATCCTCCTGCTTTCCAAAGTGACTATTTGAGTTGAGCCAATAACTGGTTAGATATCCTCGAGTATATCTCCACCCTTCTAAATTTAATAAAGGATTGAGGCAAGATCCAATATCTAAGAATGTATTGTTTTGATTCTCTTTAAAGCAATCATGGATTATATAATTTGATAAGGATGCGGCAGAGCATAAGATGATATGGTCTCTTATATCATTTTCTCTAATATACATAGCTACTTTTTCTGATGTGTTGAAGTCGTTGATCATACAATTCGAACCTATCTCAAACTTTTTAACTATCTCGAATGGGAGCATATCAGTATTAGCCATCTCATTGGCAACATATAGAATTTTTCTATTAGAAAAAAGAGGAACCATCTCCTCTACAAATCTTGAATAATTGGCGTTGATAAGTAAATTTGAAAAGGTTAAATTATTATGATCTCCGCCATGAAATTTTATCATCCAATCAAAATTCTCTTTTCCTATATGGCCATCAGTAGAAGTACAGATACCTTTGTAATATCTATCTTGGTTATGTAAATAACACTGTATAAGCTTCTCTCTGTATTTCTGATGTTTCTCTGGGTAAAATTCTTTATGCTCTTCTTTCGTATATCGATTGGTACCTTTTATCTTCCCTGTGATGTAGTGGTTATCAGCTAACACAACAGTCTTATCTTGCATAATAAACAACTCACCATCAGAGAATCTTGTAAATGCAAAGTTTTCTTTATTCCTAATCTTATCTAGCAAAGAATCAAACGCTTTTCTAAAGTCTTTCATAACTTCACTCCTCTAACCGTTTTCCAGCCTTTTCTAAGCCCTTCTTGGACGCAGGAGTCCCTCTCGATAAAGAACGCTTTATGAGATACTGCTCTGTTGTTTGAAGTGGCTTTATCGTCAATACCAAGCTCATTACCAAGTATAGAACCATGCATTGTTTTGTCATCTGATGGATGTGGTGGACAGTAGGTTGGTATTCCGCCATGTATCTTAGCCATAAAACCAAACTGAATGTCTTCTCCGTTATCCCAAGTGACTGGCTTCTCTTGCCAAAGATATCTTAACCATTCGCGCTTAAAGAACCATGAGTGTCCAACAAGGTCAACTTCAGTGGTTTTAGAATTATTTGTGGGCCATCCGCATCTATCGTGTTGGATATATTGATTGCCTTTTAGTATGATACCGGCAGAGCCAAGTATGCCTTCGTGAGTCTTCATAGTCTCCAGACAGTTTTTGTGCCAGTTTTGACCGGGAACTGTGTCGTCGTCATACAATGCGACATATTCGGTATCTGCTAATAAAGCAGCAGCAAATCTTCCATAGAACTTCCAGTTATGATTGTTCTTGAACACCTTGTCCACGTCTAACGTTGTTGGATCGAAGTTTTTATTGTCTTCGTGGTAGTTTATCCACAACCATATCTGTACGGGCTTAATACTTTGTTTTCTTATTGCCTCAACTTGCATCTGTAGGTTGTAAGGACGACGATAACAATTTAAAATAACAGTTATATCTCCCTGTTTGGTCTCCGTAATTGAATAAAGAGCACTATAGATATCGTCAATTATTCTCTCTCTTTGAGAGTCAACATATTCTATAAGCTCTTCGCCTTTGTATTTAGGGAACCATTCTTCGTAAGTGCATCCGTTTAGATTATTTGTTAAAAGTTTGCAACCAAGCATTCTTGCTTCAACAATAACCCGACAAAAACTCTCTAAGGTTGTTGGGAAAAAAACAAATTTCTCATATTGACCCAACTTGCTTATAAAACCTTCATACGGCATCTTATCTATAAGATCGTATTCTATGTTTTTAGCTTTACAAGTTGAGACAGCTTTATCCTTACCTTTAATAGGATTTGGATCGTTGAGGATAAAAGCTTTGTTGTTCTTTTGCGATATTGAACCTCTTATAATATCCAAGTTTTCTTTCGACCACAGAGAACACCCAAGTGAGATAACATTGTCTATACTTAAATTGTTTTCTAAAACTTCCTTGTGCTTTACACTTTGACATAAAACCTTTTTAGCTGAAGTATAGAAGGATCTGTTTACAATTGCGTTTGGTGGTGCTTTAAAATCTCGAAAGTCAGCAGGGTTTCTTGTTGAAAGATACTTGTGATCATGTTCTAAGATAACATAGCGATCTGAATAAGCTTCTAATCTTTTCTTAACTTCGTTATTAAGACTTACAAAATTAGAAATGATAAAGGAAAAACCACTTTTGATATAAAGTTCCAAATGTTTGTTTCCAAACTCAGAACACTTAAAAGTAGCTACCTTTATACCTCTATTCTTTAAACAAGAGATTAATATATCGTCGTATATTTCAGCTCCTCCTTGTATTTCATTTGCAAAGAAGTCAGCTAAAAAGACTATCTTGCTCATTCAAACTCCATCACCGTTTCTTCTTCAGGCTCTAGCATAGAAGAATCGAAACCTAAAACAGCGTCGACAAATGTTTTATGTAATGGTTCGTCACCAAACCGCTCATTCACAATCTTCTGTAGTTCCTTAGAAGTCTCTCGACACTTATCTATATTCTTCAAGGTCTTTCGAAGCGTCATCTTATAGCTTCCTTGGTCGGCATAGGCCCACATTGAGTCTTTCTCAATAACGCCTTTCCATATAGAGTGGGGTTGAACCGGTTGCATAGTAAAAGAGACATTTCGAAAATATTCCTTATTATCATTGGTAAGGAAATCAAGCTGTCCTGACCAGCCGACAGTTACTACCGGCAAGCCCTCTCGGGCGGCTTCGAACATTGGTAAACCAAAACCTTCACCATGAGATATATTGATTAATGCACTAATCTTGGGGTTTGTATATAATCCAGTCATTTGCCCAGCACTTAAATCACCATGAAGTAAATAAACCTTGCATTTACGGTCGGGGTATCCTCGTAGCATATTTTTGAGTGTACTATCTGTTGCAAGAAAGTCTATTAAACAATTTGAACGAATATTCGTTTTAACAACAAGACCAACTTCTTGATCTATAAATTCTTCAACAAACCATTTTACAGTATTTTCAAAGTTTTTTCTTGGTCCCATTTGAGATACAGCAAGAAAATTTCTATCAAAATCCAATTTGAATCCATCTATCTCTTCAGGTTTATGTCTCGGAGTATTTTCCCATACAACTTCGACAGGGGTTTCACATCGATATGGAAAACTTTCACCTGTTTGTTCGTTCACCGCCTCTGCTATTGTTTCAACTAACGATGTTTTTGCGTGGTTTGAAACAACTAAAACTTTATCCATCTCATTGCATTTTGGTAACCATTGCGGCGAACATTTATGTGTTTCAATACCAGCGGTATATCCAATATTAACAGGGCATATTTTTTCAAATTCATTTGGAATTGTTATTTGAAGGGATATATCTGGTTGTAGGGTTTTGCGTTGTAGTTGGATTTGTGTCTCGGTGATTCGAGTATCCATCCAAGTTCTAAATTCATCATTTTGCCAAATCCATCCAGTTTTTCCCCAAGAGATAGGGTGGATAAATATCTCAAAGATGTCTTCTCTACTTCTTAGTGACCTAAGAGCATGACGGGACTGTTCTCCGTATCCACTTTGTGATAATACGGGCCCTTTTACAAATACTTTCTTTTTCATGCAACCTCCTTAAAGCGAATTAAATTAGCATTTGGTCTTGTATTTTTCTTCTCATATACTGAATCCATCAGTTCGACCCATTGCTTTCCGAATTTCTCGAAGTTGTAATTCTTTAATACATGTTGTCGACCTTCAAGACCCATTTGATTTCTGTTTTGCTTGGACATCTTATAAATCTTGCTTAAAGCTGAGTGAAACTGGGACTTACCTATACGATCTTCATATATGTATGGGACTTGTTGTGAGCCGATAATGGCCTTTGCATTTGGATAGATTGCGACTCCAAATTCATTGATACCATCCGTTATTTGCTCTTGTAGGCCACCAGTCATATTGACTATAATTGGTGTTCCACAAGAAAGTGATTCCAATGTAGCTAAGCCAAAACCTTCAGCATCAGATATATTGATTGTACAGTCAACCATGTTGTATATTGCAGCAAGATTAATAGGTGACACTTTATTAGTTGAGAGCATTACTTGCCTGTCTCTCATATCTAACCTTTCAATAATCAGCTCAAGGTCTTGTCCGTGAGGGTCTTTTGGGTCTGTGTGCATAAGAAGACAAGCTTTACTATGAGCATCTTCCTTATCTAACCATTCTTTAAACCACCAGATAAGTGTCCCAGACTGCTTTCTTCTAGCGTTTCGGTTATTCCAAAAGAAGATGACCTTTTCCTGATCTTCTGGTGCTAAAGACTTACTTCTCATTTCTTTGATTTCACTTTCAGCTAAAGGTCTAAAAACGTTTGATTGAACCGCATGGGGTATATATGTTCTGTCTACTTCAGGAGCGGCTTCCTTAACAATTTGATCAGTAACTTTAGAAATAGTGGCAACATGATCATTGGACAGATAAAATCCCCTATTGAACATAGGCGTGGGAAAGTTGTCCCAGACGTGATAGTAAACCATAGGGCAAAGTGGTCGGACTTCATTTTCTATCTCCCATAACCAGCCATAAAAGCGTGGATCAGTCATAAAGTATAAGATATCAGGCTTCTCTGTTTTCAAGAGAGAGCGAATCATCTCTTGACTGCCATATCCATCAACCGGAATAATTTTCCAGTCTTCTCCATAACCCTCAACCTGAGTTGGTCGATAATCTTGGTGCTTCATGGCACCACCGAGACTAAGAATTTGATATCTTCCCGTATTGAGAAGAGCTTCACACACATACTTTGTTTGAGTTCCAACCCCAGATGGAGAAAGGGGATGGTCACTCAAAGTCAATACTTTTATTTTTGACAATTAACACCTCTTATTGTTTTATTAATATTATAACACGATGAGTTGGCTTTGTCAAGTATTTTTTTATTTTTTTTATCTTGGGCAATGTTTTGTGTTTTTGAATTCACAATATCCACATGAGTTTCGGTTCTTAAAACGTGTTCCCATTTGGATTGTCTTTACGCCCTTAATTAATAGGTCTGTGGCATTCTTTACCTTACGTGGGCCTGATGTAACGCGAAAGATTTCAACATGATCTTTCTTCGCTGTTCTCTTCAAAAGGGCAAAGTGTGTTTCAACCAATGATGGATCGACCTTGTGTTTTTGACAGAAAAACTTTTTATACAAGGTTAATTGGTATGTTATGTATTTATCAGAACGCTTTTTAGCATCCCAACCCCAAGAACAAGTCTTCCAATCAATGATATGATATTTCCCATCGTCTGTTTTGAGAACCAAGTCAATATAACCTTTGAAATTACATTCCAGATCATCAACATCCTTTATTGGTAACATTAATTTCTCTTCAACTGAGAAGACTTCATAGTTATTGAAATATTTAACAACTTGAGGTATGATCTTTGGGGAGATACTCTTTGCTTGTTCAATCATATCATCTATCATTGTCTGGTTGAGTTCAACCTCTTTTCTCATGAGGTCTATGACTTCCTTTTCAAAAGCAGCCTCAAAGAAGTCATCGTGATCTTCGTCTTGGATCTTCTCTTCGATCAGATTTTCACATAATAAATGTAAAGCTCTACCGAAAGCTGTGTATTCGTTTCCTTCAAAATTCTTTATTCGATCTCGATATACTAATTTGTGTTTCCATGAGCATTCAGCCCACATCTTAAGTTCTGAGTATGATATATGCATTAGTCCTCCATGTTGTGTAAGTTATACATCTTTGAATATAGTACAGGACAAGCTTTTTTGAGGTCTCTTGGGTCTCCCATGAAATACTCTTCAAATCCTCTTGCGAAGTATTCACGAAGTGATGTAGCTGCGTATGGTGATGGGAATATTCCCGGAACCATTTGCCATAAAGCATTGTATGTTACCTCTTTATATAAGAAGTCATCGATAACTTCATTATATGTTGGATCTATTCCAAAGTGAATTGGTATGTTATACCTTTTCTCTTGGTGAGATAAGATGTTCTTTAAAGCAACGCGCTTTGATAAAAATTCCTTTTCGAGTCTACCGTCTCCGTAAACTGCTTCTTGGAATCTCTTCTCATTTGAGTGAGCGATCTCATGAACAAGATCATCAATCATATCCATTTCGGATTCTTGTTCATTTGTTAAATAGATTGCTCCGTCCTCATAGATGGCATTTACCTCTCTGTCTACAAGCATTTTAAAATGTCCGACATA
>TARA_R110000824_G_scaffold7532_5_pt1 | contig 15330 bp, 15 predicted proteins | sample TARA_R110000824 | Tara Oceans TARA_R110000824 (sample SAMEA4397747) | marine metagenome | biome: Polar Biome; feature: [MES] marine water layer (ENVO:01000295) within the mesopelagic zone...; material: water (ENVO:00002006), including particulate matter (ENVO:01000060) such as......
GTGGGGATGGAAACGTGAAAAGAAGAGCGACACCATCCTCGCTTACCAACTGGTTTATTATAAACACTTCTGGGCTCGGAAGTATGATGTAGACCCCAAAGATGTGGATTGTCACTTCGTTTTATTGAAGCGAACAGCCAAGGCTGGGAAGAAGGCAGAGTTCGTGCGGGTGACGGCAGCGAAAAAAAGAACAGCAGACGCCCTTAACGCATTGACAAAGGCGTTACATAATATTACAAAGAAAAACTATATTAAAAACCGTGCTGCTTGTACAAATTGCAAGGATCGGTTTGGAACTTGCGAGTTTTATCAAACAGAACATTGTTCTTAGGAGGACATTCTTTTGGCAGAAGAAAAAAAGATAACAGTTTTAACAATTAGTGATCATCCACTACTACCCTCGGGTGTTGGAACTCAGACAAAATATGTGATTCAGGCTCTTTTGAGTACAGGGAAATTTCGAGTTGTATCTTTAGGGGGTGCTATTAAACACCCAGACTACACTCCAGCTAAAACTGAAGAATGGGGGGATGATTGGATTATTTATCCGGTTGATGGATATGGAAATCAAGAAGTCGTAAGAAAAATGATTGCCGAACATAAACCAGATATCCTTTACTTTATGACAGATCCAAGATTTTACGAGTGGCTTTGGCAATTTGAGGATGAGATAAGGTTAGCAATGCCAATGGTTTATTACCATGTTTGGGATAATGGTCCAAGCCCTAGGTTTAATGCACCCTATTATAAATCAAATGATTATATTGCAACTATTTCAAAAGTTACAAGTGAAATTGTCAAAGAAGTTGTGCCAGATGTTAATGAGGAGTACATCCCTCATGCTGTGAACTCTGTTGTTTTTCGGAAGCACACAATTCCTCAAGAAATGGCGACGTTGAAGCAGATAAGAAAAGATAATAATTTAGAGGGCAAGTTTGTTTGTTTTTGGAATAACAGAAATGCCAGAAGAAAGATGAGTGGATCTTTGCTCTTTTGGTGGAAAACGTTCTGTGATGAAGTTGGCCACGAGAACGCAACACTAATATTGCATACCGATCCGACTGACCCACATGGTCAACCGTTAGAGTTTTTAGCTCATGAGCTTGGCTTAATGAAGGGTCAGATACATTTTTCGAAAGACAAAGTACAGCCAGAACAATTGGCAATCTTTTATAACCTTGTTGATTGCACTGTAAATATATCAGACGCCGAAGGTTTTGGCTTGTCCACTCTAGAATCTTTATCTTGTGGGACGCCTATTGTTGTAACAATGACTGGAGGACTTCAAGAGCAAGTGACTGACGGAGAAAACTATTTTGGGGTTGGCATCGATCCCACTTCCCGAGCCATTATTGGTTCACAGCAGGTTCCATATATTTATGAGGATAGGATTAACGAGGAGGTTTTTGTCAGTGCCCTCAAAAAGATGTTCTATGCGACAGAAGAAGAGAGACAAGAGATGGGACGCCTTGGCATGGAACATGTTAAAAACAATTACAGTTTTGAAGTTTTTAATGAACAGTGGGTCAATTTTATGCTAAAAATTCACGAAGAAAGTGGATCTTGGGAAACAAGAAAAAATTACGAAGCTTGGGAGTTTACTGAATTATGATAAAAGTTTTGATTAAAGGGCCGATCTTTAGCAGAAGCGGCTACGGCGAACATACAAGGTATATGTATAGGGCATTAAGTAGCCGCCCTGATCTTTTTGATATATTTGTGCATCCAACTAATTGGGGGCAATCAAGTTGGAACTTTGATTCCTCTGAGGAAACTAAAAGTGTTGAAGCATGTGTAAATAAGTTAGCACAGTTTCAAGGTAAGTTCAATATATCACTTCAGGTGCTAATTCCTAACGAGTGGGAAAATATAGCAGAAAAAAACATTGGAGTTACCGCTGCTATTGAAACAACATATGCATCTCCTCAATGGGTTTATAGTAGTAACTTTATGGATAAGATTTTTGTCACGTCCGAGCACGCTAAAAATACCCTAAAAAATCCATCCCACACAGTTAAAACCGAAGATGGAACAGAGCACATTTTAAAACTGGAAAAACCTATTACTGTAATTTCCTATCCGTTTAGGGATACTAAACCAGACAATTCCAGCTATGAGAAAATAAAGTTAGATACAAAGTTTAATTTTCTAACATGCGCTCAAGTTGGCCCTCGTAAGAACCTTATGAACACTATTCGTTGGTTTGTTGAAGAATTTAAAGACGAGGAAGATGTTGGGCTAGTGGTTAAAGCTCACCACATAAATAATAGTCATATAGATTTAAACAAAGTTAAAATGTTACTTAGTCAAGCAGTTCACGGAGTTGATCACAGGAAATGCAGAGTTTTTCTTCTCCATGGAAATATGTCAGACGAAGAAATGAACTCTTTATACAAACATCCTAATATTCATGCCTATGCAACAATAACTCATGGCGAAGGCTTTGGTCTTCCTATTTTTGAGGCAGCCTGTAATGGATTGCCCGTTATTGCTCCTGCTTGGTCTGGACAAGTTGACTTTCTCTATGACGATGTGAAAAATGAAAAATCAGGCAGAATAAAAAGAACGCCAATGTTTACCAAAGTGAAGTACAAATTAGATAAAGTTCCACAAGACGCTGTTTGGGAAAATGTTATAGAAGCAGACTCAGAGTGGTGCTACCCGGACGAGTTGGCTTATAAAAAAGCCCTTAGAGGCACCATCGAAGCCTATAAAAGCAAGAAAATTACAGCGGAGAAACTTCAAAAATCACTAGAAAAAAGACTCGATCAAACAAAGATGTTTGAAAAAGTTGTAGAAGAGGTGTTAGATGTATATCCAGAAGATGTTGCCGATCTAGAAGATTTTCTAGACGGACTGACATCTGAAATACAAGTACATGACTAAGATAATATTTGTTGCCGACATATTTGCAGAAGAATGGCTTGGCGGAGGTGAACTTAATAACCAAGAACTTGTCGAATTGCTCAAAAAAAAGGGACATGAGGTTTTAACCGTTAAAAGTCAAACTGTCAATTTGGAATTTATACAACATTGGCCTGCTGATACAAGATTTATTATTTCCAACTTCATACAACTGTCGGAGGAAGCAAAACTACATCTTCAAGAAAAACGTGATTATGTAATTTATGAACATGACCACAAATATCTGACCACCAGAGACCCTTCTGTTTTCGAGAATTATGTAGCGCCGGACGAAAATATTATAAATCTTGATTTTTACAAAAATGCGAGAGCCGTTTTTTGTCAAAGCAATCTGCACGCTGAAGTCGTAGAAAAGAATATAAAAACAGGAAACGTATATTCGGTCGGTGGCAATCTTTGGAGCCTAGAAATTTTAGATATATTATCATCTCTGTTTCATAAAAAAAAGAAGGAAAGATATTCGATATGGGACTCTCATAATCCTATAAAAAATGCTTCGTTAGCCAGGGCTTATTGTTATAGGAACAAACTAGAACATGATCTTATCGGAGAAATGCCCTATAAAGAGTTTTTGAATCGCTTGACTGATAATAAATACTTCATATTTTTGCCCGAAACATTAGAAACTTTGTGTCGAGTTGTTGTAGAATGTAGAATGGCTGGTATGACTGTTCTAACAAGTGAAAAGCTCGGTGCTGTGAGCGAAGAGTGGTTTAGTTTAAAAGGGGAAGATCTTATCGATGTGATGAGACACAAGAGAAAAACAATACCAGATTTGGTTTTAGAGAAATTGTTATGAATCCGAAAGTTACCATTGTAATACCTTGTTATAATGCAGAGAAGTACATTGAAAAATGCTTGAGGTCTGCTCTATCTCAGACTTATGATAACTTTGAGGTTATTTTTGTAGACAATGACAGCGGCGATGACAGTTTGGAAATAGCAGAAAGAATGCTAGAAGAATTCCCTGAACTTCAGATTGATACTGCTCCAAACTTATATCCATTTTCCTGGGAGGAGCCCGTAGAAAAAGCTTTATCGATGGCCACGGGCGATTATTTTACAATCTTAGGATCAGATGATTATATCTCGGAAGATTATGTGTCCAAATTCATGGAAAAGATTTTAGAATCTGAAGAACCTGTTTTGGTTCTACAAAGCGCAATTAAAGGTATAGACGAAAATTCAAATTTGATAAATCAAGATGTTTCTCACACTTATTCGGATATGGAAGAGTTTAAAGAACTTTTGTTGCAGAGATGCCCAGTTACAACCCCATCTGTAGTTTACAAAACAGATCTTCACGGAAAGGGGATAGTAAGGTGGTTAGCTAGTGAATATCTCGGCGCTGCTGATTATGATCTCTATTTTAATTTGGCTGATAACGACATATATATTCACCCAGTTGGAGAATGGCTTGGGTATTATTATCGCTGGCACCAAGATCAAGCTACTTGGGGAATGCAAAAAGAACCACTAAATTATGATTTTATGCTTCAGAATCAATGGAGAGAAAAGTGGGGACTGTGAAAGTAAGGGTTGTTGATTACATTGCAAATAAAATTAGTGAACTGGGCGTAAAAGACGTTTTTACTCTTACTGGTGGCGGCGCAATGTTTTTGAATGATTGTGTTGCTAAACATCCTGATCTTAGGGCGATTTGTAATCACCATGAACAGGCTTGTGCCATGGGAGCCGTTGGCTACGCTAAATACACTAATAATTTTGGTGTGGCTATCGTTACGACCGGCTGTGGTAGCACAAATGCTCTGACTGGGTTACTAGAAGCGTGGCAGGATAACGTGAAATGTTTGTTTATTTCGGGACAAGTAAATAAATCACAAACTACTCATAATATAAACGTACCATTAAGACAACTAGGTGTTCAAGAGGCTAATATCGTTGACGTAGTAAGACCGATATGTAAATATGCCATTATGGTCACTGACCCAAGTAGAATAAGGTTTGAAGTTGAAAAGGCAATTCACATTGCAAAGCAAGGACGCCCAGGCCCTGTCTGGTTAGATATCCCTTTAGACGTGCAGGGAGCTTATATAGATGTTGAAAATTGTCTTCCATATCCTGCTAGACCCAACATGCATATAAAAGAGGAGATAACACAGGGTGAAATAAAATCTCTGTCCGAAATGTTTGATAAATCAGAGAGACCTGTAGTCTTAATAGGAAATGGTGTTCGTTTGGCCAATGCCACAGAGCAGCTAAAGACATTTATCGAAAGATATAATATACCAACCGTAGCTACTTTTCTCGGCATTGATTTAATAGAGAGCGATCACCCTCTGATGATTGGAAGGGTTGGAATCAAGGGAAATAGAGCAGCAAATTTTGCTATGCAAAACTCAGATCTTTTAATAACTATTGGAACTCGGCTGGGTGTTCCAGTGACGGGATATAATTACGAGACATTTGCGAGAGAAGCAAAAATTGTAGTTGTAGATATTGATAGAGAAGAACACCGTAAAGAAACAATCAAAATAGACAAGCTTATTGGTGCTGATGCAAAAAACTTTTTAGAAAATGTAACTTTTAACAAAGAATCAAGTCAAGAGTGGTCAGCCACCTGTTTACGTTGGAAAAAAAGCTGGAGAGTCTGCAATCCAGACTGGGATAAAAACAGAGAAGGGATAGATCTGTATTATTTTATGGATCGACTCTCAAAGCAAAATAAAGATGATTCCGTCGTTGTATCCGACGCAGGATCTGCATATTACGTCCCTTCTCAATTCTTAAGTATTGAGAAAGAACAAAGACATATAACTTCCGGAGCCCAAGCAGATATGGGCTTTACTATTCCTGCTGCGATAGGAGTTAGCGCCGCTAAAGATTTCGGCGAGGTGATTGGTATAACGGGCGATGGCTCTTTTCAGACAAATGTGCAAGAGTTACAAACAATCAGACACCATAACTTGCCTATTAAATTGTTTGTCTGGAACAATCATGGGTATTTGTCTATTCGGACAACACAAAGGAAATTTTTTGAGGGAAGATATATAGGGGTTGATGGAGATTCCGGAGTATCTCTCCCCAACATACAGAAAATTACCGAGGCTTACGATCTGAAATATTTTAAGATTGAAACTGTCGAAGAACTGGACGATGGAATACAAAAAGTTCTCAATTACGACGGCCCCGTTGTGTGTGAAGTAATGTGCCAAAAATGGCAAGAAGTGATTCCAACACTTATATCGACAAAAACAAAAGACGGAAGAATTGTATCTAGACCTTTCGAAGATATGTATCCACTATTAACTAGAAAAGAATTTTACGATAATATGATTATCGAACCCATCAACCATGAGGAATAAAAAATGGCATTTGAACCAAAAAAGACAACTATCTTAACATTAAGAAGACACAAGAGGCAGGGACAGAAATCTGTATTTGTAACAGCATATGACTATCCGCAAGCACTACTGGCTGATAAAGCAGGGGTTGACGGGATTCTTGTTGGCGACTCTCTAGGGATGACAACCTTGGGACACAAAACTACAATTCCAGTTACGATGGATGCTATGATCCTACACGCTGAAGCCGTTGCTCGTGGGGCCAAAAGCGCCTTTCTAGTCGGTGACATGCCATACATGTCTTATCAAGCTTCTGATAGCGAGGCAGTCCGTAACGCTGGTCGATTTATTCGTGCTGGTATGGATGCCGTCAAAGTAGAAGGCGCTATGGTTAACCGCATTAAAGCAATTGCCGATGCGGGTATTCTTGTCCAAAGTCACTTGGGACTCACACCTCATACAAGAGCAAAACTGGGTGGCTACAGAGTTCAAGGAAAAACTGCGGAGAGCACAGAAATTATTCTTAACCAGGCTCTTGAACTTCAAGATGCCGGTTGCACCTTTCTTTTACTGGAAGCTATGCCAAGAGAATCAGCCCAGGTGGTAGCAAGAGAACTTACTATCCCAGTGTATGGTATTGGTGCTGGAGATCTTGTAGACGGACAGCTTGTTATTCTACACGACTTAGTTGGTCTATTTTGGGAGTTTAAGTCTAAATTTGTAAAGAGATATTGCGAAGCCGGTGCCCTTATTCAGACAGCCTTGGAGCAATACTCTGATGAGGTTAGGACTGGCATCTTCCCAGCAGCAGAAAATTTCTATGAAATCAAGGATGAGGAATTGGAAAAACTCCTATCTAATACAAAGTGGAAATATGAGACCGATCAAGGCTTTCCGACTAACCATAGCCCAACTCCTAACACGGTAACTCCAAAAGAAGATATTTTCAATAATAAAAAATGAAAGTCCTAATAACTGGGCGAAACGGTTTTCTGGCAAAGGAACTAAGTGAGAACTTTTCTGACTTTGAGATAACTTGCGTCGGCAGGCAGGAAATTAACCTCACTGATTCATCGTCTGTTAGGTCATTGTTTCAATATAATAGATTTGATGCTGTTGTACATACTGCTATAACGGGCGGTAGACGAGACGAGGAAGACACGTTCCAAACTTTTGTTGACAATATTTCAATGTTTAATAATCTGATAGCCAACAGGCGTTCTTTTGGAAAACTAATTAACATTTGTTCCGGAGCAGCTTTTGGCCGAAATGCTGATATATATGAATATCAAGAACATAGGGTTCAGGGATTTGTCCCCAGCGACTACTACGGAATGTCAAAAAACATAATCGCTCGTGAATGTGAGAAGCTGGATAACGTGTACAATCTTAGGCTGTTTGGTTGTTTCGGCTTTTACGAGGCGGAATCTAGGTTTATAAAGTCCTCTATCCTAAAGTCATTAAAAGGGAAGCCAATAACAATTCACAAAGATAAGACGATGGATTTTGTTTCATCAGACGATGTGGCAACTGTTGTGCGCCACTATTTGAAAAACGATCTGGAAAAACCCTATAAGGATATTAATATATGCTACAAGCAAAAGCAGACACTGAGGAGCATAGCCTCAGAAATCATAAATTTAACAAATTCTGAATCTTCTATAATATTAGAAAAGGATGGACATGACAACGTTTATACCGGCTGTAGTAATAAACTAGATAGCCTCGATCTTGATGTGCGGGGACTCAAATCGGGGTTAATAAATTTGACGGAAAGATTAAGTGACTAAGTTAGAAAAGATACTTTCACTTGTAAAAGAATATGCAGAAGAAAACCTCCTCGGAAAAACATGGGAGGAGGGTGACTGGATTAATTATTCTGGTCCAAATTTCTCCTCCGATGAATATACGGCTGCCGTAGAAACACTTTTAGATGGGTGGCTCGTCATAGGTGGAAAATCTAGGAAATTTGAAAATATCTTTCCACCACACCTGGGCAAGAGATTTGGCATTCTAACAAACTCTGGCAGTTCTGCTAATCTTGTAATGGTACACGCATTTACCAGCAAGCAGAGATTTATGAAAAGGTTTCACCTCCCAAAGGGGAGCAAGATTATCACCCCCGTAGTCTGTTTTCCAACTACGATCAACCCTATAATTCAGGCAGGCTTTGAACCTGTTTTTGTTGATGTTGACTTACCTTCCCTGAACTTGAACTTAGACGAAGTAGAAAAACTATTAGAGTCCGACAAAGACATAAAAGGTATAATGTTCGCTCACGTCCTGGGCAACCCTCCAGACATGGATAGAGTTATGGACTTGGTTGAAAAATACGATTTAATATTTTTAGAAGATTCATGCGATGCTTTAGGGTCCTTTTATGACGGAAAACCTCTGGGATCTTTTGGGCACGCCTCCTCTTGTTCATTTTATCCAGCGCATCATATGACAATGGGCGAGGGCGGATTTGTAGCAACAGACGATCCTAGAATCCGAAGGGTAATGGCAAGTTTCAGAGATTGGGGCCGTGCCTGTTATTGCAACGAGAAAAAACCCGGAGATGTTACCAGTGGTACGGCTTGTGGTAACAGGTTTAGAGAATGGATAAAGGACGGGAATCAAAGTTTTGTGTATGACCATCGTTATGTATTTGATGAAATAGGGTTTAACTTAAAGCCTCTAGAGCTTCAATCAGCGATGGGACTTGAACAACTAAAAAAACTCCCGCTAATGGATGCCGCCCGTCGGGCGAACTTTAACCGCCTTAAAGAAATATTTTTAAAGTATGAAGAGTATTTTATGCTTCCTTCTGCTACTCCAAAATCAGACCCTTGTTGGTTCGGTTTTATGATGACCGTAAAAGAGAACGGGAGATTTAAGAAACAGGAGTTGGTTGATTATTTAGAAGAGCACAAAATACAAACAAGATCCTATTTTACAGGAAACTGCTTATACCACCCAGCATATAAGGAGTTTGCCTCCAAATACGAAAATCTCAGAGATAGATTTCCAAACGCTCATATTGCCACAGTCGATACTTTCTTTATGGGAACTTTTATTGGAATAACTGATGAAAAGCTGGATTATATTGAAAAAGTTGTTGACAACTTCTTTGAGGGGGGTATAATATGAAAATAGTATATATTACAGGTTGTCTTGGTTTCATTCCTTCATACTTCACTAAGAAATGCTTAGAAAAAGGGTGGATGGTCTATGGAGTAGACAAGATAACATATGCTGCAAATACTAAGATTTTAAAAGAATTCGAAAGCTATAAAAACTTTAGATTTAAGCAAGCAGATATCAAGGATTTGGATGTTTTATATGATTGCGATTATGTTGTTAACTTTGCAGCGGAATCACATGTTGGAAACAGTATTATAAACAGTGATGAATTTATAAACACCAATATCGTAGGTACAAAAAACCTTTTGGACTTGGTTAGGTTTAAGCCAATAAATTGCGGGGAGAGACCAATATTTTTACATGTGAGTACCGATGAAGTTTACGGGGATATAGAAGAAGGCTCCCACAAAGAAACAGATTTGCTTCACCCAAGCAATCCATACTCAGCAGCAAAGGCAGCAGCAGATATGTTAGTATTTGCTTGGGCACGGACCTACGATATTAAATATTTGATAGCTAGACCAACAAACAATTATGGCATGAGACAATATCCAGAAAAACTAATACCACTTAGCGTAAAGAATTTACTGCGTGAAAGAAAAATATGGCTGCATAATAGTGGAACTCCTGTTAGAAACTGGCTTCACGCTGATGATACCGCTGAAGCCATTATGGCCCTGATTGATTCTGGCGTAACAAACGAGATTTTTAATATTGCTGGGGATTTTGAACAAACAAACTCAGAAACTGTTCGAAAGATCATAAAGTCTTTTCACGGAACAGATAACGACTGGGAGCAGTATGTTAATTATTCATATGAAAGAGAGGGACAAGATATGAGATATTGTCTCGACGACAGCAAGATAAGAGCCCTTGGGTGGGAGCCTAAAAAAATATTTGACGAAGAAATTAATGAAATAGTTTCTTTTTATAAGAAAAACTTTATCTGGTAGAAAAATGAAATTAGATTACAAAGATATTATAGACAAATACAAGGGAAAGGGCTGTGTAGTTGCCCTTCACGGTCCAAGCCTATCCCCGCATATAGACGAGATTCAAAGACTACAAAGAGAAGACAAAATAATAAGAATTTCTGTAAATGAATGGTTTGACTTTTTCAACGAAAAGCCAGATTATTGGGTAATTTCCAACACAGAGCTTAATATTAGAGATTCAGTGTTGAATGAGAATATATGGAAAATGAGAGGATACCCGGAGGATGTTTTCAATATCCAAGGAGTACCGCTATTATATAATAGGACAGCCGACTTAACAGATCCGGATTTTGTAGATAAGAATTTAAAATGTGATTATCTTCCGTTTGATAATAGGCACTTTAAGAAACACAAGTGCTTAGAGATATTGAAGAACTTTAAAGAACATCATGACGAAAATAAAAACCTAGATTTTAAAGATTACGGTAACAACACACAAATGTGGCAGCTACCAGATACAAAAAATGTGAGCCCACATTGCGCTCAGGTCCATGGCATTGTTGCTGGCGGCTGGTCTCGATTTGGAAAGTGTTGTCACTTGATGCAAGACACCACAATACAAGAAAAGCTACAAGAGATAACAGGACACTCTCAGCACATGGGCGTCGGACAAACTGTGGGTCTTTTTTGTGTTATGTTTGCTGTGATTATGGGATGCAATCCAATATATGTTACCGGACTCGATCTAGATTATACTCTTGGATATGCCGACGGTGCTGATAAACCTTATTATGTTCCAAATGTTGGAAATGTTGGACATTGGCGACACGTCTTCAAAGAGTTTTTGTTGGACGATATGCGAATACTGCGTGAGAGCGCAGAATTAAAAGGAATAGAAATTATTAACCTAAATCAAGGTGCATGGTATGATGCTTTTAAGAAAGGGGACTTAGGTCTATGAGTGTTTTTGTAATTGCAGAGATTGGAATTAATCATAATGGAAGTATGGAGGTCACCAAGCGGCTGATCGATGCTGCCGCTGCGTCGGGATGTGACGCAGTAAAATTTCAAAAGAGGACTGTTGAAACAGTTTATACGAAAGAGGAGTTGGATAAACCCAGAAAGAGTCCTTGGGGAACAACCAACCGAGAACAAAAAAATGGACTAGAATTTTCCAAGGAAGAATATCAAGAAATTGAAGATTATTGTGAAGACAAGGGAATCCACTGGTTTGCGTCGGCGTGGGATATCGAGAGTCAAAAATTTCTGAGGCAGTTCAACTGTAAATATAATAAAGTAGCCTCGGCGATGTTAACTCACCGTGAATTACTTAGATCGATTGCATCTGAAAATAAGCACACTTTCATTTCTACAGGAATGAGCACTTTAAAACAAATTGATAAAGCAGTTCAGATTTTTGAAGATGCTAGATGTTCTTATGAACTGATGCACTGCAACAGCACTTATCCGATGCCAGTAGAAGATGCTAATCTGAGCGTAATACACACACTTCAAGAACGTTATAAGTGTAATGTGGGATACAGCGGACACGAAAGCGGAATTATCGTTAGTTGCGCTGCGGTAGCTATCGGAGCTTCTTCTTTAGAACGTCACATCACTCTTGATCGTGCGATGTATGGCTCAGATCAATCAGCCTCCTTGGAGATCGGCGGACTCAATAAAATGATGGATTATGTCAGGGACATTACAAAGTCTATGGGCTCTCCCGAAAAAAAGGTGATGAGAACAGAAGTATCAATAGCTGCAAAACTTAGAAAGTTTGACACCCTGTGAAAAAAATGTCTGCCCTTATACCCGCAAGGGGCGGAAGCAAGGGAGTACATAAAAAGAATATAAAGCTATTACAAGGGTATCCTCTTATAGCTTATTCTATAATGGCTTGTAAAATGTCAGAAATGATTGGTAGGATCATAGTATCAACAGACGATAAAGAAATTGCAGAGTTATCTTTAAAATTTGGAGCGGAAGTCCCATTTATGAGACCGCCTGAATTAGCTACTGATAAATCAACAGACAAGGATGTTATTGAGCATTATTTTGATATGACTGGTGAATACGAGGTAGCATATATTAGACCAACAACGCCCTTGAGGAACCCGGAGGTTATTGATGAAAATATCAGGGATTATTTACACACCAAAATATTAAAATCAACAGGCGTTAGATCTATGCATGAATTGCCAGAATCACCACACAAAATGTTTCAGCTAGATGAGAGGGGATATTGTTGTGGGTTTTTTGACGATTTTAAAGGGATAAAAAACTATACAAATTTACCTAGACAAATATTTCCAAGAGCCTACCAGCCAAATGGGTATTTAGATATTGTTAAAAAATCCACCCTTAGCGGCGGTGATACATTTGGCGATGAAATTTTACCCATTATCACCGATTTCGTCATAGAAGTTGATACACCTTTTCAGTTTGATCTTCTTGAATATCAACTTAATTCTAAAGGACATCTTTTATTGGACGAAATAAAGAATGAGTATTGAAACAAAGCACCGAAAAATTATTGATGGATATAAGCTGGAGGAAACGGAGCTTAATACTCGTCGCCACGAGCTAGAAACAAAAGCCAACGGACACCAAGTCCCTGTCGTTTGGGATAGTGCTATCGACTATAACGTTTTTGACAAGCAGGGTAATAAATGGATTGATATGACGGCCGGCATCTTTGCGGCAAATGCAGGACACTCCAACCCAAAGATTAAAGAAGCTATTCAGAATCAACTGGATAAAAACCTTATCTTCGCTTATCAATATATAACGGAGATACGACAACAGTTTGTCGAAAAGCTTTTGGATAGCTCTCCTGATCATTTTGACAAAACCATCCTGATGAGTACAGGATCAGAAGTCACCGACGTAGCCTATAAACTGATCAAGCTATGGGCAAAGAAAAACAACAAGAAATACATTGTTACTTTTAATGGAAGTTATCACGGCCGGGTTCTTGGGTCTGCTTTAGTGTGTGGCTCAAAGGAGGCAGCGTCTTGGTCTTCGGTAGTTGATGACGATGTTGTATTTATAGATTTCCCGACAGACCAGGCTGCCGAGTTTGACCCTAGTGTGCTTCCGCCTGCCGATCAAATTGCAGCGTTCTTTCTAGAGACCTATCAAGGGTGGGCAGCTTGGATGTACCCTCCTCAATATATCCAGGCGCTCTATAAATTTGCCAGAGATAACGGAGCCCTTGTTTGCTTTGATGAGGTTCAGGCAGGATTTTACCGCATGGGTGAGATGTATGGCTATATGACTTACGGGGAAAACATTAAACCTGATCTGATCTGTTTAGGGAAGGGTATTTCATCTTCTTTACCGATGGCGGCTGTTGTTGGTACAGAGGAGGTCATTGATGTTGATTTAGATGCAAATCTAAGCGGAACTCACGCTGGTAATGCGTTGGGATCTGCTGCTTGTTTGGCAAATCTTGAAGTCCTGACAGACGAGAAATTTCAGAAAGACCTAAAGCAAAGGGTTGGCGCATTTGAAGAGAGAAGTTTGAAACTTCTTAAGTACGATTGTGTCACAGCAGTTAATGCCAGAGGTATGATCGTTGGAATTGTTTTCGACACGACGGAAAGAACAAACAAAATAGTTTTTGATTGCATCGAGCGTGGAGTCTTGCCAGTTTGCACTTTTAGGGAATCAATTAAGCTCGGACCACCATTAACAATTCCTGTAGATGCTATTCACGATGCATTTGGTGTTCTAGAAGAATGCATCCAGAGGAATCAATAATGCACCCCAATCTTTTGGCTTATGATGATCATGAGGTGTTTGGTTCTGAGGAGAATATTTCTGTTTATAGAGAAGCAAAATTAAAGGGTGTCAAAAAGAACATTTCCCTTATAAGAAAAAACTTTGACAAAAATTTAAGGGTGCTCGAAATAGGCTCCGGAAACTCAAAGTTCCTGTATGCCCTGGAACTAGAAAATATGCTAGTTGAGGGATACGGTTTTGAGATAAGCAATAGTAGAAATAAGTTTGCTGATAAGTGGAAGCGGGATTTGGGCATTGAGAATATCCACAATATTGAAGAGAATATTCTGGAAACAAATTTTGACAGATTACCATCCTTTGATCTGGTGTACTGTGTAGACTTAGCGTTTCAGTTTTTAGATCCAATTGAAGCAGAAAGTGATTTAAGAATTCTAAAATCGATTTATAGTCGCTTGAGGGAGGGTGGCAAAGTTGTATTGGAACTTGATTGCCACAGAAGGCTCACTGATAAGATGCAAGATGGAAAAGTAAAAACATGGCAAGAATTTAAAGAACCAGACCCTTGGCAATATCTTCTTTGGGACTGCAACTTAGAAAATGATTATCTAACTTTGAATAAAACGTTTCTAAAGAGAGACCTCTCAGAGATATCAAAAAGCAGAGTGGTATTAAAAAATTACCGACGTTCTGATATAATTCATTTGTTGTTCCTGGCTGGCTTTGACAATGTTCAGATATTTGAAAGCTGGGACACCGACGGTGATTTATTAAAAGACGAGTTTATCGTGATCGGCGAGAAGAATGCTTAATATTCGACATACTGGAATTGTTGTTAGTAATGCAGAGAGGTCAATAGACTTCTATACTAGACTTTTAGGGTTTGAAATAAAAAAGGACATGATGGAGTCGGGGGATTACATTGATAATTTCTCTGCCCTTAAGGACGTCAGAGTTCGGACTATAAAAATGACGCTGGAAAATGACGACATGGTAGAATTGCTTTGGTATGAAACACACCCAGAACAACCTGACATGAGCCGCCCAATCACTAGAATTGGTTGTTCTCACTTTGCAATGACTGTAGAAAATTTAGATGAAACCTATAATAGATTAGTAGATGCTGGTGTCGAGTTTAACAGCCCGCCACAACTCTCTCCAGATGGATTTGCAAAAGTTACTTTTTGTAAAGATCCTGATGGCAGCCTAATAGAACTGGTGGAGGAGCTTCATTGAGTTATCTAGACAGCGTATTTTCTTTGTCGGGAAAAGTGGTAGTTGTTACTGGTGCCACT
>TARA_R110000824_G_scaffold146571_8_pt1 | contig 15329 bp, 15 predicted proteins | sample TARA_R110000824 | Tara Oceans TARA_R110000824 (sample SAMEA4397747) | marine metagenome | biome: Polar Biome; feature: [MES] marine water layer (ENVO:01000295) within the mesopelagic zone...; material: water (ENVO:00002006), including particulate matter (ENVO:01000060) such...
GCCGAAGGCGCCAGTACCCACCGCCCCTGGTTGGTAGAGGATGGCGCTGCCATAGGCGTCGGGAAAGTCGGCGAGCGTTTGCTTCAGGCTAAGCCGCAGTTGCACGGTGGAGAACCTGCCGGGGCTTGGGTACAGGCGGTGGTAAAGCTCACCCAGACGGGCCAGGTCTTCGGTGTTTTGCTCCATCTGGTGGTGATGGGCATTGATACGCCCCAGATTGGCATAGAAGGTGTCGGCAATCTGGCGTTGGCGCAGCTCGGACATGGCACCCTGGGCAAAACTCAGGTTCAAGCTGGACATCAGCCACATGCCGGCAATAAAGAGTGCCACCAGAAGACTCAGAGTCAGCATGATCGAGTGCTGCAAGCTCAACATGCCTGAGGTTCTGATCCGTGCAAGATACATCCATGACATCGGTAACTTCTCGGTTCTATCCCTGTGTCCAACGCGGTTTTCCGCCGCGCCGCTGCCCTGCTATCGAGCTGCTACGAGCATAGCACCACGGCGCGAGACAGAGCGGCTCTGATAAATAAATTGTTAGCTGGAACGGAATTTGCGTAGCAGGTAGCTAACCGCGACTTAGCGTCAATTATTTGATCTGGGAATTTCCGAGGCATGGCAGTCGACCGCGCAGAAATGATGAGTAACGTCCGCAGCAACCTTTCCGGGTTGCGGCATGGCGCCCTGGGTGTGCCGATTCTGCTATTGGTGATGCTGGGCATGATGATGCTGCCGGTGCCACCCTTCCTGCTCGATGTGCTCTTTACCTTCAATATTGCCCTGTCGCTGGTCGTTCTGCTGGTTTGCGCGTACGCGCTGCGGCCGCTGGATTTTGCCGTATTCCCGACGATTCTCCTGATTGCAACCTTGCTGCGTCTGGCGCTCAACGTGGCTTCTACCCGAGTGGTGTTGCTCTACGGGCACGAGGGTGGGGATGCTGCGGGCAAGGTGATTCAAGCCTTCGGTGAGGTGGTGATCGGCGGCAACTATGTGGTCGGTCTGGTGGTGTTTGCCATCCTGATGATCATCAACTTCGTTGTGGTGACCAAAGGTGCCGGGCGTATTTCCGAGGTGAGCGCTCGCTTCACCCTGGATGCGATGCCCGGCAAGCAGATGGCTATCGATGCGGACCTGAATGCAGGGCTGATCGATCAGGAGCAAGCCAAGCTGCGGCGCACCGAGGTTGCCCAGGAAGCGGACTTTTACGGCTCGATGGACGGCGCCAGCAAGTTTGTGCGCGGTGACGCGGTCGCCGGCCTGCTGATTCTGTTTATCAATATCATCGGTGGCCTGGCCATCGGTATGGCCCAGCACGGTTTGAGCTTCGGCGACGCCAGCCGAATCTACGTATTGCTGACCATCGGTGACGGTCTGGTTGCCCAGATCCCGTCATTGCTGCTGTCAACTGCTGCGGCGATCATGGTGACCCGCGTATCCACGTCTGAAGATATGGGCTCGCAGGTCAATCGTCAGATGTTTGCATCGCCCAAGGCGCTGGCGATCGCGGCGGCCATCATGATCGTCATGGGTCTGATTCCCGGTATGCCGCATTTTTCCTTCCTCAGCCTGGGCTTTTTGGCGGCGGGTGCGGCCTACTTTATCGCCAACCGGCAGCGTCTCAAGCAGAACGCCGAGCAGGAGGTTGAGCGCAAGGCCACTGAAGTGCCTGCGGCACCGCGCCCGGAAACCCGCGAGCTAGGCTGGGATGATGTAACGCCGGTGGATATGGTCGGCCTGGAAGTGGGTTACCGGTTGATCCCGCTGGTTGATCGCAATCAGGGCGGCCAATTGTTGGCGCGGATCAAGGGCGTACGCAAGAAGCTGTCGCAGGACATGGGCTTTCTGATGCCTTCTGTGCATATCCGCGACAATCTTGATCTGGCCCCGAACGCCTATCGCGTCACGCTGATGGGTGTTGGTGTAGCGGAGGCCGAGGTATATCCCGACCGTGAGCTAGCGATCAACCCGGGTCAGGTATTTGGCGAAATCAAAGGCATTGCCGGCAAGGATCCCGCCTTTGGTCTGGACGCTATCTGGATCGAGCCGATGCAGAAGGACCAGGCCCAGTCACTCGGCTATACGGTGGTGGACGCCAGCACCGTGGTGGCGACCCATCTGAATCAGATCCTCAACAAGCATGCCCATGAACTGATCGGTCATGAGGAAGTGCAGCAACTGTTGCAGGTGCTGGCCAAGGCCTCGCCGAAGCTGGCCGAGGAGCTGGTGCCGGGGATGATTTCACTCTCCGGTCTGCTCAAGGTATTGCAAGGCTTGCTGCAGGAGCAGGTGCCGGTGCGTGACATTCGCACCATCGCCGAGGCGATCGCCAATCAGCCCGGCAAGAGTCAAGATCCTGGCGCATTGATTTCGGCAGTACGGGTGTCTTTGTCGCGTTCCATCGTGCAAAGCATTGTAGGGCTTGACTCCGAGCTCCCTGTGATCACATTGGAGCCCAGGTTGGAACAGATGTTGCTACAGAGTCTACAGAAGGCCGGGCAGGGCGGTGATGACGGCATCATGCTTGAGCCGGGGATGGCTGAAAAGCTGCAGCGCTCACTGGCTGATGCGGTGCAACGCCAGGAAGTACAAGGTAAGCCAGCGATATTGCTGGTGGCAGGGCCGGTACGCGGGATGATGGCCAAGTTTGTCCGCTACGCGGCGCCTGGGGCCCATGTGCTGTCCTACCAGGAAATTCCGGACAGCAAGCAGGTCACCATTGTGGCGACAGTCGGGCAGAGCTAGTTGATGCACGGCAAGAATGAATGCAAGGCAGCCGACGCTGCCGGCTCAGTTAAACGAATGCAGAGGGTGGGTCAGCCATGAAAGTGAAACGTTTCTTTGCCGCAGACATGCGCCAGGCGATGAAGCTGGTACGCGACGAGCTCGGTGCCGATGCGTCCATTATCGCCAACCGGCGCGTAGTCGGCGGCGTGGAGCTGACAGCGGCGCTGGATTATGAAGCGCCGCGCCTGACCCCTCCGACCCCGGGTCTGAGCCAGGAACTGAAAAAGACCCAGGAACGTATTGTCACGGCACGCGCCCAACTGGAAGCGGGCGAGCGCAGCAGTGCAGGACCGACCGTGAATCGGCAGATGTTTGGCGAGACCATGCGCCAGGCAGCCCAGGACGGATCCTCCGAGGCGCAGGAGTTTCTTGATCGGCTGAACAGCGAGATGGCGCAGCCCGTAGCGCCTGCCGCCATGGCCAAGCCAGCTTTGCGCGTAGCTGAACCCGAGCCGGAATCGGCGTCGGGCCTGGGTGCCATGCGTGCTGAAATCGCCGGATTGCGCGAGATGCTCGAAGCGCAGCTGGGCAATATGGCCTGGGGTCAGATCAATCAGCAGCAGCCGCGTCAGGCCAGCCTGTGGCGGCGCCTCACCCAGTTGGGTCTGCCCGCGGAGCTGAGCCAGAGTCTGCTGCGCCTGGTGGCCGATGAGCCCAATACCCGGCAGGCATGGCGCATGCTGCTGGCGCACCTGTCGCACAGCATTCCAGTCATGCGTGAGGAGTTGATTGAAGCGGGCGGTGTTGTTGCCCTGGTTGGCCCCACAGGGGCAGGTAAAACCACCACCCTGGGTAAATTGGCAGCACGTTACGTGCTCAAGCATGGCAGCCAGCACGTAGCGCTAGTGACCATGGATACCTACCGCATCGGTGCGCACGAGCAGTTACGCACCCTGGGCCGGATTCTGAATGTGCCGGTGCGCGTGGTTGACGAACAGAACGGCCTGGCCGATGTGCTCAAGGAGTTTTCCGGCAAGCGCCTGGTGTTGCTCGATACCGCAGGCTTGCAGGCGCAGGATCCGCACCTGCAAGGGCAACTGAGCCAGTTGGCGGCACTGGGTACCCAGGTCAGCACGCTGCTGGTATTGGCGGCTACCAGTCAGTATCAGGTGCTCAAGGCGGCCTATCATACCTATAAGGTGTGTAACCTGGATGGCTGCGTGATTACCAAGGTGGATGAGGCGGCTACCCTGGGTGAAGTATTGGGTCTGGCCATGCAGCAGGGTTTACCGGTAGCCTATCTGGCGGATGGCCAGCGCATACCGGATGATATTGCCCGTGCGGTCGGCCATCAATTGGTCAGCCGGGCGGTCAGTCTGGCGGGTAACGAAAGCCCGCCGGATCAGGCCATGGCTGACGTGTTTGCCGGTATACTGCACAACCAGCGCGCTGGTTAACAGACGATCAACAGTTTTATTGCTAACAAGGTAATCCACGCAGATGGGCAGCAAACATCCGGTTCAGGTCATCGCGGTCACCGGCGGCAAAGGCGGGATCGGCAAAACCAACGTGTCGGTCAACCTGGGTCTGGCCCTGGCTGACATGGGGCGTCGAGTGGTGTTGCTCGACGCCGACCTTGGTTTGGCGAACGTCGATGTGTTGCTGGGCCTCAAGCCGAAAGCCACCCTGGCCGACGTGCTTGAAGGCACCTGCGAGTTGCGCGATGTATTGCTCAATGGCCCGGGCGGCATGCGTATTGTGCCCGCTGCCTCCGGCGCCGCGACCATGGTCAATCTGAATCCCCAGCAACACGCTGGTCTGATTCAGGCATTCAGCGATATTGGCGATAACATTGATGTACTGATTGTCGACACCGCTGCGGGTATCGGTGATTCGGTAGTCAGCTTCGTGCGCGCCGCGCAGGAAGTGCTGGTGGTTGTTTGCGATGAGCCCACCTCGATTACAGACGCTTATGCCTTGATCAAGCTGCTTAATCGCGATCATGGCATGACACGCTTCCGTATATTGGCCAATATGGTACACACGCCACAGGAAGGCCGGACGGTCTTTGCTAAGCTGACCAAGGTAACGGATCGCTTCCTTGATGTAGCGCTGCAGTATGTGGGTGCCGTGCCTTACGACGAAAATGTGCGTAAGGCTGTCCAGAAGCAGCGTGCCCTTTATGAGGTGTTTCCGCGCAGCAAGGCCTCCATCGCTATTCGGGGTATTGCACAAAAAGTCGATGCCTGGCCGCTGCCGGCCAATCCACGCGGGCATCTTGAATTTTTCGTCGAACGCCTGGTACAGCAAACGGGTTCAGGCCTATGACACAAACGGCTGGTGGATTGAGCATGTATACACGCGCACAGTGTTCCGCTGACAACCAGGATCAACTGGTTTCCCAGTATGCCCCGCTGGTCAAACGTATTGCCTACCACATGCTTGCTCGCCTGCCGTCCAGTGTTCAGGTTGATGATCTGATTCAGGCCGGGATGATTGGTCTGCTGGAGGCTTCGCGCAAATTCGAAAGCGGCAAGGGCGCCAGTTTCGAGACCTACGCGGGTATTCGCATCCGCGGTGCCATGCTGGATGAAGTCCGCAAGGGCGACTGGGCCCCGCGCTCGGTGCACCGCAACACGCGGATGGTCAGTGATGCGGTACGCGCAGTGGAGTCACGTCTGGGCCGCGACGCCAAGGACCATGAAATAGCCGCAGAGCTGGAGATGAGCCTGGAAGAGTATTACGCCATCCTCAATGATACCTCCGGCAGCAAGCTGTTCAGTTTTGACGAGTTGATCGAGAACGGCACGCGCGCGGATGCGCACAGCGATGAGGAGCCACTGGGTGGCCTGCAGGATCAACGTTTTCGCGTAGCCCTGGTAGAGGCAATCGAGGGGTTGCCAGAGCGCGAGCGCCTGCTGCTGTCGCTGTATTACGATGAAGAATTGAATTTGAAAGAGATTGGCGCGGTGCTGGGTGTTAGTGAATCGCGCGTCAGCCAGCTGCATAGCCAGTGCGCAGCACGATTACGCGCGCGGCTGAGTGGGTGGAGAAACGATTGATTTTGTTCCCGGTATCCGGACAATGGCCGGTTGCCCTGAAAGATGGGTGTTGAATGTCAGTGAAGCCAGCGCCGGATGGCGTCTGCGCGTACACTGGCGACAATGGAGTTGAAAGGGCTTGTTTGGCCAGTAGGTAAGCGGGGTGCGATAGTGCACTCTTCCTGGTTTGTACGGAGGTCGACTTGGACAAGAATATGAAAATTCTCATCGTTGATGATTTTTCAACGATGAGGCGCATTATCAAGAATCTGTTGCGCGACCTGGGTTTCACCAACACGGCGGAAGCTGATGATGGAACCTCGGCACTGCCGATGCTGCAAAGCGGTAGCTTCGATTTTCTGGTGACCGACTGGAACATGCCGGGTATGAGCGGCATTGATCTGTTGCGAGCAGTGAGGGCCGATGAGCGCCTCAAGCATTTGCCGGTATTGATGGTCACGGCCGAAGCCAAACGCGATCAGATCATTGAAGCCGCTCAAGCGGGTGTCAACGGCTACGTGGTCAAGCCGTTTACCGCCCAGGCGCTGAAAGAGAAAATCGAAAAGATCTTCGAGCGGGTTCAAGCAAAATAATAATTATCCGGGGTACAGGTTATGGCGTTAAGTAAGGATCCCGGCCAGGCGACCGCTCAAGAATTCGAACATTCCCTCAAGGATAATGCGCGGCAACTGGTCGAATACCTGGAGCAGGGCCAGTACGGTGAAGCCATCCTGGTCATACACGCAATCAATCAGGCACGTGATCGCGGCTTGTATTACGAAGTCGGGCAACTGACGCGTGCGCTGCACAATTCCATTGTCAACTTCCAGATAGACACCTCACATGCACTGGGTGACGGGGCTGAAGTCTCCAAAATCACTGATGCGTCAGATCGTCTTGATTATGTCGTGAAGCTGACCGACAAAGCGGCCAACCGCACCATGGATCTGGTGGAAAGCAGCGCGCCGATCATCTCCAGCCTGGGCCAGGAAGCCACTGCACTGCGCGCCGACTGGCAGCGCCTGCAGCGTCGTGAGATGGAGGCGGGGGAATTCCGCGAACTATACAAGCGCATGGGTGAGTTTCTGGCTAAAACAGAAGAATCCAGTGCGCAGGTCAGCACCCATCTTAACGACATCCTTATTGCCCAGGACTATCAGGACCTTACCGGTCAGGTGATCAAGCGCGTCACTACGCTGGTCCATGACGTGGAAGAAAGCCTGGTCAGTCTGGTGCGAATGGCAGGGCAGGTTGATCGGATTGCGGGCATTAATCATGCCTCATCCGAGCAGGAAGCAAAAAAAGTCTCCGCCAAGGGTGAAGGTCCGCAGATTCATGCCGATAAAAGAGAAGACGTTGTATCCGGACAGGATGAAGTCGATGATCTTCTCTCCAGTCTGGGCTTCTAACTACAAGCACGCCCGGGAGTGGATGCATGAGTTTTGATGCGGATGAGGAAATTCTTCAGGATTTTCTGGTGGAAGCCGGGGAAATCCTCGAGCTGTTGTCAGAGCAACTGGTCGACCTGGAGAACCGTCCCGATGATACCAATCTGCTCAACGCCATCTTCCGAGGCTTTCACACGGTCAAGGGTGGCGCCGGGTTTCTGCAGCTGGATGCGCTGGTAGGCTGCTGCCACATTGCGGAAAACGTGTTCGATATTCTGCGCAAGGGCGAGCGTCAGGTCGATTCCGAACTGATGGACGTGGTCCTGCAGGCGCTCGATAGCGTCAATGAAATGTTTAGCCAGGTGCGCGAGGGCGAAGATCCCAAACCTGCCGATCCGGCCTTGCTTGAGGCATTGGCGCGTCTGGCGGTACCTGCCTCGGCGGAACCCGCTCCAGTATCGCCGGGATCCAGCTCCGTCGAATCGCCAGGGCAGGCCTCTGAAGGCTCAGGCGATGTTACCGACGATGAATTCGAGCAACTGCTTGAGGCCTTGCATGGCCCGGCAGCAGTGGCCAGCGAGCAAGCTGTTCCTGTCATGGCGGCTACGCCAGCGCAGAACAACAGCGACGAAATTACCGATGACGAGTTCGAGGCTTTGCTCGACCAATTACACGGTACAAGCCCGCCAGCACCAGCACCAGCACCAGCGGCCCCTGCGGCAGCTACGCCGAGCGCTTCGACTGGCGTGCCGAGCAGCCCATCTTCTGTTGCCTCCAGCAGCAGCGATGAAATAAACGATGATGAATTTGAAGCTCTGCTTGATGAGCTGCATGGCAAAGGCGCTGCGCCCGGCAAGGTTGTAGCTGCGCAAGCTGAAGCGAGTCCCGCGGTTAAGAGCTCTGATGTCGAGCCCGAGCATATTACCGATGACGAGTTTGAGGCGCTGCTTGATCAGTTGCATGGCAGTGGCCAGGCGCCCGGCAAGCTGGATAGCCCCGCAGCGCCTGAAGTAAAGCCGGCCGTGCCCGCAGCCAAGGCGCCAGCCCCAGCCAAGCCTGTTGCCAAGGCCGCGCCGCCTGCCGCGAAACCCGCACCTGCGCCAGCCACTGAACCCGCGAAAGATAAGCAGGCTGCCATTGAAAATCCCGCAGCCGAGACCACTGTTCGGGTAGATACCGCGCGCCTTGACGACATCATGAATATGGTCGGCGAGCTGGTGCTGGTGCGTAATCGCCTGGTGCGATTGGGCCTGAGTAGCGGTGATGAGGAATTGAACAAGGCGGTGGGCAATCTGGATGTGGTCACGGCCGATCTGCAGTCTTCGGTGATGAAAACCCGCATGCAGCCGATCAAGAAGGTGTTTGGTCGCTTCCCACGCGTGGTACGTGATCTGGCCCGCAGCCTGAAAAAGGAAATCAACCTTGAACTGGTCGGTGAAGAGACCGATCTGGACAAGAACCTGGTCGAGGCCCTTGCCGATCCTCTGGTGCATTTGGTGCGTAACTCGGTGGATCACGGTATCGAGCTGCCGCATGAGCGTGAAGCCGCCGGCAAGCCGCGCACCGGCAAGGTGATTCTGGCTGCCGAACAGGAAGGCGATCACATCCTGCTGACCATTACCGATGATGGCCGAGGTATGGACGCCGATGTGCTGCGCGCCAAGGCCGTTGAAAAGGGGATGATGGACAAGGATGCCGCCGAACGGCTGACAGAAAGCGAATGCTTCGATCTGATTCTGGCCCCGGGCTTTTCCACCAAGACCGAAATTTCCGATGTCTCTGGCCGCGGTGTCGGCATGGATGTGGTCAAGACCAAGATTTCCCAGCTGAACGGCACCATTGGCATCCAATCGACCAAGGGGCAGGGTAGCCGTATTGTCATCAAGGTACCGCTGACGCTGGCGATTATGCCCACGTTGATGGTCATGCTGGCCAATCAGGCCTTTGCTTTGCCGCTGGTCAGCGTGAACGAGATTTACAGCCTGGACCTGTCGCGTACCAATGTAGTCGACGGTCAGGAAGTCATCATCGTGCGCGAAAAGGCCTTGCCGCTGTTTTTCCTCAAGCGTTGGTTGATGCCCGGCGTTGAAGATACCAGCGATCGGTCTGCCGCCAGCGTGGTGATAGTGTCGGTTGGCACCCAACGGGTCGGGTTTGTGGTTGATCAGTTGGTAGGTCAGGAAGAGGTGGTGATCAAACCGCTCGGTCGTATGCTGCAAGGCACCCCGGGCATGTCGGGCGCGACTATCACGGGTGACGGCCGTATTGCTCTGATTCTGGATATTCCCAGCCTGCTCAAGCGGTATGCACGACGCGGCTAGCAGCGCCGCTGGAAGAATGATGCAGGGATGGATGGTTATCAGGATACGCCCCCGTACGGCGGGTGATCCGGGCAGGTTTCAGGAGAGCGTATGGCGGTCAAGGTGCTGGTGGTGGATGATTCTGGATTTTTTCGCCGCCGGGTTACGGAAATTCTCGCGGGCGATCCGCAGATCCAGGTGGTCGGTACTGCTTCCAATGGCCGTGAGGCTGTGGATCAGACGCTGGCGCTGCATCCGGATGTGATCACCATGGATTACGAGATGCCGGTGATGGACGGCATCACTGCCGTGCGCGAAATCATGCAGCGCTGCCCTACGGCGGTATTGATGTTTTCCTCGCTGACCTATGAAGGCGCGCGTGTCAGCCTGGATGCGCTGGACGCTGGCGCGGCCGATTACCTGCCGAAAAATTTCGAGGATATCTCCCGCAATCCAGACAAGGTCAGGCAGCTGCTGTGCGAGCGAGTGCATGCCTTGGCGCGCACCAACCGTCGCTCTCTGGGACTTTCTTCTTCCATTGCGCCAACTACATCACCAGCTGTCTCTAGTGCATCCAGGCCGACACTACGCTCCACGACCAACGAACCCGCGCCCGCAGCCAAAGCGGCTCCGGCAACGACCCGTAGCACCACCAGCAACAGCCCGCCGCCGCGCAAGAAACACTACCAATTGGTCGCCATCGGTACCTCCACCGGTGGCCCGGTGGCACTGCAGAAAGTCCTTACTCAACTGCCGGCCAGTTTTCCCGCGCCCTTGCTGTTGATTCAGCATATGCCAGCGGCCTTTACCAAGGCTTTCGCCGAGCGCTTGGACAAGCTGTGCAGGATTCGCGTCAAGGAAGCCGAAGACGGCGATACGCTCAAACCCGGCGTCGCCTTGCTGGCGCCCGGCGGCAAGCAGATGATGCTCGATGGCCGTGGCGTGGTGCGCATCCTGCCAGGCGATGAGCGGCTGAATTTCAAGCCCTGCGTGGATGTGACCTTTGGTTCTGCAGCCAAGGCGTTTCGCGACAAGGTGCTGGCGGTGGTGCTAACCGGTATGGGCGCCGATGGTCGGGAAGGGGCGCGCATGCTCAAGACGGCCGGCAGTGATATCTGGGCGCAGGATGAGGCCAGTTGTGTGATCTACGGCATGCCAATGGCGATCGCTAAGGCGAATCTGGCCGATGGAATCTACAGTCTGGATGATATTGGCCGCTACCTGGCAGAGCTCAGCTGATGGATATTCTCAGCATCATCGGCATCATTCTCGCGTTCGTGGCGATATTGGGTGGTAATTACCTCGAAGGCGGCCACGCCGCCGCGCTGCTGAACGGGCCGGCAGCGCTTATCGTGTTTGGCGGCACCCTGGGCGCCGCCTTTATCCAGACGCCGCTGAAGGTATTCAAACGCGCCCTGGTGATTGCCCGCTGGATCATTTTTCCACCCGCCAACCGTCTGCAGGCAGGTATCAATCAGGTTATCGGCTGGAGCACCATCGCGCGTAAAGAGGGGCTTCTTGGTCTGGAACAGATTGCCGATATGGAGTCCGATTTTTTCGCCCGCAAGGGCCTGCAACTGCTGGTTGACGGCAGTGAGCCGGAGGCCATTCGCAGCATTCTGGAAGTGGATCTGCTGACCCGGGAAAGCCATGATCTGATGGCTGCCAAGGTGTATGAAAGCATGGGCGGTTATTCGCCCACCATCGGCATTATCGGTGCGGTCATGGGCCTTATTCACGTCATGGGCAACCTCGCGGACCCTTCGATGCTCGGCACCGGTATCGCCGTCGCCTTCGTGGCAACGATTTATGGTGTAGCACTGGCCAACCTGTTCCTGTTGCCGGTGGCGAACAAGCTCAAGTCTGTGGTGTTGCAGCAGTCTCGTTACCGCGAAATGCTGCTTGAGGGTCTGCTGTCTATCGCCGAAGGTGAGAACCCACGGTCCATCGAAATGAAGCTCGAGGGCTTCCTGGACTGACAGGGGCAGCATATGCGGCGGCGGCGTCACGAAGAGCCTGAAAATCACGAGCGCTGGTTGGTCTCATACGCGGACTTCATCACCCTGCTGTTTGCGTTTTTTGTGGTCATGTACTCCATCTCGTCGGTCAACGATGGTAAATACAAGGTGCTGTCGGAAACCCTGGAAGGCGCATTCAATCAACCGCAGCGGTCTCTGGATCCTATTCAGATCGGTGAGGAAATACCCCGCGGTCTGGCCCGCAGTGATGGCGAGGGCATGGCCGGTGATACCGGCGAAGGCGCTCCCCGCGATGCGCTGCAGGACATCACAGAAGCGATGCAGTCGGCCTTTGGCGAATTGATTTCAGCGGGCGATCTGGAAGTGCGGGGTAACGAGCTGTGGATCGAGATCGAGCTCAATTCCAGTCTGTTGTTTCCCAGCGGCGACGCCTTGCCACTGGATGCCGGGTTCGATTTGATCGAACGTATCGCCATGATTTTGGCGCCCTATCAGAACCCCATCCATGTTGAAGGCTTCACTGACAACATGCCGATCAATTCGCGGCTCTACCCGACCAATTGGGAGCTGTCGGCGGCCCGGGCTGCCAGCGTCGTGCGCATGCTTGGCATCGGCGGTGTCGATCCGCAGCGCATGGCCGCGGTAGGTTATGGCGAGTTTCGCCCTGTTGCCGACAACACCACTGCCGCCGGAAGGCGCGCTAACCGCCGTGTGGTACTGTTGATTTCGCGCTATCTGGATAGCCGGCACGAGGCTTTCAAGAGTGACCAGGGTGAGGATGTCGACAGGTTGCGTGAAGCGCGTAACAGGTCTGGCACGCCTTCTGCAGAGTAAAGTGTTCAGTTGTCGCCTGAAGGTTGTGGCGTCATTTTGTTGTCGTTGGTGGAGTGGGCTGGACGCAGCGCGTCGGTACCATGCCCCCGGAGGATGTGTATGAAAGTCTGGGCCGTGGCCAATCAGAAAGGCGGAGTGGGCAAGACCACTACCGCAGTGGCCTTGGCTGGTCTGTTGGCGGATCAGGGGCAGCGCGTGCTGGTGGTCGATCTGGACCCGCATGGTTCCATGACCAGTTACTTTGGGCACGATCCTGATAGCCTGACCAGCAGCGTCTTCAACCTGTTCCAGCACAAGGGCCAGGTGCCGGAAGGTCTGGCCCAGGCGCTGTTGTTGGATACCAGCCATGAAAATATCCGTTTGCTGCCCTCGAGTACATCTCTGGCTACGCTGGAGCGCCAGTCCGCCGCGCAGGGCGGCTTTGGCCTGGTGCTGTCGCGCGCTCTGGCGCAGTTGTGGGATGACTACCAGTTCGTGCTGATCGACAGTCCGCCGCTGCTCGGCGTGTCGATGATCAATGCCCTGGCAGCGTGCGAGCAACTGGTCATCCCGGTGCAGACCGAGTTCCTGGCCATGAAGGGGCTTGAGCGCATGGTGCATACCCTGGATATGGTCAATCGCTCGCGCAAGCAAGCGCTGCCCTACACCGTGGTGCCGACCCTGTTTGACCGCCGCACCCAGGCATCCTTGACCACGTTGCGGATGCTCAGGCGTGATTATCCCGGCCACCTGTGGCAGGCTTATGTGCCTATCGATACCAAGCTGCGCGATGCCAGCCTGGCCGGTCTTGTGCCATCCAGGCTCGACGCCAGCGCACGCGGTGTTCTGGCCTACCGCGCCTTGCTGCGCTACTTGCTGGCCCAGGCTGTTCCGCGCCGCGAGCAGGTGGCTTGATGCAATTGGGGTTAATGCTTGGCCGGATTCAGCCGATACTGCTTAACAGACTGATTGAACACCAGACGGGTAAACAACAGAGTTTCAAGCCACATCAGGATTGAAAGATTAGCCAGCCATGAGCAAACCCTTGCCCTTACAGCAGTTTATTCCTCAACAGACTATTCAGAGTTATCTGGATGCGCTGTTGCAGGATGCGACCGAAGACTTGAGCGTAGCCGAACAGCCCGAGGCCGCACCGGTTTTGGCTGAAGCCACGTCGCCGGTTAGCTCTGCACCCGCTGTGCAGGTCGTGGAGTCCAAGGTTGAGCATGTGGCGCCGGTCGTGGTGCCGGAAATTATTGTTGAAGCCCCGGCTACTGTTCAACCCCAGATAGAATCGCCCAGCGCCCGTGCTCAAGAGCAGCCCCAATGGCGTGACCAGCCCTTCGAGGCCTTGCTGTTTGATGTCGGTGGCTTGACCCTGGCAGTGCCGCTGATTCTGCTCGGGACTATTCACCCGCTGGAAAGCGAGATTACGCCGTTGTTCGGCCAGCCGGACTGGTTCCTGGGTATCATGCCGACCACGGCCGGCAATCTGAAAGTGCTGGATACCGCGCGCTGGGTGATGCCCGAGCGTTATACCCCGGCCCTGCAAGAGAACCTGCGCTTTGTTATTTCGGTACAGGGCTACGAATGGGGCCTCGCCGTGCATGATGTCAGCAAGTCGGTCAAGCTGCAGCCAGGCCAGGTCAAATGGCGCTCGCAAGAGGGTAAACGCCCGTGGTTGGCAGGAACCGTGATTGAACATATGTGCGCTCTGGTGGATGTCGCGTCGCTGGCCAGCCTGATCGGCGCCGGCGAGAAGACCCAACAGGCGACAAAACAGGCAAGAGCACTGGCGTGAGCGCACAGCGCTGATGATAATGAGTACACTGGGAAGCCGGCGTCTAAGCCGGATCGGCATCAATAAAGATCGGGAAACAAGAGATGAAAAACAATTCCGCACAGGGCGCTGAAGATCCGATCCTGCAATGGGTGACCTTTCGCCTGGATAACGAAACCTATGGCATCAACGTGATGCAGGTGCAGGAAGTCCTGCGGCATACCGAAATCGCCCCGGTACCCGGAGCGCCGTCCTATGTGCTGGGTATCATCAACCTGCGCGGCAACGTGGTAACGGTGATCGATACCCGTCAACGCTTCGGCCTGACGCCGGCGCCTATTACCGACAATACCCGAATCGTGATTATCGAGGCGGACAAGCAGGTTGTCGGTATTCTGGTTGATAGCGTCGCTGAGGTGGTCTATCTGCGCCAGTCGGAGATTGAAACAGCACCTAACGTTGGTACTGACGAATCTGCCAAGTTTATTCAAGGCGTCTGCAACAAGAATGACGAACTGCTGATCCTGGTCGATCTGGAAAAGATGATGACCGAGGATGAGTGGGCCGAACTGCAGGGGTTCTGACCTCGATGATCGGCACCCAAGCATGGCTCATGCTGCTACTGGGGCTGGGTATCGGCGCCCTGGTTGCTGCGCTGCTGGCGTTGTATCTGGGTTTGAAGAAGCTCGGCACCCGTTTGCAACAGCAGGACGCTCAGCAGCTCGAGCGGATGCAACTGCTTAAAACCGAAGTGCTCACCTATCAGCAAGGCAGTATTCGCATGGGTGAAGAGCTGACAACCCTGCGTGATCAGCTCAAGCGTATGGAAGACAAGCAAATGCGGATTGATCAGCATGATCCGCAGTCCTTGCCCTATAACCAGGCGGCCCGCCTGGTTGGCCTGGGCGCCAGCGTTGAAGATCTCACCCAGTCCTGTGGGCTATCCAAGGCAGAAGCCGAGTTGGTAGCCAAGTTGCACGCCGCTCGCAAGCCTTAGAGTCAGCTCACATTGCAACTGAGCGCACCCGCTCTCGTCATTAAAGCGCCGTACTCCTTTATTCCCTCTCTAGCCTCGTCATTCCGGCCCCACTCCCGTCAGTTTTGCCCCACGCTCAGTCATTCCCGCGAAGGCGGGAATCCATTTTGACTTTCAAGCTCACACCAATCTGCGCAATTTTCTGCGCATATATAGCCTTGATATTAGTAGCTTTTCCTCCATCGCTTACGCCCCGTTTTGCCGATTGGCTCACATAAATCACCACCCCAATCTGCGATAATCTGCGCGCGCCCCAACCGGCCGTCGC
>TARA_R110000824_G_scaffold119672_2_pt1 | contig 15325 bp, 22 predicted proteins | sample TARA_R110000824 | Tara Oceans TARA_R110000824 (sample SAMEA4397747) | marine metagenome | biome: Polar Biome; feature: [MES] marine water layer (ENVO:01000295) within the mesopelagic zone...; material: water (ENVO:00002006), including particulate matter (ENVO:01000060) such...
ATCTTAGCGGTGGAACTCGCTAAGTTCCTCTGTTAGAATAGCCACTATGCCAAAAGCAAAACGATCAGACAACTGGGGCTTCCCGAGATGGGGAAGCTACGAAAGCTCCCGTGAAACCCAGCAGGTCAAGATTTGTGACCGGCACGGTTGCGAAGAAGCAGGCAACTGTCCTGCGCCGAAATCTCCCAATAGTCCCGAACGCTGGTATTTTTGCCAGACTCATGCTGCGGAATATAACCGGGGATGGGATTATTTCGAAGGACTCGACAAGGAAGAGCGCAAGAAGCGTGAAGCCGACGAGCAACGCGACGCCAATGCTTATCAGGAAGCCGCGCATTACAGCTGGATGGGTTCCGGTGACGGCACCCGTTCACGCGATGAAATGACCGCGCTGGAAATTTTCGACCTCACGCCCGATGTAGAATTTGACGCGGTGAAAAAAGCCTGGCGCTCGATGGCCAAGGAATATCATCCCGACGTCAATCCGGGCGATGCCGACGCAGCCAAGAAATTCCAGGCGGCACAGGCTGCCTTCGATGTCTTGCGCATTGCCGAAGAACGCCGCGTCTGGAAGCCTATTTAGACTATGTTTTCCCGCGAAGGCGGGAATCCATCTCCCACCATTGCGGCAATCATAGCCGTTCGAAATGGCACCAGACGATAGTCCAGTGCGAACCTCTACAAATATTTTGGATCGAACATCGGGAGATGGACCCCTGCCTCCGCAGGGGCACTAGCCATTCCGTAACCGTTCGGCCGTCTGCTGAATAAGCGCGATCATATTGGGAATGCCCTGGGTGCGATTTGAACTCAGCTGGTTTTTCAGATCAAAAGGTTCGAGCACAGCGGCAATATCGGTGCCTGTAATATGCTCTGCGGCCTGATCTTGCACGGTTTCCAGCACCAGCGCGATAATGCCCTTGGTGATTGCGGCATTGCTGTCGGCAAGAAAATGCAGGCGTCCGTCATCCAGTTGTGTCGGATAGACCCAGACCGAGGCAGAACAGCCCCGTACCAAAGTGGCATCGGTTTTCAGTGCGTCCGGCATCGGGTCAAGTTGCTTGCCCAGATCGATCAGCAGCCGATAGCGATCATCGGGTTCGAGAAATTCATATTCTTCGATCAGGTCGTCAATTTTGCTCATGGGGAGGGCGGTTAGCAGGGCTTGCTTGAAAGGTCATCTGTTTAAAACGGTCCGTTCGTCCTGAGCTTGTCGAAGGACAGGCGGCACGCGCTCAGGCCGACCCTTCGACAAGCTCAGCATGAACGGTTTGTGACTAAAGCTCGACGCCAGCTGCAATGGCTTCCAGTTTGCGGATGCGCTCTTTCAGATCGGCAACCTCGATGCGCGATGTTGCGGTCGGCGGATTATCCTCGCGCCGTTGCTCGATTTCACGGGATTTGAGCGCGATCCAGTCGCGCCATCCGCGCAGGGTGACGAGAGCGACCACCGTCAGTCCAATCAGCGAAAAGGCTGCGGTAATCATATAAAAAGCAGGTTCTTGCATCATGCTTGTCCTTCTACTTTCCGGACCGGTTTAGCGGTCGCGCAATTTTTCGATCTCTTTTTCCAACTCGCGGGCGCCACGGTCATCGGTGGCGATTTTCTCGAGCACGGCGACGCGCTCTTTGAGATATTTAACTTCTTCCTGAAGGCGGCCAGAATCCGGATCTTTCGCGATCAGCGCATTGCCGTTTTTGTCCTCGGCAATTCCATGTTGCGCCCGGTAGCGCGTGTTGAGCACTTTCCCAATTGTCACAACGATGATGATGGCAACCACCATTTCAAAAGGATTCATCAGAAAATTCCCTTCAGTCTGCGCTGAACCTGTCTAGCGGTCGCGCAATTGTTCGATTTCATTTTCGAGCTGCTTGGTGCTGTGACCATCGGTTGTGATCTGCTCCAGAACCGCGACGCGCTCCTTCAAATATTTCATTTCCTCACGCATCCGGTCCGCATCGGGATCGACACCCTTGGGAAGATGGCCGTATTTTTCTGCCATTTTGCTTTGGTGCCGCGTCCAGATCGCAAGGCCACCCAACATGAAAGGCGCCAAAGGTATCAATGCCCAGATTAAATCACTCATCAGTTCAGTTCCTTTGTCTCGCCGGGGTCGCGCAGATTTTCAATCTGTTGTGAAATATCCATGCCCTTGTCGGTCACTATGCGCTCAAGGACACGAACGCGCTGTTCCAGCAATTCGGTATGAGCCGCATATTGCGCTGCCTTTTCCGCTGTCATCTGCGTTTGAACCTTAAGCTGTTCCTGCTTGTATTTTATCCAGGGTTTTACGAAAACGCCGCCGATAATCGCGAGCATCCCGCATGAGATGCCGAGGATGGGGATAAGCAGTGGAAAGTCCATTTCGTCGGCTCCCTAATTGGTCTGATTGCTCTAGTTCGCGCGCTTGTCGCGCAGCTGCTCGATTTCCTGGGTCAGCCGGTGGCTGTCATCGGTGACAATCCGTTCGACATTGGCGAGCCGGTCTTTGACGGACCCCATTTCAGCCCGCAGTTCGGCATTTTCATTGGTCAGCAATTTGACTCGCTCGACGGCTTCCTGATCGGTTTTGGGATAGACCGCCTTGCCCCACTGATTTTCCAGGGGATAGCCATTCTTGATCCGCATCCAGGTTGTTGCAACCCAGCCGATAGTGATCGCCACACAGGCAAATCCTAAAGGCCAAAGGACAGAGGGGTTTGCTAGTATCGCGTCCATTAGTTCTTCTCCCTTAGTGCTTCAATCTCGTCGGCGGTGCGTTTTGCAGGATCGGTGGCGATCCGTTCAAGCACTTGCAGGCGCTCCTGCAGGCGGTCGATCTTGCCGACCAGTTGCGCGTTTTCGTTGGAAAGCAATTCGATCTTGCGATGCTCGTCCGGGCTGGCTTTGCCAGATTTGACTGACTTTCCGCCCCATTCGTCTTCCAGTTCATAACCATGTTTGGCTCGGATCCAGTTGTTGACGATCCACGCTCCGTAACTGATGGCGATAATCGCGATGACAAATTGCGGGCTTCCCCAATCCATATCCATTCTCCCTGTTCAGCCGCCTAGCGCAAATTTTCGATTTCGTTCGACAGCGTCGTATTCTTGCTGGTGTAATAGAGTTCCATGTCGGCCAGTTTGCGGTCGATCTCCCGGAACCGCGATTTGATATCGCGGCTCGTGCGGCGCGGCGATTGGCGTACGCCCTGCCAGAATTTGGTATCTTCCGGGTCACTCAGATACATGCCGATCGGCTTCGGTTCGGATATTTTTGCCGCGATCCAATAAGCGATCAGCGTCCAGGGAAAGGCGAAGGTTACCGTCGCGATGATCGCTGCCAGCCGAACCCAGGCCACATTGATCCCGGTATAGTCGGCAATCCCGGCACAGACACCACTCCATTTTCCGCGTTGTTTGTCGAGATAGAATTTGGTGCGAGAGGAGCTCATGAGGGGTGCCTTTCTTTCTTCAGTAGCTCGTCAAAATTCTCGAGCGTGGGGGCGGGGGTTGCGGATGGGCTTGGCAGCGCAGACTGGCGCCAATCGGGGTTGTCTGCTGCCATGATCCGCTCAATGGTTTCCATCCGGTCATCCAGACGGCGCGCCATATGGTGCAATTCTTCCAGCAGATTTTCGTCTTCATTGGTTATCGTCGCTGCCGTTTTCCATTTTGTGACATAGTGGAAAATCAACCACGGCAGACCGATGAACAATGTGCCCATAACGATGGGAATGATGATGAGTTCTTCCTGCATTATGCGTCACCTTTTTTCATGGCTGCCTTCATGGCTTCCAGTTCTTCATCAACCTTGTCGCTGGATTCCAGCGCCGCGATCTGGTTTTCCAGGCTCTGCGGTTCTCCGCCCATGCCCAGTGAGTCGGCACGGCCTTCGGCAAAGTCGACCTGACGTTCGAGATATTCGAACCGCGAGAAAGCATCATGGACTTTTTCGCCATTATACATTTCGCGCAATTTGACCCGGTTTTCAGCGCTTTCAAGGCGATTGACCAGGCTGCTTTGACGCGAGCGCGCTTCCTGCAATTTCTTCTGCAATTTCGCGATATCACCCTCGGATGACCGGAGCGCATCATCAAGGACCTGAATTTCCGCTTTCAGCTGGTCCGCCATGTCGGCAGCCTTGCGCTTTTCAACCAATGCAGCCTTGGCGAGATCTTCACGATCCTTCGAAAGCGCGAGCTGGGCTTTCTCGCTCCAGTCTTCGGTCAGATGATCAAGCTTGTCGATATGCCGACGCATTTCTTTCTGATCGGCAATCGTGCGGGCTGCAGAGGCGCGGACTTCAACCAGGGTTTCCTCCATCTCCAAAATGATCATGCGAATCATTTTCGACGGGTCTTCGGCCTTGTCCAGCATGTCGGTAACGTTGGCGGCGATAATGTCGCGCGTTCTTGAAAAAATACCTGCCATGTACATACTCCGGTTGCGTCTTTGATTAGGTTTGAACTTGTTCGAGCCGCCGCTCCAGTCCTGTTCTACATCATCTTGTTGAATTTCAAAAGGCGGCCGGGACCTGACTTCGACAAGGGGGAAAGAAGGGGTCCCGGCCATTTTTTCTGTCATGCTCGATAACCTAGGTTAATGAAGACGACAGAGGGGGAGGTGGTCTGGTTCTTGGCCGTTGTGCCTTCAGCCTGTGCGGGGCCGACGGCACTGATCAAAATCGTCACGCCAAACAGCAAGATAGAGATGATCGCGGATACATCGGTGCGGCTCATTTTGTTTAGTGCTGGCATGATTTCCTCCAGAAGTTGGTTTGTTTCGTATCTGAAACCTACATTGCAGAAGTCGTGCCAAATGCCCCAAGCTATGGATAAATAAATATAAATACAATTATACGGTCAGATAGACATAGTATTTATTGCTATTTAGTGGGATTTTACACTATATATTGGCCATGGAGCGCGAAAGTCAATTTGTCGGGGAATCGGGTGCTTTTCTCGATGCCGTGGAAAAAGCCAGCCGGGCGGCGCCATTGCACCGTCCGGTACTTGTAGTCGGTGAGCGCGGAACCGGCAAGGAACTCATCGCAGAGCGGCTTCACCGGCTCAGCTTGCGCTGGGATGGCCCGTTCATCACCCTCAATTGCGCGGCAATGCCGGAGACACTGATCGAAGCTGAACTTTTCGGCCATGAAGCCGGTGCCTTTACCGGTGCGACCAAGGCGCGGGTAGGGCGGTTCGAGGAAGCCGACGGCGGCACATTATTTCTCGACGAACTGGGAACCTTGTCGACCGGCGCGCAGGAACGCCTGCTCCGGGCGGTTGAATATGGTGAAATTACACGGATCGGCTCCTCGCGGCCGCAACGCGTCGATGTCCGCATCGTCGCGGCGACCAATGCAGATTTGCCGAAAATGGCAGCGGAAAACAGATTTCGCGCTGATTTGCTCGACCGGCTATCCTTTGAGGTTGTCACTCTGCCCCCGCTTCGCGTGCGAGAAGGCGATATTCCGGTGCTGACCGACTATTTCGGCCGTCGCATGGCGGCAGAACTGGATTGGCCTACATGGCCCGGCTTTGGTCGCCTCGCTTCCGAAGCGCTGAACCGCCACGAATGGCCGGGCAACGTCCGCGAATTGCGCAATGTGATCGAGCGCGCGGTCTATCAATGGAATGACCATAGCAGGCCGGTTGACCATGTCGTGTTCGATCCTTTTGAATCGCCCTGGAAGCCGAGGGAAAGCAAGCCACGGCAGGACGCCGAACCGGCTGCACAGTCGGCCGAAGAAACCTCGCCGTCGCACATGGAACCGGTGTCGCCCGATGCCGCCTTCCAGGATGTCGACGATATGAAGGCAGCAGTGGAGGCCTTTGAAAAACGGATATTGGAAAGCGCACTGGCCAAGTCGCGCTATAATCAGCGGCAGACAGCCAAGGCGCTGAACCTGACCTATGATCAGCTTCGCCATTCGCTGAAAAGGCATGATTTGCTGGGGACATAAAAAAAGAGGGCCGCTAGGCCCTCTTTTTCATGCTTCCAAATCTTCCAAACCTATCCCATGTTGGCATTTACCATCGCATAGAACATCGGCAGTGACAGCAGGACGTTGGTGCGCGAGGCCATCAGTGCGATTTTGCCTGCAGCTGCTTTCTCGTCTGCTGTCGCTTCGACAATGCCGAGAACCCTTTTCTGCTTGGGCCAGATGATGAACCAGACATTGGCAGCCATGATGATGGCGATCCACATTCCGACACCGATCAGCGTGAACGGCTCCTGCAGCGTCATAGCCTGATGAACCCAGCCGCTCGCCCAGGCGACGTAGAGGCCGGTTACTACTGTGAGCAAAGCCGCCCAGCGGAAATAGAATAATACTTTCGGCGCAATATGCTTGCCGACGGCGGGCTTTAGCTCGTCCGGAATGGTCGGCATCAGCGGCACCTGAACAAAGTTCAGATAATAGAGCAGTCCGATCCACAACACACCGAAGAACAGGTGCAGCCAGCGGCCGATTGCATTGCCGGTGACCATATCGCCATCCAGGCCAAACATCAGCGCGATTGCCGCAATCAAGCCAACAATCATCACTGCATTTAGATTTCCAAAAAACTTCGCCATTATATTCCCCCCCAAAGAGATAAATTGGATTCAGACCTGAACTTTATGCCTGCACCCGCTGGATGTCACGAAAAAACAGATTTTTGCCTGCGTCAGGCGATCAAAGATACATTTGCCCTTGCATCTTTTCCTCTATTCATGCGTTGACACACAGTATCTCAAAAAATGGAGAAAAGAGAAAATGGCTTTTGAACTTCCCCCGCTCCCTTACGCGAAAACCGCATTCGGAGATTTGATCTCTGAGGAAACTTTCAACTATCATCATGGCAAGCATCATAATGCCTATGTCAGCAAGACCAATGACGCGATCAAAGGCACCGATCACGAAGACAAGAAGCTTTCACAGATCATTGAAACATCAGATGGCGGGTTGTTCAATAATGCAGCCCAGGTCTGGAACCACAGTTTCTACTGGTTGTGCCTGTCGCCCGAGAAAAAGGAAGTCTCCGGCGAATTGAAAGATCGACTGGAAAGCAGCTTCGGTTCGATTGACGAATTTAAATCCAAGTTCAAGGACGAGGCTGTAGGCCATTTTGCCAGCGGCTGGGCCTGGTTGGTACTCGACGGTGACGAGCTTAAAATCACATCTTACCATGATGCTGACTCGCCAGTCGCACATGGCGTCAAGCCAGTGCTCACACTCGATGTGTGGGAACATGCTTATTATTTGGATTATCAGAATGCGCGCCCGGACTATGTTTCGGCGTTGCTCGATAATGCGATTGACTGGGACTTTGTTGCCCTGAACCTTGATGGCGACGGTGTCAGCCGCGCCGATCAGGGTTAAAAAGCACGCAACCGAATAGCGTTCAAGCCGCGTCCTGACCGTCAGGGCGCGGCTTTTCTTCGACCGCGAAGCCATATTTCATCAACATCGGAATATTGGCCATCGCGAACAGGAATGAAACCGCCGGCACGCCCCAAACCTTGACGGTCAGCCACCAGTCGAAACTCATTGTCGCCACCATCAATTCATTGATCACGGCCATTACCGTAAAAAATATCGCCCAGTTGCGGGACAATTTCAGCCAGCCTTCGTCGGTCAGGCCTTCGAACGCTGCCTGCAGCAGGCTTTTCAACATCGCTTTGCCGCGCAGCAACCCACCAAATAATATCGCCGCAAATCCGGCATAGATGATCGTCGGCTTGTGTTGGATGAAGCTCGGATCCCTGAAATAGATGGTCAGGGCGCCAAATCCGAGAATCAGAATCGCCGACATCCACATCATCGGTGAAACCTTGCCGAGCTTCCACTTCGAGACGATCATAGCGATCACGATCGCTATCATGAAGGCAATGGTGCCGTAGATGGCAGAGGTGATCGGATTGCCTTCGGGAGCCCCGAATTTATATACCAGAAAGAAAACCAGCAGCGGTCCGAAATCGAGCGCGAAGCTCAGACCTCGATGTTCTTTTGGAATTTCTTCAATTGCTGTGGCTTCGGTCATGTTTCTATCCCGGCTATGGCTGCGGCCAAATCTTCGGCCTTGAACGGCCTCAAGTCTTCGACGGTTTCGCCGATCCCGATCGCATGGATCGGCAATCCAAATTGTTTCGCTGCTGCCACCAGCACGCCGCCGCGCGCCGTGCCATCCAGCTTGGTCATGATCAGCCCCGTGACCTTGGCCACATCCTGAAATACTTCTATCTGCGACAAGGCATTCTGTCCGGTCGTCGCATCCAGCACCAGAACGACATTATGGGGAGCCGCCGGATTGAGGCGACCCAATACCCGCCGGATTTTGTCCAGTTCATCCATCAACTCGGAGCGGTTTTGCAGCCGTCCGGCAGTATCCACGATCAATACGTCGATACCGGTAGCCGTGGCCTGTTTGACGCCTTCATAAACAATGCTGGCGCTGTCGCCGCCTTGCGGACCGCTGATGATCGGAACGCCGAGTCTTTCCGCCCATATCTTGAGCTGGCCAATGGCTGCCGCCCGGAACGTATCGCCTGCCGCCAGCATCACGCCATAATCCTGTTCGAGAAACAGATGGGCAAGCTTGGCAATCGTGGTGGTTTTGCCGGAGCCATTGACGCCAATGACCAATATGACCTGCGGGCGGGGAAAGGCATCAATTTCCAGGGGAATGGCCACCGGAGCCAATATGGCAGCAATTTCGCGCTGGATAATTTCCTTCACCGCATGTTCGGTCAGGCCTTTTTCGAAGCGCTCGACTGCAAGCTTGTCGCGAATAGACGCGGCGGCGGCCGGACCAAGGTCCGACACGATCAGCGCATCTTCAATATCGTCGAGTGTGGCCTCATCCAGCTTGGCCTTGGTCACCAGGCCTGCCAGATTTTCGGTCAGTCGCGATGACGTCTTGCTGAAACCGCCAAACAGGCGATCCTTCCAACTATTTTTCTCGGTCACGCTACTACCCTGCCAATCAATTGCTTATCCTGCATGTCGATAATTTCCACCGGAACTATCTGCCCTTTGTCTGCCGGAGCATCCAATCGGACGCGGGCAAAATTTTCCGAATAGCCGGAGTCGCCAGATATCTCCGCGAGGATATTCTGTCGGGACCCGACCAGCGCCTTGCGCCATGACTGGGCGCGCCGGCTAACTGCCTCTCGCAAAATCCTTGCTCTTTCTTTGATCACCTGTCCGTCAACCTGAGGCATTTTTGCAGCCGGTGTGCCCTGTTTCGGCGAATAGGGAAAAATATGACCATGAACAACATCGCACTGGTCGATGATCGACCGGCTATTGGCAAACATCGCATCATCTTCGGTCGGAAAACCGGCGATGATATCCGCGCCTATCGCGATTTCCGGTCTTTTGGCCTTCAGCCGCTCGACCAGAGCAATTGCCTGCTCCCGGCTATGCCGTCGCTTCATCCGTTTCAGGATCATATTGTCGCCCGACTGAAGCGACAAATGCACGTGCGGCATGAGCCGCTGCTCTCCGGTCAGCAAATCGAACAGCCGGTCATCAATCTCGATACCATCAAGAGAAGACAGCCTGAGCCTCGGCAGATCGGGAACATGTTTCAATATCCGTTCGACCAGCATGCCCAATGTCGGTTCGCCCGGCAGGTCGGGGCCATAGCTGGTAACATCCACACCGGTTAGAACAACCTCCTGAAAGCCTTGGTCGACCAGAGCCTGCACTTGATCAACGACTAGCCCGGCAGGCACTGACCGGCTGTTACCCCGACCGAAGGGAATGATGCAAAAAGTGCAGCGATGATCGCAGCCATTCTGGATCTCGACAAAGGCGCGGGATCTATCGGCAAAGGCGCTGACCATATGCGGAGCGGTTTCGGTGATCCGCATGATATCGGAAACGCGGATTTCCGGACGGTTGCTTTGCAGGCCGAGCTTGAAATTGGCTGCGTCATATTTGTCGAAATTGCCAACCACCGCGCTGGTTTCCGGCATTTTCGCGAACATCGCCGGATCGACCTGGGCAGCGCAGCCGGTGACGATGATATTCTTTTCCGGATTGTCTTTCTTGGCCCGGCGGATGGCTTGCCGCGTCTGTCTGACCGCTTCATTGGTCACTGCGCAGCTGTTGACGATGATCAGATTATCACCGTCGATATTATTGGCGGCCAGATTCTGCCGCAATGTCTCGCTCTCCGCGATATTGAGGCGGCACCCCATGCTGATCATTTCCGGAGCGGTCATGCGAACTGGGTCCAATCCGCTTCCCCGGAAAAGACATAGGTCGTCGGGCCCTGCATCTCGATATTCTCGCCGGCTTTCCAGCTGATCAGCAGGGACCCACCCGGCAAATCGACCTGGACGGGACTGCTCACCAGCCCGCGCTTGATCGCGGCAACGGCGGTTGCACAGGCTCCGGTCCCGCAGGCACGGGTCAATCCCACGCCGCGCTCCCAGACGCGAAGATGGATGATGTCATCCTCGATATGCGCTACATTAACATTCACTTTTTCGGGAAACAGCGGATCGACCTCGATCATCGGACCCAGCCGTTCCAGTTCAACAGCCGCGCTATCGTCGACGAAGAAAATGACATGCGGATTGCCGACATTGACGGCGGACGGATTCTGCAAATCCTCCCAGCCAAGTGGCATGGTAAGCGTGTCCATTGCATAGGCAAGCGGGATGGACTGCCATTCGAAGCGGGGCGTGCCCATATCGACAATCGCGCCGTCTTCGGTTGCATGGCCAATGATGATGCCGCCATCGGTTTCGATCCGGGTTTCATCGCCGATCAGTTTGGCGACGCATCTGCTGGCATTGCCGCAGGATTCGACTTCACTCCCGTCGGCATTGAAAATCTGCATGCGGACGTCGGCTTCGCTGGAAGGGCGCAAGATGATCAACTGGTCACAACCGATTCCGCTATGCCGGTCTGCTATCGCCGCGACCATCGGTGCAGTCAGCTCGACCGTGCTGACGCGCGCATCGATAATGACAAAATCATTGCCCAGACCATGCATTTTATGAAAGCGTCCCGTCGTCATGACAGGCGATTTAGGGATGCAGTTCCTGCGAGTCCAGCAATTCGGATAGGCGGCATTGATGCCGGGCCGGTCTAGCCTGCGTTTTGCAGGACAATATCGACGGCAGGGACACCGGAAGAATCCGATTGTTTAATCGCGGCGTCTGTCGATTTTCCGGGAGGTAATAAATTGCGCTGGGCCAAGAGCTTCCGTGTCTGCTGAGCTGAGAGCGGCCTTCCATATTGCCAGCCCTGACCCTTGGAACAGCCGATGTTGCGCAATTCGCTCTCGGTTTCCTCGTCCTCAATGCCTTCGGCAGTGATCGGCATGCCAAGGCTTTGACCAAGACCGTTGATTGCTTTGACGATCGCCTTGCTCTCTGGATTATGAAGTATCGATGTAACGAAGCTGCGGTCGATTTTTATCCGGTCGAAGGGCAGGGCGCGCAGGTGAGCGAGCGAGCTATAACCGGTGCCAAAATCATCCAGCACGATTTTTATGCCCTGATTTTTCAGACTGCCGACGATGGATTGCGCCAGGCTAAGATTTTCAAAAAGTGCACTCTCGGTAATTTCGATTTCCAGACGCTGCGGCGGATATCCGGTTTCGACGAGCAATTTGACGATTTTCTGGGCCAGCCAGGGATCGAGCAGTTGAACCGGTGAAATATTGACCGAAACGGTCAGGTTCGACTCCCAGTTTTTGGCTTCGTTAAATGCCTGCCTCATGATGCTGATCGACAGATCACCGATCATGCCGGTTTCTTCGGCAATCGGAATGAATATTTCCGGAGAGATTAGTCCCTGCGTTGGAGATTCCCAGCGCGCCAGCATCTCAAAGCCCGTTAATTTGCCGGTCGCGAGATCTATCTGTTGCTCATAATAAGGTACAAATTCGCCATTGGGAATGCCCATGCGCATCCCCGATTCGAGCAAACTGCGCGTTTGCAGTTCCTGTTCCATGTTCGCGTCGAACCAGCAATGTCGGTTTCGACCCTGCTTTTTCGAACTATACATGGCAATGTCGGCGCGGCGCATCAGTACGTCTACACCCTCCGATTCAACATCGTAGCGCGCCATGCCAATGGATGTGGTCACAACCAGCGGGGTTCCATTTTCGATGATCGGTTCAGCGATCGCGTCGATCACGTCATCGGCAATCCGGTCGACTATTTTTGGCTGGTCCGGATCAAAAATAAACGCGCAGGCAAATTCGTCGCCACCCAGACGGGCCAGCAGATTATGGGGCGGCACGACCATCGAAATCCGGGACGCCACTTGTTTCAGAACCGCATCACCGGCGCTGTGACCATGCACGTCATTGATATTTTTGAAATTGTCGAGGTCAAGCATCATGAATGCGATGCTCTTGTGCTTCCGTTGTGCGTTGCTGATCATTTCAGCGGTTTTTTCGCCGATGGTTCGGCGATTGAGCAGTCCGGTCAGCGGGTCGGTGACCGCAAGTGACTGGGCAAGCTGTTGAGCAGCAGCCCGTTCTTCTACTTCTTTGGTCAGGTCCCTGTACCGGCGCCAGCCAAATAGAATCAGCGCGATATTGAGAAGGAAAGCCGGAACCAGTACATTATCGCTGCCTTTGGCCTGGCCCGTGATGGAATCGATGGCATCGGACAATACTGTCCCGCCGGTACCGGCAAACATAAGTATTGCAACGATGACGATGATACCGGTCACAACATCACGGCCAACAGATAATTTATATCCGTTCTTCATCACCCTGAGATGTTGGTCGGCGGCTGGTCGAGCCATGTTTATTTTCCCACTGTTACCGGCAGCCTATTGCCGGAATAGTTCTCAATTTCTGGTTAACAGCCGTTCATATTTTAGAAAAATTCGGACTTGCGATATCCATCGAACTGCACTAATAAGCGGCCAATAAAGGCGATCTTTGCATTGCCAATTTAGTTTAGAGTTCGAAAAACTCACACGTCGGTCAGCGAGGTTTCGCCCACCGGCGCTTTTTGCGTTGGCCTGAAATCCGGCGCTTTTGAAGAAGGAAGGGCGGTAACATGTTTGATAAGTTAAGCGACCGCCTTGGTGGTGTTTTCGACAAGTTGCGCGGGCGCGGCGCACTCCGGGAAGAAGATGTTCGCGGCGCGATGCGCGAAGTACGGATCGCTTTGCTCGAAGCAGACGTTGCGCTCCCGGTCGTCAAGGATTTCGTCGAAAAAGTAACCGAGAAGGCCGTCGGCCAGTCGGTGCTCAAATCGGTGACCCCGGGCCAGCAAGTGGTCAAGATCGTCAATGACGGTATCGCCGAAATGCTGGGCTCCGAGGTCAGCGCGCTCGAACTGTCGGTAGCGCCACCTGCCATTATCATGATGGTCGGTCTGCAAGGGTCGGGTAAAACGACCACGACAGCGAAAATCGCCAAACGGCTGAAAGACAAGGACAATAAGAAGGTCATGATGGCCTCGCTCGACGTCAATCGTCCGGCAGCACAGGAACAATTGGCCGTATTGGGCGAGCAGATTAACGCCGCCACCTTGCCGATTGTCGCTGGGCAGCAACCGGTCGAGATTGCAAAGCGTGCGTTGCAGGCCGCCAAGTTGCAGGGCTTTGACGTATTGTTGCTGGATACCGCCGGTCGACTGCATGTCGATCAGCAGTTGATGGACGAGATGAAGGCGGTCGCCGATATCTCCAAGCCTCAGGAAATCCTGTTGGTGGTCGATGCTTTGACCGGTCAGGACGCCGTCAATGTTGCGCAGAATTTCTCCGACCAGGTCGATCTGACCGGTGTTGTTCTCACCCGGATGGATGGCGATGCCCGCGGCGGTGCGGCTCTGTCTATGCGCGCGGTAACCGGCAAGCCGATCAAATTCGTCGGTGTCGGCGAAAAAATCGATGCGCTTGAAGAATTCCATCCGGAACGCGTTGCGGGCCGGATATTGGGCATGGGCGATGTCGTCAGTCTGGTCGAAAAAGCGGCTCAGGTTGTCGACAAGGAAGAATCCGAAGCGCTCGCCGAGAAAATGCTCAAGGGGCAGTTTGATCTCAACGATCTGCGCTCGCAGCTCAACCAGATGACCAAGATGGGCGGACTGGGTGCGATGGCATCGATGATGCCGGGCATGAAGAAAGCCAAGGCAGCGATGGCTGGCGGAGCAATGGACGACAAAGTCTTGGTCCGTATGGATGCGATCATTGGCTCGATGACCAAGGAAGAGCGGACACGTCCGGGTCTTCTGAACGCCAAGCGCAAGCGGCGGGTCGCGATCGGTTCCGGTACAACCGTGCAGGACGTCAACAAACTGCTCAAAATGCATCAGGAAATGGCCAAAGCGATGAAGCGCATCAAGAAGATGGGCGGAATCAAGGGGCTGATGTCGATGTTTGGCGGAGGCGGCGGAGCCGCTGGCGCCGGAATGGGCGGTCAGGGCGGCGGCATGGCCGGCATGCCCGGACTTCCCGACATGTCTCCCGGCGGGCTTCCACCTGATCTGGCGAATTTATTGAACAAGAAGAAATAACAGTAATAATTCAAATCACGTATTTTAAGAAAGGTTTTTCAAAATGGCAGTAGCAATCAGAATGTCCCGGGGCGGATCCAAGAAACGTCCTTATTATAAAATCGTCGTCGCTGACGTCCGCGCACCACGCGATGGCAAATTCATCGAACGGGTCGGCAGCTATAATCCGCTGCTCGCAAAGGATGACGAAAAACGTGTAGTGATCGATACCGAGCGTGCAAAACATTGGCTTGAAATGGGCGCAAAGCCTTCGGATCGCGTAGCGCGTTTCCTTGATGCCGCTGGTTTGTTGAAGCGCGAAGCCCGCAACAACCCGAACAAAGCCAAGCCAGGTGAAAAAGCCACCGAGCGTCTGGAAGAGAAAGCTGAAAAAGCGGCTGCTGCTGAAGAAGCCGCCAAGGAAGCCGCTGCGGCTCCTGCTCCAGTAGAAGAAGCTCCGGCAGAAGAAGCTGCTGCGGAAACGCCAGCAGAAGAAACACCGGCGGCTGAAGCAGCACCTGCTGAAGAAAAGGCTGAAGGCTAATGTTGAAGCCCCTCCTCTTCAGAGGAGGGGTTGGGGTGGTGGCGATGTGCAAACATCGCTCGCGTAGCGAAGCATTGGCTTCGCCAAATCCCACCCCAACCCCTCCCTTGAAAGGGAGGGGCTTATGACGTCCGCGCCCGACAAACCCGTCCCGCTCGCCGTCATCATCGGAGCTCACGGGATCACCGGCGAGGTCCGGCTCAAACTATTCTGTGACAGTCTCGACAGCCTGACTGTGCATAAAAATTTCAACGGCGGCGCATTGACGCTGAAATCCGTCAAACCTCATAAAATGGGCGCGATTGCACGGATCGCCGAAATCACCGACCGCAA
>TARA_R110000824_G_scaffold37497_3_pt1 | contig 15317 bp, 20 predicted proteins | sample TARA_R110000824 | Tara Oceans TARA_R110000824 (sample SAMEA4397747) | marine metagenome | biome: Polar Biome; feature: [MES] marine water layer (ENVO:01000295) within the mesopelagic zone...; material: water (ENVO:00002006), including particulate matter (ENVO:01000060) such as......
ACTCATATCCAAGTTTAATATGCAGACAGATTGGGCACCTATCTGGACTGTGAGCTGGGTCTGTTAACTGAATAGAATGTAGCTCATTCTCTGCTTCCGATAATTTGTAACTAATTAGCTGGACTTCTTTCTCCATACTGTTTACTGTAGTAAGTAACCATCCACACATTCCAATAATAATCAACGAAGCTCCTGTAAGTACCATTTGAGTCAAGTCCATATTCTTCATACTTATTTCTTATCCTTTTTGCTTTCATCAGCTTTTTCTTTCGCATCTAATCTATCTATAATAGCTTGCTTATAACCAAGTAGTTGATTTCTTTCTGATTCTAACTGTTGAATCTGAGGAGGAATCTCTGAGAGTCTTTTGTCTATATCATTTATTTCTAACATTATTACTCCTTATATACTACTATAAGTTCTAATATATGAATCACTACCACCGCCTATAGCCACTTGAATCCATCCAGCTTCAGTAGCTAAAGCTGTTCCAGCATCTTTTATATCTATATCATTAGTTGCAAAACTTATTGCCATTTTAAAAGAGGGAACCTTTCCAAATCCAACTCCAGAAGAATTTATTACAAGCCTTCTTTCTGTAGAGGCAATAAGCTCAAGCACATCATCAGCACTAGTATAAATATATGTGTCGTCATCAGCTCCAAAGTAAACTTTTTTTGTATTAGATAATCTAAGATCGCTATTTAATGACAATGACCCAGCATCTGACATATCAAAAGTAGCTGCTGTAATTGCAGAACTATTATCAACACCTTTAATTAAAATATCTTTATCATTAACATTAGAAGCAATTACAAAGTCAGAAGAGCTATTAGTAAATGTACCGATAGATGTTCCACCATCTTTAAAAATAATATCAGCTCCTTCAGCATCTAAAACAATGTCTGCTCCAGAGTCAAGTGTTAATGCACCTGCTGAATCTATATCTACTGTTCCATCAGCTGTAATTTGAATATTAGCAGCTGCTGCTGCGGCATCAGTAGTTACAATGGACAAAGTTCCATTAGTTCCTGCTGTAAAAACGGCAGTATCACTAGACGATCCTGTCATTGTAATTACTTTTCCGTCAACAGCTACATCGTCAACAGTTAAAGCGGTTACTGTAACTTCAGGGCTACTTGAATTAACTGTTAAAACAGGCGTACCGTCAGCTTGTGACACTTCAAATGCATTTGCATCATCAGAGCCGGGAATTACCTCTACTTTATTTGTAGCTATTTTTAACCCAAAAGTTGTTCCGTTATCTCCATCTTTGATAGCTAATAAGTTATTAGCATTGCCACCACCATCAGTATCTACATGAAGAACTTGTTCGTAACTAGATGCTATTGTTTGTCCTGTTAAAGCTGTCATATTCTAACCCTCTAGAGTTGCTACTCTTGCACTTAATTCTTTTACAGCTTCAATAAGTATGGATACCATTCTTGCATACTTTACTCCAATAATTATTGAACCATCTTCATCCTCTATTCTAGATACAAGTTCAGGAGCCACAGATTCTACTTCTTGAGCAATAACTCCATAATGCAAAGAATCTGTATCTTTTCTACCCGATTCAGCATTCCATTTATAAGTAACGCCTCTAAGTGCATTAATTTTATCAAGACCTCCTGATATTGTAGAAACGCTTTTCTTTAAAGTTCCATCAGAAGCATCAACCATATTACCTGTTATTGTAAAATCACCAGATCCACCATCTTCCCATATTCCAGCATTCGCATCGCCATCGTTAAAATAAAGATTACCATTTCCAGAATTAACAGACATTACCCATAGCTCTGAGCCAGAACTTATTCGAATCCCGGGGTCTGCATTAACGTGAAGGCCAGCAGACGGATTTGCTGTGCCAATTCCAACTTTCTTATCAGCAGTTATTCTCATTACTTCTGATGCAGTTGTACCATCAACTGTCGTAAAAGCTAAATCAGTTCCATTTTCACTTGCCCCCCAGCCTGTATCTGCAAAAGCCTCAATCTTAGCTCCAAGAACAACATTAGTATCTACAACACCACCTGCCGCCTCAGAACCATAAAATTGTAGAGAACCAAGTCTACTGCCTGATTGTAAAGCCGCATTGTCATCACTTTGCAATTGAAGTATTCCACCTTGCGTAGAAGAGTCTGCTGTTGGGTTGTCAACACAAACTGTTGTACTGGATAATTGTAACGCAAAAGTAGTCTCATTGTCTCCGTCTTTAACAGGAACTAATGTAGTGGTAGCTCCACCTCCATCTGTATCTGTATGTAACAATTGCTCATAACTTGAAGCAACCGTTTGATTTGTTAAACTTGCCATAGCTTAATCTCCTAAAATGTTTTTAAACAATATCCTTCCACAATCTTTGTTCGTTTGCAAAGGTATCTATAATTTTTTTCCACAAATCTCTTGCAAGGCGAGCTGTCTGAAGGACAGTATTCACAATGCTAAGTTTTACTCCTAATTTTGACATCTTTTAAGGAGCTAAGTACAGAAATGCAGAGCCAGAGTCAAAAGCTACCGTTTTCCATCTTCCATATATTGTCATACCTTGAGGCATAGTTGTCTGGTTAATAGCATCACTATTTGTTCCAGAACCACCTTGAGCATCTGTAGGCCAATATGATTCTGCTGTAGTTGCATCACTAGAGTCAAATAAAGTATCTTCTGTAAATTGAATCGCTACAACAACCAATCCAGTTGGTGGTGTATACGTACTTGTATCTGATAAAAATGCAACCCCAGCTTGCCCGAGTGTAATATTTCCTTGTTCTAGAACAGTATATCTAGAAACACTTGGAAGTGCAGTCCTTGCCATAATTTAATCTCCTTGTATTTTGTATGCCTTACCGCCCGAGAATTTTGACATGGGCATATCTATTTTAATCCGAATGGAACGATAGCTCTTTGGCCACCGACCTTATCTCTACCAGCTTCTTGTCGTACTTTAATTTCCCAAAGAGCACGATATTTGCCGGATGCAGCAGCACTAGCCTCATCCATTCTATCTTCAAAAAGTTTCCAATTAACATAATTAACAAGTGCAGGATGTAAAGTATCGTCTACTTCTGGAACATCAGAAAGCTTTTCTACTTCTCTTGGTTGAGCACTATACTCAATAAGCAACCCATTACTTGTTGATTCGTCTATTGATTCAAAGCTATTTTTACTTGAAGTATTCTTACTTGTAACAAGAGCAATTCTATCTCCTGTATTATACCAAGCAAGATAATCTTCTGGATAATCGTAAGCCATTATTTTTCATCCACATTTGCAATACTGTAATGATCAGTTAGTCTAGGAATCTTTCGATAACTACCGTCAGAATCCTTATAAGCAACTGAATAAATTTTATCTACACGTAAGTTAGAATTTCTATCTCCAACATTATACCAACGCTGATCGGTAACTGTGTCTATTTTTGCCTGCCTTCTAACAACCTTATACTTACGCAAATCAAGCAAGGCATCATTAATCAAAGCTTTTACATAAGTTTCTCCTGCATCAGGATGTACCATTCTTACTCTTGAAAGTATTTGTTTAAATGTCATTGTGCCCTAGCCTCTTGTGGTCTTCCGTAAAGAGCCCCTAAACCTGACTGATAATCAGACTTTAAATTCACTAAAATAGGAGACAGCAATTCAATATCTTCGTTTTTTGCCAAAAGATACTCACCAGCTTTAATAGCACCATATAGCATAACCAAATATTCAGCTTCGTCTGGAAATCCAGCAATAGACCCACCACTACTAGCATCAACAGTAGGTGGTGTTGCGTATACTACTTTACCTACACTTGCACTTGATGAAGGTAAAATAATAACTTTCATAGTTCCATCTGTTTGAGGCTCAGTATAATAAACTGGATCTGTAGCTGTAGCATAATTCATATCATCTGGATCAGTAACACGTCCTCTTAACATGGCTGGAACCCTACGACAAGGCTGATCTATTGTGCCGTCATTTCTGTAAACTTTTAAAATTTTATAAGTAGTTACCGTTAAGCCAGTATTAGGAACAAATGCTGAACTTTCTGTTGCTACAGTATTTAACATATCTTGAGGCATAAGATTGGTTATTTCTTTTGCTCCGTTTGTCATCCATGTATCCAAAGAATCTTGAATACTAGACAATGTAGTACTATCTATAGATAATAAGTTTTGAATTTGTACGTCAAAATTTTGATAAGCCATTAGTCTTCAATCACCGTTACTTCTAGATTGCAAGCGGATGTATTTGCCCTTGCCCAATAAGTACTATCAGCAGCACGAAACAAAGCAAATTCTCCAGCTTTTAATTTGCAAAAATAATTAGAATCGTTTTCGTCTGCGATTTCGATATAATTAGTTGAGTCTAGGTTTTTTAAAAAAACATACCCATATGTAGCAATATCAGATACTACACTTATTTGCTCATTACTAGTGCCAATTTCTTGTATAGTTTTACTATATGAATCTCCAGAGACATCCACATAAACAGAGTCATGTTTTATTTCCTTAACTCCACTTTTACTATAATCTAACTGAGCTTCTATCCTTAATTCATTAGCCATTATTTTTTACCCCATTGTGATTTTGCTTTGGCTTTACTTTTTTTAGATAGCCCACTAAAATGATATAATTTTACACTACCTTTACTATGTTGAGCTCCAGAGTGTAACTGTCCGTTTGGCATTTTATGGGTTTTTCCTTTATAAATTATCCCATTTTTTTTATAATGATTTACGCCTTTCATTAATACGGTTTTCTTTTTTTTCTTTTGTTTGGCATTGTGTCCTCCTTTATGTTAAACATTGGGTCTGTTAATCTTAACACTAGATTTTTTTGCATTTTTTGGAAAAATTTTATTATGCATTTCTTGATGTCTTTCAGCTGCTTTATTTTTAATATCTTCATCCATAGAAATACTACTCACGCCTACTAGATCACGTCTAATGGCTGATGCCCAAGGCGTATCTCTTAAAATAGTATTAACCGTATACTTTCTTTCAGAAGCTGGTTTATCGCAATATCTGCAATAAAACCACCCTTCTGTATTAGGCTCTTGACAATGTATACACATTTTCATAGAAGTGGAGAGGGGTTTGACCCCCTAACCACTTGATCTTTATATCAGGATTCTAACCCTGAATTTCAGATTTTTAGCTAAACGTAATGTGAGCTTTGTCAGCTGCTAAGCTAAACACATAGAAGCTGTCGCCATCAGACACAAGACTAACCCGGTCACCTTTTGTTGCACCACTAATAATAGTAATAACATCAACTCCAGTACCTTCGGTTACCGTCTGAGCCGCACCATCTTCACCATCAATACCATGACCATGAATATTATCTCCATCGTCAGTAGTCGCAACAATAGTGACAGCATTTGATGCTACAGTATGCAAAATAAATTCTGCATTCCATCCAAGCATCTCGTTGTCTTTTGTTAGACATTCAGGTAGTGTAATAGCATAAGCACCGCTGCTCTGATCAATAAGAAAAAGTGTTCCTGAATCCTCTGGTGTCAGAGTAATTGCTTCAGTAACATGCTTTATCTTCCTGAGCGTTTTAGAATAGCTACTGTTTTCGTTTAAAATATCACTACGCATACTTACAAATCCGTCATTGAATATAGCATATGAGTTTCAGGAATCGTTACTTCAAGACCAGCTTCAGTAAGAATCATGTCTTTACGTAAGTCTTCGTCACCCTGTTGCACATTAGTAATAACGTGAGTATCTCTATTGACACCGTTCCCTACGAGAGGGCGGTAAGCACAATGCTTCATGTCAGCAAGCAATAAGAATCCAGCACTCATGCCTCTAAATAACGGTTCTCTAATGATAGACATATCACCATGAACAGTATTTAATTGCATGATACTGTGACCAAATGCACCTTCTCTTTGCACAGCTTGGAAGTTGTACAAATTAGATTGAGATTCGGTTTCACCAGCAGTTTCCAAACTTGTGGTTACAAAGCCCGGCCCTAACTTATTAAAATAAGAGATGACAGGTAAACCAGCTAATGCTAGTTTATTATTACTTCCACCACGAGCAGGATCAAAAAAGACTTCAAAGTCAGCCAAAAATGTATCATAGGTAATTGCTGTCGAAGCTGCTGCCGCAAAATACGGATTACCGGAACTATATGAAATAGAACCCGGAGTTTGAGCTTGACGATTTACAATAACATTACCTACAAGACCTTCAGTAGTTTGAATCCCACTTGCCCTGCCACGCTGACCAAACAACATAGCTCTTTCAATATCGACCTTGTGTTCACGTAGCTTTAAATTCCAGATTCGAGACCATTCGTCTGCATATCCACGATAGCGAGTTGCTAAAGAAGTATTAGTCTGCTCAGCTGCTGTTTTGAAAATCTGGGTATACCCAAAATCATCGTCTAAAGATTTAGACCATACATCTGGGGAACCAGAACCTTCTGCAAAAGCAGTACCAATAACCTGAGCGGCATCTCCGTCAGCTACTGCGTTATAACCAGATTCGCTGGCATTACCAACGCTCATACAGGTTACATCACAGCGAGTTTCGGTAGTACCTACACTAACACTATCAATCCTGAAGATAGCATGTGATTTGCCATCAACAACTTCAATAGCTACAACCATACCTTTAACAAGCCAGTCTATTTGATCTCCGGCCCCATCGTCAAAATCAATGGTGCCACTTACGCCAGCCGTTACAGAACCTAACGCACTATCAGCAAAAAGACTACGGTTTGTCCAGTCGACTCGTGAACGATTCTCAAGGAATCTAAACACAGCATCGTCTGTTGGTACTTTTGCAACTTTACTAAGATATACAAAAAATGGAGATTCATCTGGTGCTAACTCAGCAACTCTATCACTAAAGTCATACAGCCGTCTTTGATCCGGGGCTTGCCCCACATCAGCTGACGTTGCAGCCGCAGTAACATTGCTACTTTTTAGCGTTCCAGTATTATAAGCCATTTGCTTATCTCCTTTTTAAGCTACTTAGGGCAATCTGTTTCCAATACCACCAGCTTTTTTAATGCCGTCAAATACTCTATCTTGATCAGATCGAGGTTTGACACCTGCACCCTGCATACTGCCGGGTGTCTGGGGGTTTTGTTTATTTGCCCTAACAACATCTAAAGACGAAGCAGGCTTCGACCTATCCTCGCTTTTATTATTTGTCTTTAGATATACATCAACAAGTGCTTCAAATGGTAAATCCTCTTTAGGGGTTGAATAGAATTGTATGAAATCATCGACCATGTTGTCGTCAAAATCGTACCTTTCTTGTAAATCCCTTTTAAGGTCATTCATAAACACTTGCTCTTTTACAGCAGTCATTTGCTGCTGTACTCCCCTACTTACGGCTTTCTGCACTTCTTTTTGAACGTGCTGATAAGAATCGGAATTAGGGTTTAAAAAGGCATCCCAAGGGCTAAACTCATCTTCTGAAATAGAATTTGGCTGATTCTTTGTAGACTGTCCGTTGGTTATAGCCGACTGCATCGTTTGGACGAACTCGGGGTCATTCTCCAGACGTTCAATCAAAGGAGTGTATTTTTCAAATCTTCTATTTTTTGCAGCCTCTCGGTCATACATAGATTGAAATTTTCTTTCTCCTGATCTTTCTCCTGAAGAATCAACTTCTTGGAATTGGTCATTATTTTCATCATAACCTTCTTCTGTACCATTAACTTGTCCTGAATCATACCCTTCAACTTCTGGATATTCAGTTACTTCTGCCATTACTCACCTCCTAGATGTTTTTGGCTTTTGGACGGAACCATTATAGATTTTCCACACCAAAACGTCACCTTAGCGACTGGCTCGGTGTTCAATTAAGAACTCCCTGTGCCTGTTGTACGTTATTCACCACTAATATTTTTAACTGCATCTGAAATATCACGCTCTCCGAGCTTGACTGCGTTATCCATTTTAGCGGCTTTTATTTTCCTGTCTGCTTCACCTCTGGAAGAAATGTCAGACAGCTTACTCTTAAGTTTTGAAACTTCTACTTTCATACGATCATGCACAGACTCACGCCTAGCGGTTTGCAGGTCTCCTTCAAGCTCTTTTACTTGCTCAGAAAGAGTTGCTATCTGTGCTTCGTATCGTTCATAGTCATTTAATCTTTTCATAATTTCGGCTTTATCAAAAATTTCTGGATTTTTAGAAAGCACTTCCATCTTATCAACAAGACCGAGTTGAAATGCTTGTAAATAAACATCGTAAATAGCCCATTTACTTTCAGGAAGAGTAGAGCCGGGTTGTATTCTTACATCATGCTGACCAATATTTAGCCTATCCCTATAAACATCATTAACCGCATTTCCTACATTATCATATAAATTAATAGCAATTCCCTGCTCATCATTATTTGGCTGGACTAATGTAAACATTTTTTGATAAGTATAGTGACCCTTTGCAAGGCCATACAAAACCCTTCCAAGCCTATTAATACTAAATTCTATATCTCTTAATTTAGATTTTGGTCTTTCTGAACCAAGAGCAATCATCCTTTCTGTACCCCTAACAGTTTCTGGTGCTTTGTCTGGAACTCCATGCATCATCTCAGGCAAACCAAAAGTAAAGTCTATATAAAACTCACATTGCTGTATTAGCCTATAAAATTCCCCAGCTAACGGCTGAGGTGCAGGATAATGAGGTTCTCCTTGAGTAGTATCTACTTCTATAACAGCATTAGGATTTGACCAATCTCTTTCTAAGTCTTCCATGTTTGGAACAGAGCCCATTGGCACAATTAACTTTAACCCAGCCGATGCTTGTGCATGAGACAACGCAAGAGACCATAGCTTATTCAATAGCCTTTGCATTGGCTTTGCCCGAGAAACATCAGATTTAGGATAAGGTGTTTCTGTCCAAATATTAGGCAAAGGAATAATTGGATAGGTATCAATATTTAATACTTTTTCATATAAAGTTATTTCACCGACAGTAGCAGATACCCCTATTCTTGTTTGTGGAACTTCTTCAAATTCCATAAAGCCACGCTCAAAAGCACCGGGATTTTCCTCAAGTAATGTAGCAAAGGCTTCTTCATCTAAGATACTTTCTTGCCCTGTTTGCGAATCAACAACTCGATAAAACGGTACTGTAGTATGATAAAACCTTTCTAATATTTGATATTTTTCACGATGCCAATAATTATTATCTTTAATTTCTGCTGGCGTATAAGCTCTCATAGTATTCTTATGACTTGATTCTGGAAAATCTTCTTCTAATACTGTCGAAATATCGTTAATAAGGCCGGGTACTACTTCTCCAGTTTCTGGATTTAACTGATCTCCTAATTGAGGGTAGAGGTTAACGATTTGTTCACCAGTCAATATAGTAGATAGAATAATGCCATCAGCATCAGAAAACCACCTGTCTCGACAATCAGGCGGCACATAAACACGAAAAGGATTGACATATGTAAACTTAACGTCACCTCTACCAAAATCTGTTTTATTGTCAATGTAAGCATATAAATATCCAAGGCCTGTTACAGCATAATCTTGTATTGCTTGCTTCATCTGAGAGTCTCCGTCAGATATATCCCAAACATAACCTAAAATAGTACGCCATATATTAGAAACCTGAGAGTCTGAATCTTCACGTGGAATAGCTGTAAAAACAGGAGGTTTGGCCGTAAGCATACTTTTAAACTTCTCTACAGCTGGTGAAATTCTATCCATAGGAACATCCGCTTGATTCCTACTAGCAAGGTCTGAAGCTTCGTTTGTAGTGAAATGATTTCCTAAAAAGAAATCTAAATCACCTCTAGCATCTTCATCCCAGTCTTCCCTAGCGTCTCTCCATTGCTGAAATAGCTCTTTATTAAGTGTAGCTCTTGGATCATCTTTTAATGGCACTAATCTTGACCTTTCATTTTTGAAAACATCCGCTTAATTCCAAAGCGAGGATTTGTCCAATCTCTTAACGACTTAGCCTTTAAAGGCAAGTTCCCTTGATCTTGACTAGGCTGTTCTTCCGGAGACTTTAAATTTCTCGGCAAAATACTTTGTGCCTGTTCGGATAGCCAATTTTGAAAAGAAATATCTTCTTTTTGAGTTTCCGACTTCCAACTACCTCGAGCAAAATCGTCAGCCTCTTCAGCTGTTAAGAACTCAAACAATTCTCCTCTTTTTTCTGCCTCTAAAAAAGCATCTCTTCCCGAGAGTTGTTTCCAATTCATAGGATTAGGGGTTTTTTCATTTGGATCATTAGGAAACAAAGTAGGAGTTGCATAATACTTTCCGTCTACTTCTATGCTTTGCATTAAAACTGTAGACTCTTCATTAGTAAGTGGATTAACCCAAGGAATTGGTCGGATATTTTTTACTTTTTTATTGTATGCTTCTAATTGCTTTTCTTGCATAGTACGCATTTCCCAGTCTTCACGTTTCTGATTATTTAAAAAGGTTTCAAGATTAGCCTTATTTAATAAAGTACGCTTTCCTTCTGGAGTTTCTACATCAACTCCGGAGTAAGACATTGCAAATGGCTCCGGTTCCGGTAAGTTTTTTATACTAACCCCACTTACACCAGTTGCATCTATTGGTGATGGCTCGACCTCAGAAAATAGTTGTTTACGCTGTGCTCTACTCCTTAGCTTGGTCGCACCAAGCCCTATAGCATCCCAATCAAACATTGGTTTTGTAAAAAGGCTATATGGCTTTTCAAGCTTTCTTAAAGGCTCGTCTCCACGCTTTAAGTCTAATATGTTTGCATTCATATCAAGCTGTCTTTGTAAACTCTCGGCAGGAGAAACAACTTCTTTTCCACTAAGGACATCTGTGAAAACACCCGTCTCTACATTATAGCCAAACATATCTTTAAATAACTTGTTAGCCTCTTCTATATCTTTATCTTTAGGAATGTAATCGGGCTTGGATAGCTCGTTATATTCCCATAAGTCCAACAACGTACTTGTTCTACCATTAGCCACTTTTTATATTTAGACCCTCAGAATAATGATAAGTTAAAAAACAATTTTAGATAGTAGCAGAGATAATATAATGCACTACTGCCAAAATGTCAAGAGTTAATTCTCGATCCAGTAAGCCAGTTGTAAGCTTTCATAATTTTAAATTCCCGACCAGACTCTTCTTTATTTATTTCAGAAACATCCATTACGTTACTTCTTGGTGCTTGTGAGTAATAATCAGCATAATACAAAGCATCCATTACATCATCATGCTTAGGAACGGGATGTTCAAAAAACTCGTCTACTATATCTGTCATTTCCCTGCGAATATATAACTTCCCACTATTCACTACAGGCCCTAGTGCTGTTTCTAGCCTATCAGCTTTTTTAATACCCGGTGGTGGCTTGGCTCCTTTAAAGATACCCGGAATAAGCCTTCTATCTGTTGCACTCATTCTTGTTACCATATCTCTTACCATTTCTTGAGCAGCAACAGTTTCAATAGTTACTCTTCTAACTGGTCTGTACTTTTGAGCCATAGCTAGTATTTTTTCTGGCATATCAAAGGTAGGAATGCGATCTCTAAAATACTCTAAAATATATCTATTCTTATTAGAGTCTACCCCTAAAACTAAAATAACCTGATAGTCAGATGTTTTAGTTGCTGTATGGGCCAAGTCTACACCCATGTATGTATGAATTGGAATCGCTTCACGCCTATCTACTAAGTATCCAAAATTATTATGAGATTCAAATTTTAAGCTGTGGTGTTTAATTCTATCTGTTTTAAAAGAAGCGTTAGAAATATCCCTAGCATCATTCATATACTCTTGAGCAAACTTGTTAACAAGCCCAGCCTCAATGAACTCTTGCCTTTTTCTTTCTAACTTTGTAAGTGAAAATTGATCAGCCCATAATGGGTTTCCACTCTCCATAGCTCTTTTGAAAGTAACTGTCCAAGGATATTTACGTTTTGTCTTCTTTGCATCGTTGGCACCTTCATATATCATCTGTAAAAAAGAATCATAATGAACAATAGTACCTGAAAGCCATATCCAGCCTTCATTGCCGGGAGATTCTTCTAGTGCAGGGTATACTGTAGATACCACCCATTTTTTAATTTCTGATCTACGTTCAGGTGTTTTAGTATTTAACTCTGACTCAAAGTCATCTAGAATGATACCTGTATATCTTACATCTACTTCTGTACGTCCTCTTAATCTTTGACTAGTACCCTTAGCTATAATTCTATCACCTTTAGCCGTAACAATATCCTTTTCTGTCCAACGCTTTCCAGCAGAGTCTCCAGCAAGATCTCCAAAATAGTACTTAATAGTTTTATTAACTTCTAAATGATTCTTTAAATATTTAAGGTGGTCAATAGCCTGACCCTGTTCTTCTCCTATCCATGCAATAAATTGACGCTTACCCTTAGCTCCAAAGCATAGCTTATGCATAATAGCAGCTTTTGCTAAAATACTTTTACCGAACCCACGAGGTAGGATATTACAAAGTCTTCCACCCGGCTTTGTTGAAATTAGCTTTTTTGCTACATCCCTATGAAAATCAGGAGTACCGCTTTTATTTAGGAAGTCGTTAGGTAAGAAAGCACGACCAAAGAAAATTAAGTCTCTATACGCTGCTTTATATATTTCGTCTTTTTCTGTAAGACTACTAATAACATTAACATTTTTAACAGGATTTTCTTTACTTTTCTTTTTTGCCATCTGCTAGTTTTTTTGTATCTGGTTGTACTTCTTGCCAACTCTCTAGCTGTTCACGTGTAAAGTCTTGTACCTGATGAAGTAAAGCAACAGTTTCTGTAGATTTGGTTGTATCTAACACACCTGTAGCCTTTGCAAGTGTTTCTAAGGCTCTAAGCTTATCTGAGTCTCGAACACCCTTTTGCTGTATAATATCTTTAAACTGTTCTAGTATCCACGAATGGCTAATACCAAGAGCATGTGCTTTTTCTTCTATTTCTTTTCTCACTAGATTTTGCACCCTTTTAGTTGCAAGTAATGTTCTCGATGCCCTGTCAGCATATGTAGGGTCGTTTGTAGAGAATGCCGTAAAATATGCTTCCACAGGAGACACACCAGCTGAAACATGTTCAGCAAAAATACGCTCTTGATGTGTCGGAGCATTCCTTCTTGCTCTAGATTCATTAGGGCTACGCTTTGTAAAGCTTGATATACTACTAGCTGGCTTCCCACCTAGCTTCCCATCTGATCTAACCCACGCCATACCAAGAAGTGTCTTAACAACATCGTTCTTGATCTTTCGACCAGTATTATACATTTCAACCCTGTCCACGATCTGTGTAACTTGATTGTCATCTGTTACTATCCAATCTCCGGGTTTTCCGTTTCGCCAGTCATTAACCAGCAAAGCCTTTGGATAATCTTTACGAAACTCTTTTTTATTTTCGTAAACATGATAATCAACTCCTCTTACAGTTCGAGTAAACACTTCGGCTCGCCACTCCCAACCTATATTACTTAATCTCCATGTACCGTTGTGGATTGGTTTCCACACATCCCTCCGGGCAAGCCAGCGATCACTATTCCTATCATAAGGAACTCCTATTTGAGTTAGCGACCATTTTTAATTTTTATTCCCATCTATTAAGTCTCCCCAAAGATAAGTCATACCATTCTGAATATCTACAACTTCTACTTTAAAATTACCGTTGGTATGCCAGTCTACTATAGCAAAAGCATGTTGCCAGTTATGCAACCTACCTTTTAGCCATTTATTCTTTTCTGCGGAGTGATCTTTTAAGTTTCCTACAGCCCACGAGCCAATAGTACCAGAATCTAGCTTTGTTAGCGTATGCCTCTGGCAGTCGTGTACATGTGCATATATAATATTAGCACCATAAGACTCTAGATGTTTCTTTGCATGATATGTTGTAGCATAGGCACCATGTATAAAATTTACCTTTCCAATCTTTACAGGCCTATTATGCTCGTAATACTTATATCCTCTCTTTTTAAGGTTGCATGCTTTGTCAAATCTATATGATTTTAATGCTGGATGATCGCCTACCTTATTTTCAACGAACATGTCTAACCACTCATCGTGATTCCCTTGAAGCATATATTTGTTTTTGCACCCTACCTTAGCACTTGCTTCATCCCATATATCAAGCCCAGCGTTGACCTTAGCTATTTCTTCATCAACAAGGGGCAACTGGAATGTTAGGTCTGGTAGCTTTTTGCCTTTCCATCTCCATGCACTTACGCTTTCCCATTCACCGATATCACCTAAGTTAATCATCATGTCAGGTTTTACTACCTCTATAGCCTGTACGACTACATTTACAGCAGCAGGGTCATGTAATGGAAAGTGCTGGTCTGGTATTACTATAGCTCGCTTATGCTTCATATATCTCCCCGGGAGATACCAAAAGCATTGGTACCTCTAGCTCATCATTAATAATGTCTAGAATTTCTGCAAGCGTATGCATAGAAAGATATACTTCGTCAGAGTATTGAGTGCCATCATCTAAAACAGATAAAAGAACGTCAACATCTACAGTAATACTTAAATCTTTAAGCCTCTGTATAGCTTCGCCCAGCGTCATAGAGCGTTCCATTAAGGTAGCTTTTCCTTTGTTCTGGCTCTAAAAAAGCAAGACTTGCTAATGCAGCTGCTTCACAAAAGCCTAAAGCCTTCGTGGCACCTATCTTTCTTTTATTACGCTTGTCCATTATCTTCATAATGGATAGCGAAGAGTCAGACAATATACGTGTTACAAGATTTAACTCGGCTTTTGCCAGCTTTAATTCTTTCTTTAAAGCGTTATATTTCTTTTTTGTTACAACCATACAATAATTAAGATCAATCGGAATATAAGGAAAATTTTGAAAAAATAGAACACAAAAAAATTTTGGTACTTTGCGTGTGCCTCTTTTTTTTTATATTACCCTCCCCCCTAAACCTAGTTGAAATTTTTGGATTCAGTTATTTTTTTCCAATCAGGTTCCAATTCCGAAAAAAAACAACGCTCCAACTCTGGCCAGCATTTTATTTTTCAGCATGTAAGAAAAAAAATAGATTCTTTTTTTGGGAACCTTTAACAATCTCATGTTGTTCAAAGATCATATCGATCTTTGACAATTTAAATGCTTCGTTCCTGAACTATCATGGTCTTAGGGGTGTAAACCATGGACGAAGATACCTTCGACTTTGAAGTGACCGCTTCAAACTCTCAAGGGAACTGCGTGTTTATTCTTAAATAATAATAAATTGGAGGTGCTCAAATTGAGTGATCTAATTCATAATGCCAATATTGGTGTAGTTGATGCGTTTTTAAACTCTATCCCTAAAAAAACAATAGAGGTTATAAAATCTCTATTTTCATGGGATATAATGGAAAGTGAAGCATACTTTGGTAACCCTCTAGG
>TARA_R110000824_G_scaffold109305_3_pt1 | contig 15312 bp, 17 predicted proteins | sample TARA_R110000824 | Tara Oceans TARA_R110000824 (sample SAMEA4397747) | marine metagenome | biome: Polar Biome; feature: [MES] marine water layer (ENVO:01000295) within the mesopelagic zone...; material: water (ENVO:00002006), including particulate matter (ENVO:01000060) such...
GATGAAAACATTCGACAAGTACAAGCAAAATCTAAAAATGGAATGGGGCAAAATTTACAGTTATAACACTCACGTTGCAACTGTTGAAGGTGATGATTTAATTCAATTAGGTTATTGGTCTAGAACAACACAAAAGCATATTAATTATGCGGCCAAGGAATTAGATTTAACTTTGCGCGGTTTGAAATACAACCAAAGACAGGCAGTAAAATAAGTTATGAAATATTTGGTTTATAACTTTAAAAGCCTTATATTGTAGTATCGAAAGGGGGGCAGCACTAATTACTGTTCTTGGGTCACAGGTCAGTATGAAAGACTCCCCCTTTCTTTTTTTAACTTATTAAAACAGACACAATGACAAATTCACAATCTTACGAGTACGGGGAAATTTTAGGTGCGCTTATGGCAATTCAGAACTTTTCTCAAATGGATAACAGACAGGATTTTGCACAGATAGAATCAACACTTATTAATAATGCTATTGAGCAGATGCAGACTTTGTTTGATTCTTTATCTAAAGAGCATCTTTATTCAGATACAGACACAAAGGATGTGCAACTTTTAAAAGCTCAAGCGCAGGAGATTAATAGGAACCTTCAAAACATAATCAAGTAATGGACTTTGAATTTATATATGGCAGCGAAACAGTATACGTAAGTGGTTCTATTGGTTATTCAGGGGGGCCGGGTGATTATTTTAATCCATCGTTTTACGAACAGATTTACAACCCTGAAGATTTAGAAATCACGGTTAGCGGTGAATACGAATCATACGATGTTAAATGGCCTTCATTAGACCGGGAATTTAAAAATGAAATCCTCAAACAGATTACTGAGAGGTTCTAAATTCATCAGAATAAACACATTATACAGGTAGCCAGAAATGGCTGCCTTTTTTTATTTACTTTTAATACTCTAAGAAACCGAATTAAATACGTTATATAGATATGAAAATTACCGTACCCACTTCCTTAAACGAAATCACTTTAGGTCAATACAAACACTTTCTAAGAATAGAAGAGAAAGCAGATGGTGACAGGTTTCTGCAGGCTAAAATGATTGAGATATTTTGTGGTGTCCCTTTAGATAAAGTTATTTTATTAAAGCTAAAAGACAGCGAAGAGATGATACAAATATTATCTGACCTGTTTCAACACAAGCCTGAATTGGTTAAATCATTTAAAATAGGAAATACTAAATACGGTTTTCATCCTCAGTTAGACGATTTAACATTAGGTGAATATATTGACTTAGATACTTTTATAGGTGACTGGGACAATATGGAAAGGGCAATGAATGTTTTGTACCGGCCTGTATTAACTGAATTAAAAGATAAATACACAATAGACAAATACGTTGTTGAAAATGATGTGTTGCTTTTAAATATGCCGATGGATGCGGTTATGTCAGCGATTTTTTTTTTGTGGAATTTAGGTCTGGACTTGTCGAGAATTATCACGAACTCTTTGGACAATCAGGGGAGCGAGGCCTTGATTCAATATCTCAATTCTCAACAAAGTGGGGATGGTATCAATCAATTTACGGACTCGCTCAAGGAGATGTTACAAGAATTGAAGATATCACTAAATTAAAACTGCACAAATGTTTAATGATGTTATCCTTTATGAAAGATAAAAACGAATTAGAGGCGAAAGAAATGAAAAAGAATTTTAAATAATATGGCAAATCAAGGCGTAAGAGGATTTTATCAATTAACCGAAACCATAAGGCGGGAACTGTTATTAGACGTAAATATTAATACTGTAACAACAGGGGACATTACGGACGTGAATTTAAATAAACAGGATATATTTCCTTTAGGCCACATAATAATAAATAACGTAATAGACGAAGAGCAAATATTAAGATTCAATATTACTGTCTTGGCCTGTGACATAGTTGACCAATCAAAAGAAGCAACGGTAAGCAGGTTTAGAGGCAATTCAGATATGCAAAACATATTGAATACGCAATTAGCCGTTCTTAATAGACTTATACAGCGTTTAAGAATGGGTACTTTATATACAGAAATGTACCAATTAGATGGTAGCCCAAATCTTACACCTTTCTATGACCGTTTTGAAAACCAATTAGCTGGCTGGTCAGCAACTATGGACGTGATGATTTATAACGATATATATATTTGCTAATGGACTTCCCTTTACTTGACGCGGCTGTGGAAAAATATGCGAAATATGTAATTACACAGGCTAAATCTAATTTAACAAAAGGTGGTAAAGGTGGGGGGCCTTTGTATGAATCTCTTGCGTTTAACTTAAAAAAAGAAGCACCTGAATACTTGTTAGGTTTTCTTATGGAAGACTATGGGCCGTTTGTTGATGAAGGGGTAAAAGGGGCCAACCCTGGTTTAATAAAAAATGGTTATCAAAAAGCTCCATTGAGCAAATTTGCCTATACAAATAAAATGCCGCCTATGGAAGTTTTAGCAGAATGGGCCAAGAAAAAAAACATAAGATTTAGAAACGCAAAAGGCCAGTACGCAAAAGGTAGTAATCAAAGTATGGGTTTTGTCTTACAACGCAGCATTTTTGCACAGGGAATGAAACCAACTGAATTTATTACAAGGCCCTTAACAGCTGGTTTATTTGATTTAGAAAACAATATGTTAGATGCATTAGCACAAGACATTGAAAACGATTTAACAAAAGGAAATAAATAGTATGGCAAATTATGGTTTACGAACCCCACTATATTCACAAGCAACCTCAACAGATTCAACTGTTAAATCAGCTTCATTATACCTGTCTGTAAGCGGGCAAGTTGAATATCAGATAACAAAAGAAGCCTCAGTAAACACACCTGTAACCTTTGAAATTGCGGAACTACTCCGGGACTTCTTAACAATCACTTTATCAGACACGGCTGGGGCTGCTCCAACAGTTCAATTTATAACCTTTACATCTCAAATTTTATTTTATGATTTAGCAAATGCAGGTGGTAGCTTAATTGGAACTACAAACACATTAGGCGGTGATGGATACGAGGGTTATAGCCTTTACATTGATGGCACTAACTCTTCTATACCATATCGTAATCGGTCACAAAGTGCTGCTACTTGGTTGCTAGCAGAAAAAACACCTGCAACAGCTGCCAGTAATGATGACTTTGAAATATTTGTACCTGAAGGTTACAACGGTTATGCAGCTTCTATGAATGCGTCTGGGGTCGTTGCTTATAATTTATACAGCACAACGGATACAGCCATAACAATCAACAGCATTTTACTTACTATTAACAGAATAAGTTGCACGAAATACGGTGCTGGTAATAAGGTTACATTTATAAATAGGTTTGGAGTCTTACAAGATTTATGGTTTTTTCTTAAAGAACAAAAAGAGCTAAGCAGGAAAAGTGAAAATTACCAAGCTAACACGCTGGTATATTCTGCTGAAAGTGCAGAACCGACTTACAGCCAAACAAATTCACCCGTAAAATTATTAAATACTCAAGCAAAACAAAGTCACACTTTTTCAAGTGGGTACTATCCTGAATTTGCTAATAAATATTTTGAGGAATTATTACTAAGTGAAAACGTCTGGATTACAAGGCTAAGAATACAGCAGCCTAATTCACCTGAAATTATACCGGTGTTGGTTAAGACTTCTAATATGACGTACAAGACTTCTTTAAACGATAGACTTATAGAATATACTATTGAATTTGAAGACGCGTTTGATTACATAAATAACGTGAGATAACATAGAATAACATAGATGCAAGAATTACAGTTATATATCGAAAGCGACAGGCTGGACTTATTTAAAGATGAAACGGTTTCTTTGACACAGACCATTCAGAACGTAAAAGAGCTAGATAAAATATTTACGGGGTTTACAAAGAGCTTTTCGGTACCTGCGAGTAAAAACAATAACAAAATATTTAAGCACTATTACAATTTTAATATTGTAAACGGTTACGATGCCAGAAAGAAAAAAGCGGGCCGCATAGAACTAAATACTTTACCATTTAAAAGTGGTCAAATAAAACTCGAAGGGGTTGATTTAAAAAACAACCTGGCACATACTTACCGCGTTACGTTCTTTGGAAACACAGTAGAATTACCTGATATTATAGGCGATGATAAATTAGGCTCATTAGGATTTAGTAATGCTAAATGGGACTTGACATATAACACCGCGGGAATAAAATCTAAACTGCAACAAGCAGCCGGTGCAACCGCTTACATTATTACTCCATTAATAACACACACAGACAGATTGTTCTTTGATTCTAGTGAGTTGGTTGTTGACAGTAACAATGTTCATTATAGAGTTAACAACGCAAAAGGTGTTTACTGGGATCAATTAAAGTATGCTATTAGGTTATACGAATTAATTGAAGAGATAGAACTTAAATACACTATTGCTAATGGTTACGCCAATAACATAGTATTTTCAACAGATTTTTTTAACACAACTAATTTAGTATTCTATAAGTTGTATATGTGGTTACACCGTAAAAGCGGGCCCGTACAACCACCGGCACAGATAATATTTTATGAATCAGGCGTTGGTAACTGGTCAGGTTCACCGACTGAAATAGTCTTAGGTTATTCTACTATTACAATTCCAGCAGATTTAGTTCAAGGCACAAACAGAATTTTAACAAGCAATATTACCGTAACACCTGACAGTTCATCTCTGGCCATACCTTACATATTAATTTTAACATTAAATGGTACTGCGGTATTAACATCAGCAGAGGCAGCAGGTGCTAGAAGTTTTACTACACCTGGCTTAGTTGCTAATGGTGTTTACAGCGTAACAATAAGACACCAAGCAGCGTTGACCTTCACAAGTATTTCCTGGCAAATAAACGGTAATAAAGCAGGGGTGAATTGGCAGGACACAGTAACAAGAACCAATTTAGTAGCTGGTGTTTCTTTTGATTTTCAAATAGCCAATCAAATTCCTGATGTTTCTGTAATGTCTTTTTTGACCGGTCTGTTTAAAATGTTCAATCTAGTAGCATACCTTAATGATGCCGGTGTTATAGTTGTAAGACCTTTAGAAGCATCTTCAGGGATTAGTAATAGCTATTACACTTCCGCGGATATAAGTGGCTTAGACGCTCCTGTAAACTACAATATAACTGAATATGTAGATGTAATGGAAAGAACTGTTGACATAGCTTTACCATATAAAGAAGTTGTCTACGCATACGAAGGCACCGGAACATATTTAGCAAAACAACACAATCAATTATTCGGAGCTGAATGGGGTGCATTAAGTTATATAGGTGGTACAGATTCTGATGGTACCGGGGGTGTAAATTTTAATGCGTCAACTGAAACGTATAAAGTAATAGCTCCATTTGAGCATATGAAATATGAAAGGCTTTTAAACGTAGGTATACCATCACAAGCATTTACAACCATTCAATGGGGCTGGTCAGTTAATGAAAACGCACAACCATATATCGGTAAACCGCTTATTTTTTATGGGGTAAAACAAGGTGGCGCGGGTACTTCAAATCTTAGTTTTCAAGAGACACCAACTTTAGCCACAGCTGTAACTCAATATTGGATTCCATCTAATAGTTTATTTAAAGACCCAACAGCCGGAAAACAAAATATAAATTTTGGCTTAGAGTTAAATGAATATGACTTTGAATCAGATGAATTTACTGAAACTTTATTTTCAGTTTATCATAGTATATACCTTATTGATGTCTTTAACCCCAGGAGGAGAATTACACAAATGACATCGTATTTACCACTTAGGATTATATACGACTTTCAATTAAACGACACTTTTACAATAGGCCAAAACACATTTAGAATCAACTCCATAACAACCAACTTACAAACCGGTAAGAGCGAAATGGAATTATTAAACAACGTATGATAAAGAACATAATAGATTTACTGGAATTTGCGAACGGTGAAACTGAAAATATTAAAATTGCTCAAGGAAAATATGCGCTGCCTAAAGATTTAAAAACAGCGTTTAAACAAATTAAAAACATTAAAAAATGGCAGTAATAAAAGAATATGAAATGAAAATTTCTGTTAAAGATGCCCAGTTTAATGTTCAAGAATTAAACAAATCTTTAGCCGCTCAAGATGATTTAGTACAAGAGCTAACCGATAACATAAGTGATTTTGAAAGGGAGTTAGACAAAATGAACACCAAGGATACTAACCGTATCAAGAACACTAAAGAATTAATTAAGGTTACCAAAAAACAACTGGCCGAAGAGAAATCAGGAATTAAACAAATTAAAACTGAAAGAATAGAAGCCAACAAAGTTTTAAAAGATGCGACTAAAAATGAGGCAGATTTTGGTGGTGTCCTGGGTTTTATAGATGGTAAATTAGGTGGGGCAATTTCAGGAATGAAAGCGTTTACCAAAACCATTACAGGTGCTACAAAAGGATTTAAGCTAATGAAAATAGCTTGGATGGCAACCGGATTAGGTGCACTGGTTCTATTGATAACGTCAATTACCGGGGCCTTTACAAGAAGTGAGGAAGGTCAAGAAAGTTTTGCACGAGGAATGAAAATGATTGGTGCTGTTGTAAACCAGGTTATGGACTTGTTCGCCAATTTTGGTACAGCTATAATTGATGCGGTTACAAATCCAGTTGAAAGCCTTAAGTCTTTTGGTAATTCTATTCAGGAATTTGTAATGGATAAAGTCCAGCTCGTAATTGATGGTATGGGCTTAATGGGTTCTGCATTGACTAAATTATTTGCTGGAGATTTTAAAGGAGCAATAGCAGATGCTGGGGAAGGTTTTGTTAATATAAACAGGGGTTTAAACCCAGCTGTTATTGCAACAGAAACTTTAGTAAAAGGAACGATAGCTTTAGGAAAGGCCACAGCTGATTTAATTAAGGAAACAGCAAAGGAAGTCGATGTAATGCAAAAGGTTACAAAGATGCGCCAAAAAGCTCACCATATAGAAAGGGATTTACAAGTTGAAAGAGCCAAAGCAGATAGAGAAATTAATGAAATAAGATTACAAGCTGAAGACAGGGTAAATAATTCAGCAGCAGATAGAATAGCGTTATTAAGGAAAGCACAGGGAATAGAAGAAAATATAACCAAAAAAGAAATAGCAGCTAAACAATTAATGTTAGATGCTATGGTTAAAGAACAATCTTTAGGCCTCAGTACAATGGAGGACAAAGATGCGTTGGCCGCTTTACAAGCTGAATTAATAAATTTAGATACTAAAAAATTAAGAAGCCAAAGGTTATTACAAACACAAGTTACCACAGCGTTAAACGAAGAGAAAGCAGCAAAGGCCGCAGCACAAAAAATAATTGATGACGAAATAGCCGCTGAAGAAAAGAAAGTTGCAGACGCTTTATTAAAAGAACAACAGGTTGAAACAAAAAGATTAGAAGACCTTAAAAAAATTAAAGATGATTTTGACCGTAAAATAATAGAAGAAGAGGCTATTACTTTTGAGGCAAAAGCACAATTAGAAAAAGCCAGGGAGATAGCTAAACTTGATGCGTTAGGCGCAAGTGAAGCAGAAAAAGCAAAGATAGTAGCTTTCTATAATAACAAAATTCAAATAGCCAGGGATAAAGACGATGCGGCCAAGGTACAGCAAGATAAAGCTGTGATGAATGCTAAAATGGATATTGCAAAACAAGGCTTTGCTCTTGTTGGTGAATTAGCTGGTAAAGATAGTAAGATAGGAAAAGCTATGGCAATAGGCCAAGCTACAATTAGCGGTTATCAAGCTGTTCAAAACGCGTTTACTACTGCGAGTGCAAGCCCTATTACTGCGGGTTTCCCGGCATATCCATTTATTCAAGCGGGTTTAGCTGGAGCTTTCGCAGCCGTTAACATTAGAAAAATAGCAAGTGCAAAACCCGTAGGCAGTAGTCCGCCACCAAGTGCAGGTAGGCCCCCGGCCCCAACAATTCCATCTGAACCACCTGCGTTTAATACAGTAGGCGCAAGTGACACTAATCAACTTGCAGATGCCATAGGTAGCCAAAGCAAACAACCTATAAAAACTTTTGTAGTAGCAGGTGATGTTACGACAGCGCAAGGGCTTGAAAGGAATACTATTTCAGCTGCAACGATAGGGTAAATACAAAATTCAAGAATAAAACCGTTATATAGTTATGAAGATAATAGAATTAATATTAGACGAAGACCAAGAAGACGCAGGAATTGAAGCTATTTCAATAGTAGAATCACCTGCTATTGAATCTGATTTTGTTACTTTAAATAATCAAGAGGTAAAACTTGCAGAGGTTGATAAGGAAAAAAAGATTCTTTTAGGTGCCTTACTTATTCCCAACAAACCCATATACAGAAATGGTGAAGAGGGTGAATACTATATTTTCTTTTCAAAAGAAACCATAGTGAAGGCCTCACAGATGTACCTGAAAAATGGTTACCAAAATAAAACAACCTTAGAACACGACCAGGCATTAAACGGATTGACGTTAGTTGAAAGCTGGATTGTGGAAGATGAGGTAATGGATAAATCAAGAAAGTACGGTTTAAATGTTCCTGTGGGGACGTGGATGGGGGCCGTGAAAGTTAATAATGACGAAATTTGGGATACTTATGTTAAAGAAAATAAAGTTAAAGGCTTCAGTATTGAAGGGTATTTTGCAGATAAAATGGCAAGGGTTAAAGACGAAGCTAAAGAAAGCCTTTCGGAAGATGACAAGTTGATTAATGAAATTAAAAATATTTTAACTTCTGAAGATGCGGCAAAATAACAAAAATAACGGCACGTATATTGGTAGCAGAACTTCGCCTAAAGGAAGTAGCAGAGCTTGTTTGTGCTGGGACACCAATAAATATTCTATCTCTTGCTGTGATGGTTCTATGAGGGCACAAGGCATAGGAGTAATCACCCGAACTTAAATGAAAATACAAATTCTAATTTTTAATCCGTTATATATATAATATGAAATCAGTCGAAATGTTAAACCAAATTAAAACGCTTCTAAACATCGAGGTAAAACTTGAAGAGATGAAGTTGGAAAATGGCACCGTTGTTAGTGCTGAATCATTTGAAAAAGATAAAGAAATCTTTATAGTTACAGATGATGAAAAAGTAGCAATGCCAGTAGGTGAGTATTTACTTGAAGATGGGCGGTTAGTTGTAATATCTGAAGAGGGTGTTATAGGCGATGTTCGCGAGGTATCTGATGAAGTTCCGGCAAAGGAAACTGAAGAGGGTGAAGAGATTACTTCAGATTTAGAAGACAAAGAAGAAGTAGCTGAAGACCCTAAAGAGGAAATGGCTTATGTAACAAAAGAAGAGTTTTCTTCTGCTGTTGAGGAAATGAGAGCTATGATTGACGAGGTCAAAGCTATGATGCCAGCTAAAGAAGAGGAAATGTCTGAAGAGGCAGCTAATGTTTTAAAGTCACGTACTGTCAAAGAAGAGTTTTCAGAAGCCGCAGCCGCGCCTATCAAGCACAACCCTGAAGGCGAAAGCGTGACAAAGAAAAAAGTTGAGTTTGCAAAAGGCAATTTCAACACAACAGCAATGGAAAGAGTATTAAATAAACTAAACAAATAATAATATGAGCACATTTAACTATTTATCAAGCGACGTTGAGTACAATAAAGTACCACAGGTTGCTATCACAGCATCAGGTTCTGTTTCTGAGAGTAAACCAGCAGTAGATTATAACATAGCAACTGATGCTCTTGTTATAGCACTTCCTTTAATTACAGCTGGAAGCGTAGGCAGTACATTTTTGTTTAGAAACACAGGAGCTGACGCTGCTGTAAAAATTACTTTATCTCCAGCCGCAACTAATAAAGTTGTTGGAAGTATTGTTTTAGCAGCTGCTGTATTTTCAGCAAGTGGTGTATTAAACAAAGATGTTATAAATGCTAAAGCAACAGCATTAAACGGTGATTATATCGTTTTACGTTCTGTCTCTTTAACTGAGTGGGCAATTGTTGGCGGTGTTGGTGTTTGGTCTTCAGAAGCATAATAAATAAATAAATAAATTAAACGAATATGAGTAATTCAAAACAAGTAGCGTTGGCTACTGCAACAAACATCACGACAAGTTACGCGGGAGAATTTGCTGGCGAATACATCGCAGCAGCTTTACTTTCTGCATCAACTATTGATGATGGTGGTTTGACTGTAAAAGCTAACATCTCTTTTAAAGAGGTAATCAAGAAATTAGCAACCGGTAATTTAGTAAGCCCTGCATCTTGTGATTTTGTACCTAACAGTTCTGTAACTCTTACTGAAAGAATTATCCAGCCTGTTGAACTACAAGTTAACCTACAATTGTGTAAGTACGATTTTGTAAATGATTGGGAAAGCCAGTCAATGGGATACGGTTTAGGTCAATCTTTACCCCCTAAATTCTCTGACTTTATGATTGCTCACGTAGCATCTGAAGTAGCACAAAATACTGAGTTTTGTATCTGGCAAGGTGATACCGCAGCAGCTACAAACAACTCTTTTGATGGATTTGAAAAACTAATTGCAGCAGCTTCAGCAGCTGGAGATATTCCAGGAGCTCAACAAGTAGCAGCAGTTGGTGGTGGTCTAAACGCTGCTAACATTATTGTTGAATTGTCTAAGGTAGTTGATGCTATACCATCAACCCTTTATGGTAAAGAAGATTTATTCCTTTACGTAGGCAGCGCAGCAGCTAAATTCTATGTTCAAGCTCTTGGTGGTTTTGCAGCAAACGGATTGGGTGCAAATGGTGTAAACGCTCAAGGTACACAATGGTGGAACAATGGTTCACTTACTGTAAACGGGGTAAAATTATTTGTTTGTCCGGGAATGGCTGCAAACAAAATGTACGCGGCTCAACGTTCTAACTTGTATTTCGGTACTGGTTTGTTAAATGACACCAATGCTGTAAAAGTTTTGGATATGACAGATTTGGACGCGAGCAACAATGTGAGAATGGTGATGAGATTTACCTCTGCTGTTCAGTTCGGGATAGCTTCTGACTTGGTTGAGTACGCTTAATTAATTAATAATATTTAGAAAGGGGTGGGTGGTTTTAATCCGCTCACCCTTTTTTTTTAAAAAATAAAATATATGGCTTGTGCATTAACAATAGGGAGAAAAGTCCCTTGTAAGTCCGCTTTTGGCGGCATAAAAAGTGTTTATTTAGCAGATTTTGGTACTATTGCAAGTATCACAATAGACGCTTCAACTAAAGAAGCTACTATTGTAGACGCTTCAACAGCACCTGTGTGGTTCGAATTTGACGTAAAAGGTAATTCTAGTCTAGAAACAACTGTTACTTCATCTAGGGAAAATGGTACAACTTTCTATACCCAGACAATAAGTCTTACTTTGACTTACTTAGACGCTTTGACCCAGGCAGAATTACAACTAATTGCAGCCGCGCGCCCTTACGCTGTTGTAGTTGATTACTACGGAAATAGTTTCCTTTGTGGTGTTGAAAATGGTATGGAAGTAACCGGTGGTACAGTAGTAACTGGAGCAGCTGCGGGTGATTTAAGTGGTTTTACTTTAACATTTGAAGGAATGGAAGAAACGGCACCACATTTTCTAGCTGCTGCTGTTACCGGTTCAGCTCTTCAGATTAATCCAACAGCATAATTAATACTGTTTTTAGTTAAAAAATCAAGCATCCTTTAGGGGGTGCTTTTTTTTTGATTATTAATTTCCACAAATTCATCTCTTTTTTACGTTATATAAGTGTATGATAATATTAAACTCTTCCGCAGCCTCTCAAAGCATATCAGTAATACCTAGAAGGTATGATAGTGACTTTATAATGTCAATTAGAGATGACAGTACGAATACAACAGAATTTTATACTGTTACCGGAGCAGTAACGGTAAATAATTACTTGCAGTTTCAACAGGCCTTCACCGCTTTATTGGTTGAAAATCATTTTTATGACATTCATTTGTACATAAATTCTAGTTTTTGGAACACAAATCTTGAGCTATGGGATTTTTATGACGTATTATGGCAGGATGATACAGACTATGTGGAAGTTCTTTTTAAAGATAAAATATTCTGTACTGACCAAGACATAAATGAATTGACTGACAACGATTACTATCAGCTCAATAAAGGCGTTTATGATTCTTATGATGGATTTAATAATCAGTATACCGTACGATGAAAAACACACAATTAAGAAATGACAATGGCCAATTTAAGAAGGCCAGCAAGGTATCGGAATTTGGTTTTGTTAATTTAAGTACTTATACCAGCCCTGAAATTAAAGAGGTTAGCGGTGAAGACTACATAGAATATGGTGCGGACAATAATTATTTTCAGTACCTGATAGACCGTTACAACGGTTCACCTACAAATAACGCGGCAATTAATGGAATTAGCCAGGCTATTTATGGCAAAGGCTTAAACGCTACAAATTCAAATAAAAAACCAAACGAATATGCTCAGATGGTTTCTTTGTTTAAGAAAGACGTAGTTAGAAAGTTATGTTATGACTTAAAATTAATGGGCCAATGTGCTATTCAAGTAATATATTCAAAAGACAGAAAGTCTATTGCTCAATTAGAGCATATGCCAATCGAAACTTTACGGGCCGAGAAATGTAACGATGATGGTGAGATACCAGCTTATTATTATTTTAAAGATTGGGCCAACATTAAAAGAAGTGATGACCCACTTAGAATACCAGCTTTCGGTATGTCAAGTGAAAGTATTGAGATTTATTACATTAAGCCATATAAATCAGGTTTCTATTATTATTCACCGGTTGACTATCAAGGTGGTTTACAATATGCTGAATTAGAAGAAGAGGTTTCAAATTATCACCTTAATAATATTCTTAATGGCCTTGCCCCGTCAATGCTAATTAATTTTAATAACGGGACACCAAATCAAGAAGAACGCCAACTAATAGAACATAAAATTGCTCAGAAGTTTTCAGGCACCAGCAACGCAGGAAAATTTATTATTGCTTTTAATGATAATAAAGAAAGTCAGGCAGAAATAACCCCGGTACAATTATCGGATGCTCACAACCAATATCAATTTTTATCTGAGGAATCTACCAAGAAAATAATGGTAGCTCACCGTATTGTATCCCCTATGCTTTTGGGAATTAAAGACCAAAGTGGTTTAGGAAACAATGCCGAAGAGATTAAAACTGCATCACTATTAATGGACAACACGGTTATTAGACCGTTTCAGGAGCTTTTAATTGATTCTTTTGATATACTACTATCTTACAACGATATTGCCTTAAACCTATACTTTACGACCTTACAGCCGTTAGAATTTACTGAGGTCGATAGCTCACTTCAAGATAAAGAAGAGATAGAAGAGGAAACAGGTGTTGAAATGCAAAAATTCAATCTGAAAATGATTGACGGAAAGCAAGCATACGAAACCAAAGAAGAGGCAATTGCAAAAGCTGAAGCAGATGGCTGCGGAGGATATCACGAACACGAAGTTGAAGGGGTTATTTATTATATGCCTTGCAAAAATCACGACATAGCTTTAAAAGAACCTTGTTGGGATGGGTACGAGCAGGTAGGAACTAAAATGAAAGATGGCAAAGAAGTGCCAAATTGTGTTCCTTTATCTACTGAATTATCAAGTGATAATACGGAAATTCTTTTAGGTTCTTTAGGCAGTTCTGGAACGCAAATGGGTGATGAATGGGTTGTCGTTGATGAGTTAGACGAAGATTCAGAATATAGCAATGAAGATTGGGCCGCATTTCTAATTAAAGAAAAAGAGGAAACAACTCTTTCGAAAATCAAACAGCTTGTAGGCCTTAAAGACTTTGTCACATCTAAAGCGGAAGGCTCTGCTTATAGTGATTTGGATTCTAAAAATGGTTTGTACAAAATCAGGTACAAATACGCTAAAGGAATGAAACAATCTGGTGAATCTAGAGATTTTTGTCAAAATATGATGTCAATGAGCAGTCAAGGTACTGTCTGGAGAATCGAAGACATTGATAAAGCAAGTAATTTTGAAAATGTAAATGTTGAATTTAGACATAAACCAGATTTACGTTACAATATTTTTGAATTAAAAGGCGGCATTTACTGTAAACATAAATGGGTAAGGGTTTTGTACCGTTTAGAAAGTAAAACTGAGGCATCTAAAAACCTTAAAAACTACAAGAAAACCAGAACTATACCGGCTTACGCGTTACGCAATCCACGGGGCTCAAAAAAAGCTGCAATAGCAACAGATAAACAGCCGGGAAGAGGCGCATATCCTAAATAACAAACGACAATGGCCACAGTATTATTCATTAACAGAACGGATTTAGTTCGTAACTCTATACTTGACGGAAATGTCGATACAGATAAATTTATATTTTTCATCAAAACCGCCCAGGAAATCCATATTCAGAACTACCTGGGTACTGAATTGTACAACGGTTTAACCGCTGCAATGGTTGCTGGTATTAATTTACCTGCTAACGCAAGATGGAAAACATTACTTGACGATTACGTGGTAAATATGTTGATTTGGTTTAGCCAAGTAGATTATATACCATTTGCAAGTTATCAAATACGTAATGGAGGAATGTATAAACACCGGTCAGAAAATGCTGACACAGTATCTAAAGAAGAGGTTGACTATTTAGTAGAAAAAGCTAGAACTAATGCGGAATGGTACGCAAGGCGTTTTATAGATTTTATGTCTTTTAACCAAACGACTTACCCAGAATACACCAGTAATTCAAATGATGACATTTACCCATCATACGACGCTACATTTAACGGTTGGGTGCTGTAATGTATAAAGTGAAACAAGTCAACATTGAAAAATTAAAGGTTTTTTTAAAGAAAATCGAAACTAACAAAAGAAAAAAATCAAAGAATGGCAAGCCTCTTTAATACAAAAATTTCTGATACATATCCCGGTTTACTTAAAACTATTGATAACGCTGTAATTACAGCTACGTTAAAACAATTGACAGATGGGTCAGGAAATCAAACAGGGTTATTTATAAATACAGCAGGAGACTTTAAGGTAAACGCCATTTTAGAATGGGGGTCTTTAAAAGATACGGGCACCGGTGTTACTATTACTCAATTTGTAACAGCTGCAAATGGTATTGGAAACTTTGATAATGATACTACTATTCCTACCAGCGCAGCGGTTAAATCCTATGTAGATGGAGTAGTAACAGCCTCTGACCTTGACTTTTTAGGGGATAACGGTAATGGTGCCGTAGCTTTGGGTACGCAGAATTTTGGCATAGCTGGTACGCTTGGTCAGGTAGTAACAACAGCTTTAAATCAAACCTTGACAATTTCGCTGCCTACTAACGTAACTATTACAGGTGTTTTTGAGGGTGCTACTTTTGTAGGTGATTTAAACGGATCAATAAATACAG
>TARA_R110000824_G_scaffold204549_4_pt1 | contig 15295 bp, 9 predicted proteins | sample TARA_R110000824 | Tara Oceans TARA_R110000824 (sample SAMEA4397747) | marine metagenome | biome: Polar Biome; feature: [MES] marine water layer (ENVO:01000295) within the mesopelagic zone...; material: water (ENVO:00002006), including particulate matter (ENVO:01000060) such as......
GAGAAAAGCATATAAAAAAAGACACGAGAAAGATCGTCACGTTAAAGGTTCAGCTGGTTTTTATGCCGACCAGATTTTATGGTAGCACAGGATTTTCTAAAAATAACCATATTATTTAAAATAAATAATATGTTTAGTATATATAAATGTCTCAACCTATTTCTTCAGTTAGAAAGTTTGAAATTGCCCCTATGAACCAAAGTAGTGGTAACGCTACCTTCAGTTATGTGAATGGTAATCCACTAGTTCAATTCGAGATCGGTGCTGCTGATCTCTACCTTTTATCCTCTAAATTAAGACTTAACTTTAGACTCCAGCTTTCATTAGGAGCCGATAACGCAGCGGCTGTGCCTTCCAAACGTCCTAATAATAACGGACAGGACGGAACAGCAGCAGCCGCTTTACTTGTTAATAATAAAATCGGTGCTGCTGCCGTGATCGAAAATATCACTATCAGTAATCTTCAGAATAATGTATTAGAATACTGTAGGGCTTACCCTAGACTTCTCAGTTCTCTCATTCCAAGTGGTGCTTCTTGGGGTGATTATTCAACCTACTTAACTCAACAGTTTGGATCAACAGCAAATAAGACCGTTCAAGGTAGAGTTTGTAACACTAATGGTGCGGAAGGTCGTTCTTTTATTGAAGTTACTATGCCTCTATTAGCAGGTGTCTTTTTGAATGGTGAAAATTTACCATTATCCTTTAAGTCAGGAACTGGTGGTTTAAGAATTTCGATCCAACTTGCTCCCTCGATCCAGGGTCTTTTTGGAAATACTCCAGCAACCACCACCAATTCATTTTATACTTTAAGTCAAGTATCTTTGACAGGTGAATACGGTGTTCCACAGGGAGGGGTCTTGCCACCAATCTCTGCTCTTCCATTTAGTGCTTTCCAGAACTTTTATTCGGTTATTAATAATGGTGATAACACACAGCAAACTAATCCAGCTTTATCAGCTGTTGTTTCACAATTTACTAATTTTGTTCCTACAGAACATATTAGTAATTATGGAGAAGATGGATATAAAACAACTCCACTCTTAAATAAATCAACTGCCGCAGGAACTCCACAAGTTAATTTAGCACCTATCCAAGGTGTCGATTTTATTCGTTCAGGCACAAAATTTCCACTTATGTTTAAAATCGATGAGAACAATATTGTTAGACGTGATGTTACAGCAGCTAATAACGATCAATTCGCAGGTTCTACCTTTGAAGCACAAAGACAGCTTTACTTCCAATCTGCTCTTAGACCTCTGAGGAATACAACATCTTGCTTACCTGGTGCTAATACAGAAGGTTTTACTATTGCTAATGGTAATAATTATGCTGCTTCTGTTACTGGTGGAAGTGTAGGCGTTATAGCTAATGGCTTCCAGAATTGCTACGGTATCGGGTGTAGATACGATGCTGTAGGTAATGGATCAACAGCCAACTTTATGGGAAAACCATTCAGTCAAAGAATTCAGTCTAAATTAGACGGTGGATCACCTATGAGTGCCTATCAGTTTTATTTACATAGAGGTATGATTAATTTTGATAGTAATGGTATAATCTCAGTATCAACTTAAATATGTGTATTAAAAATTAAATATTTTAAAAATAATATTTAATTTTTTTATCTTTAATATATATAAATGAATAAAAGACAACAACCTGACTTAACTTCTATGATTGGTATGGGTGCTGGAGAAGCACAAGACCAAAGAGTCGAAACCGAGATCCTCGAACCAGCTTCTGTCTCACAGAATCAAGTTACATTTTTGTTACCACAAAAAGGATTATTAAGTGACGATGCCTTCTTATCTTTTAAAATGACTACTGTATCTACTGATGTTGATATTCCTTCTATGGCTGGAGCTACTGGACTTATCAGAAGAGCATCTATCTATTATGGTAACGTGTTACTTCAAGAGACAGATCAAGCAGCACATTTGTTACAGTTAAAATCTACATACGTAGATCAAGATGTTAGAAATCAAACATATCAAACAAAGACAGGTCACTTTAGTGGCTTAAAAGTCGATAGTAATGCCGCAGGAAGACTCGGTTTTTATTCGATAGATGCTGCTAATGATGATACTGGTATTACTGGTCTTCTTGTTGAAAATGGTAATCTTAATTACAATAAAGATCCAGCATTTAAATTACAAACTACAGCAGCTGCCACACCTGAATGGACTATCCCCCTTAAATGGTTTTTTAATTGGCTTACTCAAACACAGGTTCCACTTGGACTTCTTAATGAGAGAATTACTATAGTAATTGATTTTAATGAAGATTTACCAGGAATGAGAAGTGTTATTAATGATCCTGTTGGAGCTAATAACCCCTGGCAAGCAGGAACACAAGTAGTTGAAAGTTCTGTTAGATTAAGTTTAGATTTAATTTATTATGACGATCAACCTGGTAAGCCATCACCTATGTCTGCTATAGCGGCTGCTGTTGAAAGAGGTATGGAAATGGTTTATACTGACTATGTAGCCGTTGAAGAGTTTATACCAGCCCTCGCAGCTCAACCAGCTGCTCCTCAGAATCAGCAAAAGATTGTAAGATTAGCCTTAGATCATCAAGTATGTCGTAACATACTTATATCTACACCTAGACAGTCACAATATACTGTAACCACACCTGATGGATTTTCGAATCCTATTTTAGGTGATTATAATTCTCTTGGATCTCAAGGACAGAGAACATTACAAGTTAAAATTAATAATCAGAATTTATTTGTTAATGCTTTAGATATGGATTGTAAGCTTTATAATGAATTATCTCAGGTTATGTCTGTTCCTATGAAAGCTAATATAGGTCAAACTTCTGCTGTCGGTCAGTTAGCCGCAGGAGCAACGTTAGTATATGATATTAACCAACAATCATTTCCTGATGATAAATTCTTTTACGGTCACCCTATGGGTGGTTCTTGGGGTGGTGCTACTAATAATACAACATTCAGTAATAGTCTTGCTTATATGGGTGTTAATCTTGCTAGAACATATGATAATGTTCTTGGAGCTGGCACTAATATTTCGAAATCACCTGTGGAAGTCGAACTTAATTACACCAGAACAGAACAGAATTGGAGACAACTTAGAATGCTCTTATGGTGTGAAAATGAAAGATTAATGATGATTAAAAACGGAACAATCTATGTATCTGGATCTTAATTCTCATATTCTCATCTTTTTTCCTGACATAATTATACAATTATAAAATAATATTAATAATTTTATTTTATAATTTTGTTTTTGCCTTGTGGTTTTAAATAAGGTTATGAGAATATGAGAATATGAGAAAATGAGAATAATAATTAAGAATAAATAATATATATAATAATAATATCTCAAGCTATTATAAATAGATGAGTGAAGATAATACTAACTATCAATCAACACAAACCTTCTTGATAGAATGTTCTAGAGCAAATTCTTTAATAGATACAAAAGATGGAGGAGATTTCAACGCTAAATGGACTAATGAAGCTAATTTCAATCTCCGTAGAGGTGATCTTGTATCGATCGAAATGATGGCGTTGTCAAGTGAGAATGCCTCAGGAGGTTCAGCTTTAGAATTCACAGGTGATGCCGTCTTTGTTGATGGTAAAGAGAAAAAGTATGCTGATAATAAAGTTTTATTAGAAGTGTTTTTTTATATGTGTAATAATAACACATATTCTGTAGGGTTACCCCTGAGACATCCAGAGGGATCTTTCAATAATATAACAGGAAATCAGAATATGCCGATAACAGGTTCTAGTCCAGTAACTATAAATAGTATGGGTTTAACTGCGTCGAAATCAACACTAGGTTTCACAGGTATAATAATCCTTGGAGGGACAATAAGAGACGGTGAAATAGTGCCACTACAATCACATTTTATATACCAGTTTAATACAGGAACGGCTGCCGTTCCTATATGGACTAATTCGATTCCAGCTCCAGGAACACAACCTATTATAGGATTTCAATTAGGTTTAACAGCAGACCCTAACCCTGGTGGTGGAGTAGGAGTAACTTTCGAAGGGTGGCAAATTAGAAAATTAGGAGCAGGTATAATAAATAATTGGGTTCCTGGTTTAACTTTAGTTATGCCAGATACTGGAGGTGATTATAATACGTTACCATTAAATATAGATAGTTTTCAAGCAGGAACAGGTGGAAGATTACAAGTAAATTTCGCGACTCCTATTATACCTCAGCAAGCTGGGGCAGCATTAGGATTTATTCAAGGCACATTAATAGCAGCTAATCCTGCTTCAGTTGATGGATCATCAGCTATGGGATCAATTAATTATGATAACATAGATCAAACAGGTCAAGCAGGAAATTATGTGAGAGGATTCAATAATAATTTATCACTATATATGAATAATATAGGAACACCACAACCATTAGCATCTAGTGACAATACTATTTTCCCTAATACTACTTATGGTGCTAATGTAAAAAAGAATGCTAATACAGCTTATGACACAGACGACGCTAAACAAGGATTTAGAAACGGTAACCTCAGAGCAGAATGTAATGGTAAGCCATATATATTTACAAGAAATGATTTTCACGGAGCTGGAGTTCAAAAACCAAATTCAACAGGATTTTATCCAAAATTACAACCTATGACAGCTTTTATCCTGTTAGAGGCAGATGAATTATTTACTGATGCTGAAAGTTTAGCAAATAAAATTAATGATAAATTACACGAAGCTTTAAATCCATTCGATACAGATATACCTGTAATGGATAATTATATTACTAATGACGAACAATACCCTAACGCTCAGTTTAAATCTTCATCAGTATTACCAGTCATTAATAGTTTTGGATTTTATGATCCTGGTGTGTATGATAACGCAACGTATGCTTATAGAAGTGCCTATAATGCCTTATGGAATAATATTTTACCAGTTAAATATGGTGGAACTACTAAGGTTCAACCAGCTAATTTCGCTCCTGGGTTCGATTATGTTAATAATGGTATGGGACAACAGAATTTAAATATTGATGATAAATTAGTTACTGATGGTGCGTATGTAGAACCAGTTTCTATAGTCTGGCAATCGATAAATAGTGGTGAAACTAATAATAATTGTATTTATGGAAATTGTATGATGGCTGATATTTATAAAGCTATGCTTGGTGATAGACTACAAAGATTACCTATTCAGCCTATGAATACTATTACAGCAAATCCAGCAGCACCAGACGGTTTATGTAACGTTGGATTACCGATCGTAACTAATCAAAAATTAGATTATCAAAATGGATTTTTCCAGACTGCTGGTTCATCAATACCATATTCAGCTACAGTAACACATAGAAATCAGGCACTTTTTACTAATATTAGATTTCCAACTAAAAATTTAACTACTGGAGTTATTAATTATGATCCTCAAAAATGGAAGGATTTAACTGAAACAATTAAACAATATGAATTATATGGAAGTAAAGAGGCTAATGCTCCTAATGAGTATAGCGATCAAATTAAAGATCCTGCTAACTGGTGTATGGAATTAGACCTTGGTAGAACTGATGATAAAACTAGTAATGTTAAATATACAAGAGTTACCAATATAGATCCAATTATACCTATATGGAGCAATAAATTCCCTACAGCAACTGATCCAGTCACCACAAGTTATGGGACAGGATTAGGTAATCCTGTAGCAGCACCAGGAACAACAGATTTTAGAGAAATCATTAGTCCTGCTTTTTCAAATGTGGCTTTTGGTAACAGTCCAGCAATAGCGGGATTTAATTGGGCTGATTGTTGGGACGCATATAGAGGACTAGGTAAAATATGGTTACAAACACGATTCGATCCTACTTGGAAAACATCAACACTAGAAATGAAAGATATTCACCCCCTAGATCCTCTAGCATTTGATAACGCAAATAAAATCATTTATAATACCGATGAATATATCATAGGATCAGATACATTAGATGTAAATTTTATCGAACAACAAGGTATAGCTATATATCCATATGAATATACTGACGTTGATGGTGAAGTATCAGTATTATGTGCTTTTCGTATGATGTATGAGAGTGACATAAGGAATCCTAAATATTATACTACGGGTGCTACGCCTACATTAGCAGTAACTTCAATATATGAAACTGGATGTATTACTTGGGGGTTACCATTAGGTGTAAGTCCATCAGCTATGGATAATCATATTATAGTTCCTATGAATGGAGATCAGAGATCAAGTATAGCACCATTAGAAGAGAGTGGAGGAGCTGCTGTAGATTTAAATAGATGTTTAAAATTAAATAATACAAATTATGTTGTAGCAGGGGCTAATAATCCAACATTTACTTTTAATTCTCAAAAAAATAGATTTGAATTTATTTCTTTACAAACTGATAATTTAATGTCATCATTAAATCAATCTACACAATCATTAAGTTCAACAAATCCACAAATAGGAGAGGCAGTAGGCATCGTATATGGCACACAGGCAGATGCTGTATATAATATACCTGATCCTGTAGTAAGGGCTACTTCTGCTGAAAATTATACAAAAACAATTAAAAATCAAGGAATCAGAGCAGAAATAGGTGGCGTTGGTGTATATAAAGTTCATTTATGCCCCCCTGATTATGAGATACCAGAAAATATTAATCCTGTAAATTATTGGTCTAATACATCATTAGATGCTACTGAAAATAATAGACAAGCTATAATAAATGGTTGTGTTGAAGGTAGTGATGAAGAATGGGAAGGTTGCCTCTTGTCAAGACTTGGATTCAACATAGAAGATTTTATACCTAGATACGGTCGTCAATTCAATCGATTTGATCCAAATACATACAACAACTCTAATGTCAATATTATAGGTAACGGGATTAAACCTCTGATGTTAAATAATTCTTTTAATGGTGTTGTTAATCCATCAATTAATTTATATCACGTTGTTCCACCTCCACCTGCTCCACCTGTTACGACAACAACAGCAGCTTATACCACCAGCACAGCTGTAGCAGATTTAATAACACCTCAACCAGATTTAGTAGTTCCACAACCAGATTTAGTTACACCACAACCAGATATTTATACACCAGAAGTTCCAGAAGTTCCTGGTATCCCTGAAATTCCAGAAGTTCCTGAAAGCACAATAATTTATAATTCAACAGCAGATGGATCAGTAGCATTAGTTTCTGATTTTGATGTAGCAAATAATGTGAGTCCTTTGGTGCTTGGTAATGGTTCTAAATTATTTACTGATGATGGTGGATTATCGAGTGATTATTCTACAAGTCATTCTAGACACGCTACCTTTGATGCTGGAGCAGGTAACTGTATTTATATTAATGTTCGTGATTTTGAATTCGAACACTCAACTTTTTCTATGTATGATAGATTAGGTATAACTTGTTCTAATACTGTAAGTGGTTTATCACTATCTTCAGGTAATTTATCAAGTGCTGATAGTAGTTTATCACAATATTTGTATCAATCATCACAATCAAGTCCATCAGTATTTTGGGGAACATCTTGGGTGAGTGGTAATGGTGGATACGGAACAGGCGGAGGTTGGATCTTTCCAAATTCAGCAGGAACAGATGTAAAAGGTAATAATAATAGTGGGTGGATAAATACGTGGTATAAGATAGATACTCGATATGTTAGATTTTGGTTTAAATCAGATGGATCAAGCACAGAGCCAGGGTGGGATATATTGATAGCCAGAGCTGTTACCACACCAGCTATTCCTGCTGTTCCAGCCGTTCCAGCTATTCCTGCTGTTCCAGGATTTTACACACCACAACCAGATTTAGTTACACCACAACCAGATTTAATAGTTCCTCAACCTGATCTAGTCACTCCTCAACCTCCTATAGTAGAGTTCTTCCCTGAAGTAACAACAACTACGTTATCGTCATCATTAACAACAACTGCCGTGCCTAATGGTGTCCCTAAATTTCTTCACGGTTTTAATCAAAATCAAGAAGTATTATTATCTACACAACCGTTACCACTTACAGCTGCTAATGCTCCTATATCGACAGTATCACCTTTCTTTATTGTTTATAGTGATATTGTGGCTAATAGACAGTATCAAACTGGATCTACACCATTACCTGCTATATTCTATTGTATGAAGAATTATGCGAATGGTTCTTTTTTGTATGGTTATGGATCTAGTTTTTCGATTATGGTAAATCAAGATACATCATTAAGTTTAATTAATACTGAGATACGTAACCCTAGTGATGGTAAATTAGCTAAATTATCTCCAAATAGTGTCGTGGTCTATAAAATTCAAAGACAAGCTATGATGCCAGCTCCTCAAGTTAATGTATTCGGTCAGCAGGAGGTTCAACCTCAACCAGATCCTAATTTATCTGAATTAACAAAAATATTTAATGAAGAGAAGGTAATTGCTCGAGGAATGGCTAGTCAATCAGCTAGAAGTGGTAGTGGATCATCAATAACATCTTATAAACAAAAGAATCATTTACATAATATGGTAGCTGCTAATGTAAGGGCTATAAATGAAGATAAAGGAGTTCAAGCAGTTCCTCAAACAAGCGAACAAGGCACAATAGGTAAAATGCCAGCAGCACTAAAGAAAAAGATGACATCTGTTATGATAAGAGCATTACTAGCTAAATTACCCGTTGGTAAAAGTGGTTCTGCTGATAAGTTATCACCAAAATCTATAGATAGATTACCAGCATCGATTACTAACATATTTAAAACTTTCAAGCAGGTTGAAGGTATGTCAATAAGTGATTTTGTAGAGACACAATATGAAACTAGTGGTGGTGATATTGATATAATGGGACAAACAATATTAGGTATGGTTGGATCTGGTTATCGTATTGGTGTAAAAGGTGATGTAAAGTTTGATGATACTGCCAGATCAACTAAGAGGAACCCCTTACAAATCACGGTTACCAACGATGATCTAATGAAAGCCATAACCCGAGAAGTTATGCGTGGTGGTGAGGTAGAAGACTTAATTAATCAGGGGATCCAAAGTGGTGGTATTGTAGCTGAAGGAGTCCAAAGAAGTAGAGGAGAACCTCCACTATTTTATGATGTTAATTTACAATCAGGTCAATCTTCTGTATTTGCTAGACCTAAGAGTAAATTTACAGCGGTTGGTGAATTAGAAACTTTAATTAAAGAAAATCCAGCCTATGGTGGTGAAGAACCACAACCACGAGGTGAAACTAAATCACAAGGTGAAACTAAATCAACATCAGGTCAAGCAGCAGGTTCAGTCCAATCAACAGGAACTATGATGACAGGTTCATCAGTTTCTACTGTTGAAGTTGAACCATCGGGAAGACTTGAGAAATCCTCTGACGCGACAAAAGGTGAAACTAAAGAAAAATAATATCTAAGCTTATATTATACGAGTGAGAATCTAGTTGTTTTTTGTCTGGCACCCATTATATTTTAATAATAACATTTAGTAAATGTTATTATGAGAATATGAGAATATGAGATTATTCTTTTTCTGCTTTTTGTTTAGCGTGAATTCTATTAAGAAGTTTTAAACTTCTTTTAAGGATCTGACCTTTACGTCCAAGTCTTGCTCTAGCTGTGTTATCATTTATTTCGATATAATATCCACGCTTTAGTTCAGGGGCAGTAGAGTGTGACCCTCTATGTTCTAATCTATTGGTAAGATCACCACAAGATCCGTGACTATGAACCTTTTTAGTAAAGGGACAAATAAATATAATACTTTTAGTATTAACGGCGTAAGCTTCAACAACTGGAAAATCATTAAATGTTTTCATTCTATATATATACTAAATATTTTATTCTTAAGTATATATCTATCAAATACTTAATTAAATGCCTAAATATATGAGATACCCTGTTATATGCCCTTCTTTAAGCCCTTGTTATATGTCTTATATATATCATATAACAACAATTAACACTTAAACAATCATATAATAATTATTATATGCCTTAAGTAGGTAATATAACAAGGTTTAAGTATATATATAAGCATATAACAATATGAAAAGGGCTTAAACACAGTATTCTGCCTTGTTATGTTCTCATATTCTCATATTCTCATAGTTATTTCTTCTTCTTATGTTTGCTGAGAACTGGAATACGGTTACGTTTTCTATCATCTCCTAGAACAGAAGCTCTAAACATTATTAGATCTTTGTGGTTGTCTGTGATATTGTCCCAACATTCCTTATCACATATACCCAAGTAGTGGATATATTTATTCATATCTTGATTGGTTACATCACTAGGTAATTCTTCATAGCGATTATTACACATTCTACATTCGTGAATTTCTAAACTCATTTATATAATACTATAATATTATTTTTTTATATAAAACATTTAGAAATAAATATCTCTTGTTATAATATAAATGGAAGCATTAATGAAAACAGTAAAAGAGAATCGAAAAGTCAGAGATTCAACAGTAAAAATCTATTCAAGACATTTGAATAAACTATCAGAGGAAATTAATGATAAAGAATATACTAGTAGAGAATTTCTTAAAAGTAAAGTAAAAGAAGTTAAAAAGTTTATATCTAAACAAACTACTTCAACTAAAAAGAATTATGTAGCTTCGATCCTCGTTGCTCTTAGCCCTAATGAAAAGAAGAAACCTTTATCTGGCTATGACAAAGTGTATGATGAATACTTAGACATACTACTAACAGAACACAATAAGTATAATGACTTTATTAAAACTAAAGAGAAATCTGTTAAGACTAGTGATAACTGGTTAGACTGGAATGACGTGTTAAAGTTACAGAGGAAGTATGGTAGAGATATTAAGAAGAAGGGATACAAACAATCCACAAAAGAAGTATTTAATAAGAAAGATCTTGACCTTATACAGAAGTATTTAGTGATTAGTTTATATACACTTCACGCCCCTCGTAGGTTAGAGTATGCTGACACAGAAGTTGTTACAAATACTGAGTTTAATAAACTATCTGAGAAAGAAAAAGATAATGGTATATATCTTGTAAATGTTAGTAGGAATAAGAAGTTCTTTTCTTTTGGTAAATATGTTATTAAAAGTGAGACTCCAGAAAATGTTAGAATAAATGTTGATAGATCACTTAATAGTGTTTTAAATCTTTGGAATAATTTTAATGATAATAAATATTTATTACAAGATAGTAAAGGTAATAAAATGTCGAAGAACCAATTATCCAAATATTTAAATAAAGTATTCTCTCCAACTGGAAAAAAGATAAGTAGTTCTATGTTACGTAAAATAAAGATCACAAATGAATTTGATGCTGAGGAGGTGGATAAGAAAAATAAGTTAGCAAAAGAAATGAATCATAGTGTTGGAGTTCAACAATCTGTATATTTAAAAAAAGATTAATATAAAAATTAAGTATAGTTTTTTTTTCTCTAGTTAATATAAATGGCTAATAAATGGATCGAACACGTTAAGGCTTATGCCGCAAAGAACAAAATACCTTATGGTAAAGCAATCTCTGCCGCAAGGGCATCCTATAAAAAAGGATCAGCAAGCAAAACTATGAAAGGTAAGAAAGACTTCTCTGGTAAGAAGGGCGACGTCTCTAAGAGTAAAGGAAAGGATGTCAAATCAAAGAATAAAAATAGAGACTTTGAAGGTAAGATATCTAGTAAGATATCTAGTAGAAAACCCGATGTTAAGAGAGCTGCTAAGAGAGCTTCTAAGAAAGATGGTGAAGCAGAATTAGGAGGAAAAAAGATCAAATTTTCTAAGGGGGGACTACACAAAAGTTTGAAAACTCCTGATGATTATAAATTTAAAAAAAGTGAATTAAGAAAACTTAATAAAGTTGAGATCGGTGATATGTTCGACTTTCAAAAAAAGAAAATGAAAATGACGTCAAGAATTAAAAAACAAATAACTTTAGGTCTTAATCTTATGAAGTAAAGAGTAAATTTTTATATTTAATAAACTATTTAAATATAAAATATTGTATATATATATAGATGACTGATAAACAAAATAATCAAGAATTATTAGATGAAATCAAAATAATGAAAGATAAAGAACAGCAACTAAAAAATAAAAGAAAGATATATCAAAAAAAATATAACCAAAGTGAGAAGGGTAAAGCTGCCAGAAAACGAACATATCAAAAAAACTACAAACCTACAGGAAATCGTAGGGGGAGACCTGCCAAACTTTAGGGATTCTCACACATTCTCATAAATATTTAAGTATTCTTGTTAAAATACTTAAATATCTACTTTAAATAAAACATTTAAAAAAGTATCTAAAGATTTATTATCTTGTATATATATATAATGGATAATAAAAACTTAAGAAATCTCGAAATGAAAGTTTCAATCAAAACTAAAAACGACTTTTTTACCAAGGGCACATTCCGTGAAGTGATCGATGAAAAGAAGCTATTTGCTTTAACTAAAAGTAAAAAAGCTTTACAAGAAGATAGTAATTGGTGGGATGATATGAATATCAAATGGTCTCATTTAATAAAAGATAAAAAACCAAATGAGAAGAACTTTGTTGAGAATATTCTAAAAAAATTAAGATTTAATAAAGATGATGATGAGTATTATTTACAAACATCATATTCATCAAATAGCGATTATGGCAGGGTGTATCCTATAGGATGTGAGAGTTTAGGTCAAATGAGAAGACCTATCAGACATTTCTTATGTAAAGATCAATATTGGGATATAGATATTGTGAATTGTCATCCTAACATTCTATTGAATTTATGTGAGGCTTGGGAAATACCTTGTGAATATCTAAGAAAATATGTTAAGGGAAGAGCTTTAGTTATTAAGAAAATGATGAAAGTTACAGGTATGACAAAAGATAGCTGTAAGAAAACATTTATCAGTATTATGAATGGTGGATCTTACAGGGCAGCAGCAAAGGAAGGTAATTGTAAAAAAGATGATAAGGGTTCATTTTATTGTATAAAGTTCTTAGATTTTTACATTAAAGAAATTAAAATTATTCAAAAATTAATTAGAGCACAAGCTGGTGAGGATTTATTTAAAATTTTAGTTGAAGGGAAGAGCTTTAATCAAATAGGCACTTTTATGGGTAAATACCTTCAAATGTGGGAAGAACAGTTTTTAGAGTATTTATTTAATTGTTGTGAAGCAGAAGGAATTATTAATATGAATGTTTCAAATATGATCTTATGTCACGATGGTGCTATGTTAAGAAAAGATGCTTTTGTTGATGTAAGTATTGAAGATTTTATCGAAGAAGTAAATATTAAATTAAAAGAAGAAACAGGTTTTGATATTGTGTTTAAAAGTAAAGCTTTTGATGAAGCAGGAGAAACAGAAGAAATATTAAGATCAGAAGGTATCGATTGGACTGAGGAATACGTTGATCCATATTACGAGAAATATGGTGTATATAGATATGATAGTGTTAAATCTAATGATGAAGACTTAGCCGATTTATATTATAAAAATCAGTTAATGGCTTATCGTTATTGTGATAAAAAATTATATATGTTAGATGGTTTTGGGTTATATAAATCGTGTTCGAATAAAAGTTTCGCTGATAGATATGTGAGATATATGGCAGATTTTTTAGAGAATGAGAATATGAGAAATATTAAATGGGAACATCAATATATGAATCGTATTACATCACAAGTAAAGAAAGCAGAAGATATGTATTATGAAAAATTTGTGGGGAAGCTAGCAGCTGAGAAGCTAAGTGTTAAAGAACAAAATGAGAGAATGAAAAACTATGAAAGTGGTTTTGATCTTAACTTTTTAGAAGATATAGTTCTACAAGCTAGTCAAATCAAGGGAAGAGAAAAAAATAAATGTATTTCAAAAATTAAAAATCAAACAACAAAAAATAGTATTGTTAGTAGATTAGTTGAGAAATATACTGATGATGATTTTAAAGATTTATTAGATACTGATAATAATTTATTAGGATTTGAAAACGGTGTGTATGATACGGACACACACAAATTTAGGGCAGCGAAAAATGGAGAATATGTGGCTATGAGTTGTGGATATGAATTCTTCCAGCCTGAGGATGCCCCTGTTGATTTATTAAAAAAAGTAAAAGAATTAAAAGCAGTTTTAAGAGATATGTTTTTAGAAGAAGAAGATTATGATTACATTATGAAAGCTAATTCTAGAAATATTAGAGGTGACAGTAATAAAGAAGAAATAGCACATTTCTATAAGGGTGGTGGTGGTAATGGTAAATCATTATTTATGGATCTTAATAGGAATGGATTAGGAGATTATTATTATACATTATCATATCAATATTTTACACACGAGAGTAAGGATACTAGAGATCCAGCGTTATTTCATTCAGCAAAAAAGAGATGTATCGAGGTTGGAGAACCTAATAAAGCATTTACTTTTATTGCTGATAAATTTAAGAGAGCAAGTGGGAATGATATTATTAAAGCTAGAACTAATTTTCAAGAGAGAGATATTGCTTTTAAAATGGGTAATTTACAAATACCTAGTAATCATACAGTTAAACTAGATAGTGATACTGGTGGTAATAGTTTAAAAAGGAGAATTCGTGGTATTGAATTTGTGATGACATTTTATTCACAAGAAGATTATGATAAATTATCGAAAGTAGAAAAAGCAAATCCTCTGAATAAGATAGGAGATAATACATTAAAAGATAAGATTAATTCAGGATATTTTAATCAAGCATTTATGTATTTATTAATTATGAATTATAAAAAGTATGAGAAAGAAGGATTAGAATTAACACCTAATTTTATTAAATCAACTGATAGTTATTTTAAAGATATCTCAAAAGAGAAAGGATGGTTTGATAGTAAATTAATTAAAAAGAAAGGAGGTAGAATCTGCTTAAGATCATTAAGAGAAATATACTGTGAAGAGAATGGATGTAGTAGAACAAGTAATTGGTTTAATACTAAATGTAAAGAGTTCTATGGTGACGTATCAGTAAAAGTGAATTGTTTGGGATATAAATATAATCAATATGATCCTGACAGTTATAACTATTATGAGAAGAAAGAAGGTGAGAAATGTAAGGGTATGATGTTAGATGGTTATATTGTTAAACCAGATATCTTTAATTTAATAGAAGAGGGTGATGAAGAAGTAGAAGATGAATTAGATCATTACCATCACATACCTAAATCACCAGAGTTCTTGTATGGTAAGAAGAAGAACTTGAAGATTAAGAAGAACTTTTTCACTAACTTGGATAAATAAATAATGATGATATATATGATTAATATATATTCTCATATTCTCATCTTTTTTGAGATAACTGATAGCAATTATAAAATAAACTAAATAATTTATTTTATAATTTTTGGTTTTT